>Ga0302314_10003451_pt1 | contig 29171 bp, 28 predicted proteins | sample III_Palsa_N2_3_FD_200533 | JGI IMG/M metagenome (GOLD analysis project Ga0302314, IMG submission 200533) | Peat permafrost microbial communities from Stordalen Mire near Abisko, Sweden - III_Palsa_N2_3 | ecosystem: Environmental > Terrestrial > Soil > Palsa > Peat permafrost | place: Sweden...
AAATTAAGGTGCTGGGTTGGAATGGTCCACATTCGACAGAGCCGCACCCGCTTCCTCCGGAATCCCCAGAAAGAATGTATCGCTTGGCCATTCGAGCTGTTGCAGACGGGGTTGTTTCGGTCTCGAAAGCCGCTGAAATCTTAGGTATTGATGTCAAAGCGTTGAATCATCGACTGGTGCCAGGAGGCACTTAGCTATGATCCTGTTAGTCGCCGACGTCTCAATTTTTTTGGAGTTCGAGAGAAACGAACTGATGGTTCCTCTTTTTGCTGCGGGGCTGACCATTGCCGCAGTTGACTTGCTTTGCTATGAACTCCGAGCGGCATTCGGGACTAGCTTTTTTGAGCTCGGGCTACATGTATTGGATCTATTCCCGGACGAACTGGGACGCGCACAAGCACTTTGGTCCTCAAATAAGACGCTCTCGCTTTCGGAATGCTTTGCGCTAGTTCGGGCATGTCGCGGCGGGCATATTTTGGTTACAGCTAGCCCACACTTACAGTCAGTTGCTCAGGCTTACGGGGTGGTAACTCTTGGATGGGGCTGGCTTGCCGAACAAGTAATGCTCAACATCGCCTCGCCTGCCCTGACATCGGCGCGATGAAGACGAGTACCGTCGCGGTGTCGGCGAAGCGCCCGAGCCACTACAACAACCTTGCCACAAGGCTGCCGTTGGCTGAGACGCTCATGAGCAGCCGTTGGCGACCGACGGCAAGGGGCTGCCTGGCGCCTGTCGCCGCTCCCCGGCGGGGCAGTGCCAATGAGCGACGTTCGACACCTTGAGTTCGCTGCCGCATAACTGCTAGATGAGCGGTCAACGCCTAGCTCAGCCGCGCGCCGAAGGTGCATCTATCGGCTGCAGCGCCTGGTTGGGCTGCCTGTTGTGCCACAACTTGTTGCTCGCTTTCGCAGTGTAAGTATGGCCGGATGCGCTGAGCGTGACGATGCCATGCAGGCCAATCGAAATGAACGTTGTGCGCTGTGTCGGTGGGTCCGCTGTATCGATGCTCAGGCGAACTTGAGCTTGCTCGAGTAGGTTCAATCGCTATCTCCTCTATAGAGAGGTGGGCTTCGACTGCTGCGGAAAAATCACGTCGAACTCGGCTGTGAGATGCGCCAACAGATCGGTCAGCTTTCTCTCGCAATCCCTACTGCATCCGCCATTTATGGTCGGCAGCCAGTTCGATGAATCGCCCACGGCTTGTCGCCGCACCACATCCTTCAGGCCGCAGCCGTCGCATGATGCGCCAACACCGACCCCATGCATTCGTGTACGAACCAGATCAATCAGCCGCTGTTTGCCAATCAACTTCCGGTGCTGCGCCATCGACGTTTCCATTCCCCGTTCTTTCCCGCCCCTATGGTGCTGTCGCTGATGGATCGACGCAAGGCTTATCTGAAGTCCCGCGAATTCACTTCAAGACTGCCCAGCCACGCGCTGTAGTCCCGTACCTGTTGAGCGATAACATGAATCACGCCCTGTTCGCTTTGTAGCTGGCCCTCAACCACCATTAGTCGGGCGCCTAGTACTGGTGTCCGTTGCCGTTCGAGGATCTTCGGCCAGACGATGAGATTGGACACGCCAGTCTCATCCTCGATCGACACGAACAGCACGCCCGAAGCCGTCTCCGGCCGCTGCCGATGTGTGACCAGCCCGGCAACGCGTACCCGGCTGCCGTCCGGAATGTCGGCCAGGTCGGTTGCCCGGCACACTCGCAGGCGACTCAGTCGCTCACGCAATAGGGCCAAAGGATGTCGGCCGAGGCTCAGCCCCAGGCTGCGATAGTCAGCGACGATGTCCTGTCCTTCGGTAGGGCGGGGTAGTTCAACGGACGTTTCCCGAGCCGAAGCACCAGCCAGCAAACCGGGCAGCTTCTCCACACCGCGGGCATCCCATCGAGCTTGCCGGCGATGCCCCGAGAGCGACTGCAGCGCGCGAGCGCTCGCGAGTAATTCCAGGCTGCGCTTGTTGAGTTCTGCCCGATGTCCGAGATCGTCTACCGACTCGAATGGGCACTGCGTCCGCGCAGTGATGATGCTTTGCGCCTGTCCTTCTGCCAGACCCGCGATCATACGAAAGCCGAGCCGGACTTCAGGCCGACCACCCGCGCCGGATTCCAATGTGCAGTCCCAATCGCTGCGCTGGATATCAGGATCCCGAAACATGACGTCGTTCCGCTTGGCGTCCGCCACCAACTGCGCAGGTGCGTAGAACCCCATGGGCTGGGAATTGAGCAACCCTGCGGCGAATGCGGCCGGCTCGTGGCATTTGAGCCAGGATGAGATATAGACCAGCAGCGCAAAACTCGCCGAGTGGCTTTCGGGAAAGCCATAGGAGCCGAATCCAAGTATCTGTTGGAAGATCCTATCTGCGAATTCCGGCGTGTACCCCCGCGCCAGCATGCCGTTCCGCAATTTCTCTTCGAATTGTTGTAATCCACCGCGCCGCTGCCAGGCTGCCATCGAGCGGCGCACCAAGTCCGCCTCGCCGGCGGAAAACCCGGCCGCGACCATGGCGATCTGCATGACCTGTTCCTGGAACAGCGGCACGCCCAGGGTGCGGCTCAATACCTTCTCTAGGTCGGGGCTGGGATATTCGATCTTCTCCAGGCCCTGCCGCCGTCGCAGAAAGGGATGCACCATGCCGCCCTGAATGGGGCCGGGCCGGATGATCGCCACCTCGATCACCAGGTCGTAGTAGCAACGCGGCTGCAGCCGCGGCAGCATCGACATCTGCGCGCGGGATTCGACCTGGAACACGCCCGTCGATTCGCCTCTGCAGAGCATGTCGTAGGTTTCAGCATCTTCGGCCGGCACGTCCTGCATCCGGAAATCCTTGCCCCGAAACTTCCCGACCATCTCCAGCGCCCGCCGGATTGCCGACAACATGCCGAGGGCCAGGCAATCCACTTTGAGCAACCCCAGCGCCTCCAGATCTTCCTTGTCCCATTGGATGATCGTGCGATCGGGCATGGAAGCGTTCTCGACCGGCACCAAGGTATGCAGCGGATGCTGGGAGATGACGAAGCCGCCGACGTGCTGCGACAGATGCCGTGGGAAGCCGACCAGCTCGCGCACCAGCGTGACCAAGTGCCTGGCAGTCCGTGACTGCGGATCGAAACCCAGCTTGAGCAACTGCTCCGACACGGCGGATTTGTCATCGAACCAATACAAGCTCTTCGAGAGGGCATCAACCACATCCAGCGGCAGGCCCAGGGACTTGCCAACATCCCGCACTGCCATCTTCGGCTGGTATGAGACGACCGTGGCGGCAAGCGCTGCGCGCTCGCGGCTGTACTTCCGATAGATGTACTGGATCACCTCTTCCCGTCTCTGATGCTCGAAGTCCACGTCGATATCCGGTGGCTCGGCACGTTCTTTGGAAATGAATCGCTCAAACAACATGGAAACGCGCGCCGGATCGACTTCGGTTATGCCCAGGGCATAGCACACGGCGGAGTTGGCGGCGGAGCCACGGCCTTGGCACAGGATGCCCAGTGATCGGGCATAGACGACTAGATCAGCTACGGTCAGAAAATAATGCTCATAGCGCATCTCCGCAATCAGCACCAGCTCGCGCTCAATCTGTTTCACCACCGGCGCTGGCGTGCCGGCCGGCCAGCGGCGCAGCATGCCTTCCTCGGTCAGCATCCGCAGGTGCCCGGAAGGAGTGCAATCCTTCGGAACCAGCTCGTAGGGATATTCGTAGCGCAGTTGTGACAGGGAGAAGCTGCAGGCCTTGGCAATCTCGACGCTGCGCTCCAGCAGCTCGGGCGGATAGAGCTTTCTCAGCGTGGCCAGGGGACGCAGATGCCGTTCGCCGTTGGCAAACCCGGCGCGACCGATGGCCTTCACGGTTGTTTTGACCCGCACCGCGGTCAGCACGTCGTGCAGCGGCCGTCGCGTCCGGACGTGGTAGTGGACGTCCCCGGTGGCGACCAGGCCGACACCCAGCGAAGCACCCAGGGCCTGAAGCTCTGCGAGACGGGCTGCGCTGTCCTGCGACAGGTCGTGACAGAAAGCGAAATCGCAACGCGCAAAGCACAGACCGCCGAACCACCTGGCAGCTTCGGCGTCGATCTTCTGCGCAGGCAGCCACAGCGCAAAGCAGCGATCGAGCCCTGCCTCGAAGTCGCCGCGGCAAATCCGGTAGCTGCCCTTCTTGGCGGATCGACGTGTGCGCGTTACGAGTGCGCAGATCTGGCTATACGCATCGTGGTCGGGTGCCAGGAGAACGATGCGATCCCCATCCGGTAACCGGAACTGGCTGCCGACGATCAGCTTCAGCCCGAGTTCGCCGGCAACCTCGTGAGCGCGAACGATCCCGGCCAGCGAGCATTCGTCGCAGATTGCCACTGCCGAGTAGCCCAACTCGTGCGCCCGCTGCACCAGCTCGAATGGATGGGATGCACCGCGCTGGAAGCTGAAATTGCTGCAACAGACCAGTTCGGCGTATTGCTCAGGCCCAGATGCCATGGACATACCACTGGCCCTTGGCACCGTCCCGAAACATCCACAGGCGGGCCCCGTCCTCGGTTTCGGCAATGTAGTAGTCGCGGCTCTCGTCCTGGTCGTCCGCCCATCCGGCCTCGATGCGCTCGGGCTGGCCGAGCCGCCGCGGCAGGGTCCGGACCGGCCGCGGTTCCAGCAGCCAGAGCGGACGTTCCTGGTAGGGGAGCTCGGCATCGGGCGGTTTGCCGTTGACTACGCACCAGGCATGCTCCGGGCGGTGATCGTCGCGCAATCCGAGTTGCCGTATGGCCGAGTCGCCGAGCCTGGCGCGCAGCTTATCGAGCAGGCCAGACCACCCTTCGTCGCGCCGCTTGCCGCCGTCCAGCAGCTCCATCTGGGTATCGCCGAGCGGAACGAAGTGGTCGGCGCGGACGATAATTTCCTCGACGGCGCAGGGCAGCGTGGTGCGCTCCAACCGTTCCCGCGCCAGAGCGAACAGGCGCACCGCGTCGCGCAGCGGCCGGGTAGTGCGAATCTCCAACTGCGTCGGAGGCTTCCCGTCGTGGCAGAGGTCAATGTGGACCGACTGCAAGGCGGTATCCCGAGCGAGTAGGTAGCCCTGCAGCTCGTTGAGCAGCCGCCGCAGCGGGAACAGCAATCCTTCCGTGGTCTCGACTGAGCCCAGCAGCTCGAACTTGCGCCGGTAGGTGGAACGGGAACGGTGGGGCTTGCGAGGATCCGGCGCGGCGCCGGTGAGCCGGTCCAGGTAGTCGAGCAGCTCTTCGCCGAAGCGCCTTGCCAGAGCGTCGCGGGGAAACGCGAGCACGTCGCCGAGAGTATTCAAGCCGAAGCTGGTCAGCGCTTCGCTCGCAACGTCGTCCAGTGCGAGTGCGCTGAGCGGCAGCGGCGCGATCGCTTCCGCGAGCCGCTTCGTCCGATCGATCACCGGGGCGGCGTCGACCAGGCACAGCGCCGCCGCGGCCTCCAGTGTCGGCGCAATGCCGAACGTGGCGGTATAGCCCAGCTGGTTGAGGCCGCTCTCGATGCGGCTGCGCAATGGCTCCAATCCCTGGAAATAGCGGAGGCTGCTGCCTATCTCCAGCCACAGCAGGAGCCGCACGGAATCGAAGCTGACCCAGCCACTGAATTGCTCCGCCCAGCTCGCGAGGGATTTGAGCGCTTCCAGCTCTTGTGGATGAGAACGCTCCACCAGCCGCAGATGGGGCCGCAAACTGAGTGCCGTGGTGGCATCCAGACCTGGTCGGATGCCTACCTCGTGACATGCCGCGTTGCAGGCGATCAGCCAGCGCCGCGGGCCGCGTCTATCGGTGACGGCGACGGCCTCATCGGAGGCTGGTTGACGGGCCTCCAGGGGGAGTTGGGGTAGGGACAGGCACAGGTAGAGCATGGCTGGGCCGGGTCCATCAGGCTGCTTGTCGCAGAGGGCAGAGGATGTTTCCACCATGCCCGCCGCGCGCCTTCACTACTTCGATTCGCAGGGCGTCGACGGCAGGACGCAGCAGAAGACGCACGGCTGCAGGAGAAGCATTGCGCAAGCCGCGCACTGATCGAAACAGGAAGGCGAGGGCGCTGCCGTCCTGCGCCGCCAGTTGCAGCCGCCGCAGCGGCAGATCCGCGGTGGCCTCGCTCCAGATCAGCACCGCACCGGCGGCACCTTCGCGCAAGGTCTGCTCAGCGGCCCACTGCGCGTCATCGTCGCTCGCGGCCTCGATCCAAACAATACGGGAGAGAGGCAGCCCGGCGCGGACGAGTCCAGGGGCATAGGGAATGTGGGGTGGGCGCACCATGACGATGGGGCGCCCTTCCGCATGAGCCAGGTGACGCAACGCCGGCACAAGTAAGCGCAATTCGCCGATGCCCTCGCGCTCGACCGCGATCTCCGTCAGCGAGCCGATCGGCCAGCCGCGTCCCGGCAGCAGCCGATCAAGCGCGGAGTAGCCGGTGGCGACCGCCTGCACTTCGGCCGTGGCACGGCCGCGCCAGACCAACGGGGTCTGGCGAAGCAATTGATTGAGCGCTGCGGCGTCGGCCATAAGCTAATCCGCAGAGGAAGAGGGTCGATGATCCATATGCGCCGGATACTGGACGTGTGTACAGTACATTGGCAAGCCGCTCTCTCAGATCTGGCGGGCACGTCCCTGTTTTTCAAAGCGATTCCGGGTGGCACCGTGAAATGTTCTCAAAGCTCCTCTGGGCGGGCCAATCTAAGCTCCTGTTTCACCGACACTTTCCGTTGCCTGGAAGCCACAGTTGTCGCGCACACCCGAAACTTTTATATTACACACCTTAGATGTGTAATTAGAGTGTGATGAATTTATGAGTATGCGCGCGAACGTGATGTGGGAAGACTCGGTTTGGGAGCAGCTTCAGCAGATTCCCAAAGGCGAGCGCAGCCGCCTGGTGAACGAAGCGGTGAGCAGGACTTTGGAGCTGCGCCGCCGCGAAGGGGCGATGCAGGAGATGGACCGCTTGCGCGCCAAGCTCCCCAGGATCAACGTCAACGTGGTTGAGGAAGTGCGTAAGGACCGTGCGAGGACGCACGGGTGAATGTGGCCGTGGTCGACGCATCGGTCATTCTGAAGTGGGTCCTCGAGCAGAGCGAGGAAGACTTGGAGCGCGCACGAGCCATTCAGCTGGCGGCTGTTCAAGGCAAGCTGCGCCTGCTGGTGCCGACCCTGTGGCGCTTCGAGGTCGGCAACACTCTGGTGCGGAAGGTGCCCGACCAGGCCGAAACTTGGCTGCACCTGTGCGAAACCAGTGGCCTGGAAGAAATGTCTGTCACTGACGAGGTGCAGGCGAAAACGGTTGAACTGTGTCGCAAACATGGCGTCACGTTTTACGATGCGAGCTATCATGCACTGGCCCTGGTCGCCAAAGGCATGTTTGTCACGGCGGACGAGCGATATGTGGCGAAGGCCAAGGTGAGTGGATCGGTCGTGCACCTGTCGGAGTTCGAGGTTTGAAGTAAGTCGGTTATTGACGTAGAAGCGATGTAGAGGAGTTGAACATGAGCATCAGCACGACGGACAAAGTGCTTCTCGGAATCACGGTGGCGATTGCTACGGCGGCGGCTGGTGCCGTGCGTGTGTGGATGGGCTTTCCCGTGCTGGTTGTTGGAGTCATCGCGGCCGTAGCTCTCGTGAGGGTTCTCAATGCCCAGGGAAAAAAGGTGCCCGGAGATAGCAACGTAGCTTCGACTGATGCTCCCCGTATCAACTGGGCCGACGAAGTAGAGATGCAGCATCGAAAGCTGGCGGACGACCTCGCTTTGGATCCAGTCAACAAACACCTGGTTGGCAACATCTGGCACCGCGATCATCGGGATGACTGATCCGGCGAAAGCTATGGTCGCCAGTTCTACTCTCCCTGCTTGGAAGAATCTGGAGTCGGGAGATTCAGATGTTCGAGCATGACCTGCTGGGTCAGTGACTTCTTCTCGGCTTCGCCCTCTTCGTGCTCGATTTTCCGCTTCGTGTCGACAGCATTTACTCCCTGGGTTCCCTGTTCCTGCCACAAGTCTTTGGTAAGTCGATCTTGAGATTCATGAGCATCGACGCGGGCCGCTCCTGCTTGTCCATCGATCGATCCCCGGTCGAGCCGATCTGAGATGGCGTCGGATTGAATATGGCCGGAGCCCTGACTGCGCAGATGCTCGACTTCTGCGTTGCCGGTCGTCTTAACACCGGACATCCAGGCGGTACCTTGTTCAGAAACGTCCCCTGCTGACAGAGCGCCAACACTGCTGCCGATCTGGTCTGCATAGGCTCCCGAGAATTCACGCATTCTGCTGGAAAGCTCTGCCTGCGCGGCTGGATCGTTGCCTTGGGCGCCGTCTCGAATTAGTGCAAGCGCTTTGTTCTGATCGCCGAGTTGTCCGGCGAGCCAGTTCTTGAATTTGTCGTCGAGTTGGGTGCGGGCACCAAAGCCTTCGCTGTTGCTCAACTGCCGGGCTTCTTCGTAGGACTTCGCTTTTTCAATCGACGCGCTAGCGGTTGATGCCGTTGCCGCCTCCCTGGAAAGCTGGCTAGTCGCGCCATGGGCGTAACTCTGCAGGTCGCTGCCGCCGTAGCTGCCGGCGACTTCCGATCCGGCTCGAAGGGATGTAGCCAGAGCTGTTCCAAATTTGGTGTCGTAACCAAGTTCTTTGGCTTGGCCAACTACTTTTTCACGATCGGCCTGATCTCCCGAGCGGTACGAACCGCCGACGCTGATTCCTGCCTTGGCACCGGCGCTGATTGGACTGCCACCTGGGGTTCCGATACCGGCTCCTCCGGATAGCGACGCGTCTGAATTGAACATGAGCTGTGCGGTTTCCCCACGAGAGAGACTGGTCCCCTCCCGCAGCTTGTCCAGCATGTCAGTCATCTCGCCGTAGTTGCGCTGGAAATCCGCCGCAGTCGACTTGTTCACGCTATCGCGGAACCCCTGATCTCGGCTGAGCTGGTGGTTGAGTTGATCCAGTTCGGATAGCTGGGAGCCAACCCGCTGCGATTCCGCAACGCTGTCCGAGCGCGCCGCCCGGGTTGCCTCCGCGGCGCCTTTCTCGATCGAACCCCGCACGGAGTTCTCCAGCGCCATCGACACCGGCAGCGACGACATCGGCATCGAATCGAATTCCCGCCCGGCCGCCGTCTTGCGCATGATCCCGTCGCCACCGGTCATCTGGGCGTACCCGGCCTGCGTGGATGGCACTGCATTTTGCGCCCACCAGTTGGCATTGCCGAAACTGGTATTCCCCAGCGAGACGTTGCCGGTGGTGGCTTCGCCGGCGGCGCTGCTGGCCGTCTTCTCGTAGCTGGAGAGGATGCCCTGCGCTGCCGAAGCTAGCATCTGCCCGCTGCCGCTGACCAGCATCCAGGCGATGATCGGGATGGAAATGGTCAGATACCCGGCAAACAGCGAGTAGTCCGACATCACCTGGCCGAAGGCGGTGTAGTTCGCCATCGACAGCACCTTGGTGCCGTTGGCCAAGGTAATGGCCGGGTTGGCGGCAATGGCGCTAAACACCGTCATCGCCAGATGAATTACCGCAAACAGGAATGGCCACAAAGTGATCCACACCAGCACCTTCGCATACGCCAGCACCGCTCGGTGCCCGCCCGGCATCAGCATCAGGATGAAGGCCAGCGGAAACGCGGCATAGATACCGGCCTGCAGGATGTTCTGGATGATCGGCAGGTACTTCTGTGCGAGCTGTCCAAGCACCGTATAGGTCGTGCGCCGTTCGGCTTCCGCCCGCGCCAGGGCATAGTCCTGCGCCGCCGCAGGCGCGTTGACCTGGGATGCCCAGGCGGAGACACCGCGCTGCATGGAATTGGAGAGGATCGCCTGGGAGATGATTTGCGACTCGCTGTCGGACAGACTGCTGAAATACTGGACCGCTATCGGCATCGCCGTCCCGAACTCCGCAATCGCCGCGTTGCGGCTCGCCGCCGACACCAACTGAGCCCCATAAAGATTCTCGACATTGGGAATCTCGCTCTGCAGGTCGTGGTTCAGATCGCCATTGGCGGAGGTGTGGCAGATCTCGATGGTTGAGGAGCCGGCGGACGGCTGATAGGAGAACGCTCGGGCCACCGAGGTGTTGGTCTGAATGAAGGCCCACAGATCCGGTGCCGTCTCCAAATCGGTCAGCGTGTATTTGCCCAAAAGGAGGTCGTAAAACACGCACTGCTGCCAGAACGAAGCGAAGTTGCCGGCGACGCGCGGATCCGTGATCTCGAAGCGCATGGTGGCGTCGACCAGCTTGTTCCCGAACAGCATCCCGTGCGTCGTGTAGTCCATGTCGCTGGGCAGGGAAAACACTGCCTCTGAGGTCTGTGCCAGCCAGTGCCCCACCGCGTTGGAGAAGCCCGCTGACGCTGCCAGGCCCAGCGGCACATTGTTGACCACCGAGGACTGGCTGGGGTCGAGCTCGTCGTCGATGATGACCGTCGCGGTGGGCAGGAAGGCGATATAGAAGCCTATCGCTGCAAACAGCAGCCACTGCAGGTCAATCAGTGCCCCCTTGTACGCCGAGCGCAGCATCACCGTCAGCATCCCCAACAGAATGCCAATCTTCAGCAGGTACATGTAGTCGCCGTTGCCCATGATGGCGACCACGCCGTTGAAGATCAGATTGAGGTACTGACCCCCGCCGAGGGTATAAATCTGCCAGTTCACGGCCGGGTCCTATTCCTTGGCTTGGAACAGCGCGCTCTGGACCAGCGCCGGCGACAGGCTGCCGACCAGGGCCCGCTCGTAGTCCCGCGCGGCCGTGGTCAGCGACAGGGCCGCATTGAAGTCGGTGGTCACTTTGGAATCGCTCTGGGCGATGGCCTGGCGCGCAAGCCGGATGTCCTGAAGAAAACCCGTCACCATGTCCTGCTTGCTTTGCGTGGTGAGCTGCGAGGCGCCGGTATCCACCTTCTTGAGCAGGTCCAGCAGATAGGCGTAGAGCAAATCCTTGCCGATGATCTCGCCATACTTGGTCACGTCGGCCTGGGCGTTTGCGCCGAGCAGGGCCACCGAAACGGTCAGATATTTGTAGACGGGCAGGGTGGTGGAGCGGATCAGGCCCTGCTCCTGGGTAGTCAGCGGCGTGTCGGTCTGGATCTTCTCGGTGATCGAGGTCAGCAATGCCTCCACCTGTGGCACGATGGCCTGGGTCGAGCTGATGGTGACGTTGGTTGTCGTCGAGCTGACATTCAGGCAGGCCGAGGCATCGGTGGTGGCGTCGGAGCATTGGTAGATCGGTACGGTGCCGCCGTGCAGCAGCGCGTCCACCAGGTTGCCGGAGCTGGCATCGGCGGACGTGGTCAGCTGTGAGGCGACCCGCTGGATATTTGGCGTCGGGTTGGACGAACCGTTGTCCGTCACGATGATCGTGCCGGTGAGATTCATCACCGCCTGAGCCAGGTCGGTATCGTTCTGGAAGAAGTTGATTGGCATCATCGACTTCCAGGCGATGTTGCCCGTGGTGAAGTAGGGCTTGGCCGCGCTGGTGCCGGTGGCGTTGGGGTTGTTGCGGCAGTTGGCGTCGGCGGTGGTGTAGTCCTCGCCCAGGTTCGCCACCCGCTGCACCGTGCAGGACGACTCATCCGCTCCGAACAGCGACAGCGCCCCGCCCAGCGCCGCGCCGGCTGCCTGGCAGGAATTGATCTGGCTTTGGTTGAACTTCTGGGCCCAATCGTTGATTTCGGCCAGAACGCCCTTGATCTGCGGGCTCACCACTTGCAGCGCCAGCATGAAGGCCAGGCTGGTGGCGTTGGAGCCGATGTTGCGCAGCATTGCCACGAACTGCTGGGAATTGATGAAGCTGAAGCCGCCGGTGAACAGGTCGATACCACCACAACCTGCCCGGAACTGCGGCATTTGGATATTGACCAGGGAGTAGTTGCGCACCGGCGTGCGCGCATAGATGCCGCCACCGGTGAAGTAACCCGCCGTTTGGCCCTCATACACGCCGGGCGCTGTGGCATTGCCATAGTTGATGTCGCCGAAGAAGCTCTGCACGTCGCTGCCGATGCTGGCGGAAGCGCTGCCGCACGCAAGGAGAAGTCCGAAGCCAAAGATAGTGAATCGGTTCATGGGGAGCCTCCGAGGGATGCAAGATTGGAGAGTTCATCGCCGTCTTTGCCATTGGCGTGGTCGAGCGCATAGATCAGCCGTTGCACCAGGTCGCTCCAGCCGACCAGCCCGAACACCGCCGGCACCACCTGCCGGGTGCGCGGGTTGACCAAGTACACCGCCGGCACCGCCTCGACGCGCAGGTTCTGAGCGGCCTGGTTATTTGGCTGCGGGTTTGGAAACTCCGGTAGCCCGCCACCGTCGAGCGACACGTCGACGATGCGGAAGCCGTAGTGCTCGGCGAACTGTTTCAGCAGCGGCGCAAACTTGTGGCAGTACGGGCATGTGCCGCGGAAGAAGAAGACCAGCCCCCAATCCTGCGCCGCCCGCAGCAGCCGCTGCTCGTCGGCCGCTGCATCCTGGTCCGCTTTGACGTAGGCGGAGGAGCCGACCGGGCTGACCAAGCTGTAATCCAGGGAAGGGTTGCTCCAGATCGCCCCGCGCCAGGCCTCGGCGAAGTCGCCGGCCTGGGCCATGAGGTGCTGGTTCAGCTCCAGGTAGGCTTTGATGTTCTCGGGCGTTGGGGTGACGATGGCGCGATCAAGCGCCTGCTCTATCGCTTTGTGCTCCGTTTCAACGACCTTTACCGGGTCGTCCTTGTCGCTCTGCGTGGCCTCGGGCTTTTCGGCCTTCGGCACCGGCGCCGCCTTCGACAGCTTGGGATCGTGGTACCAGAACCAGCCGTCCGCATGCCGCTCGAAATAAGCCGCTCCCGGCGCGCTGTCTTGAGCGGTGGTGGCAACCGGGGTTGCCGCTTCATCTGCCCAAGCGGCCGGCGTCGCTGTCATCACCAGGGCGAGCCAGGCTGCCTCAAGGCTGCGTCGTTGCGGCCTGTCCACTGGTAGCTCCGGGGTTTTGCGACAGGTACTGGATGTCCTGCTGGGTGCGCTGCTGGATCGAGGCATCCGACTCGCGGTTGGAAAGCCCCGTGTTCGCCTGCGATTCCGCATAGGTGTAAAACTCGCTGAAGTCCATCTTGTTGAAGTCCAGCGACGAAAACTGTGCTGCCGTCAGCGCCTGGCAATTCGGATTCTTGGGTGTGCCCCAGCCGATCACGAGCTGCTGGCGACCTTGTTCCTGGATGATGCGGCTGAGCATTGAGCTGAAGACGCAAAACACGTCATACGTCGTCTTCAAGACAAAACTGCCCGAGGAGTAGGTGCCGACCTCGTGCGTTTGGCCTGCCTGGCGCGCGATGCCAAGCTGCTTCTCTTCGGTGCTGCAGGATGCCAGACCAACGCTGCTGCCCCAGCCGGATGCGCTACAGCAGTCCGAGAATCCGACCGCCGATTCTGTGCACTGCTCGCCCTGGCCGAGGAAGAAGGAGAAGGTGCCGGTGCTGTTGGTGTTGTCCTTGGCGGCTTCCTGTGCCGCCTGCAGCCAGCTTGAGGCCTGGGCCATCTGCGTGACGTTGGAACTGGACACCGCAGCCGCTTCCACGTCCGACGTGCAGTTGCCGTTCGGGCAATACAGGTCGGTGCCGCAGATGTCGACCTGCGAGGTGCCTGGGTTCGACGATGGACACTGGAAGCTCTGTTGGTAGCGTGTGCAGACTCCAGAACTGTCGGTGGCGACACACGTCGAGGCCGTCTGCTGACAGTCCTGGCTGCGCAACTGCCCGCACGCCGCTTCCTCCTGTTGCTGCGGGTTCTTGCACAGATAGGTGTCCTGATAGGCCCAGCAGGCGCGGTATTGAGGGATGCCGTCGATCGTATGGATGCCGGGACCATCCGTGCAGACACTGCTTTGCAGGACGCAGGCGCCGCTCGCCTGTCCATTCGTGGTCGTTGAATTCAGGTTCACGCCGGTCGGGCAGCTCTCCGGCGACCACTGATCGTTGGCGCTGCAATCGGGATAGTCGGTTGCGGTGATGTACATATAGCCGTGCCCGGTCCCCGTGACCTCGACGATCGTATGGATCGTGTTGGTGCCGGTCACCAGATAGGGCTTGAGATCGACATTCGGATGCTGCACCCAGGCGGTACCCAACTCGCAGGGTCCGGTTGTACCGGAGGTGCTGTACTGCACCTGTCCATTGTTGATGGCGAGCATGTTGCCGCCGTACGGGCCGACAAAGACCACATGGTCATTGATCGCCACGTACATGTAGTCGTCGAAGCCAGCGGTATCCAGCGAAAACTGCTGGATCAGCGCCGCATCGTCCACCGTAAACGTGGTGGTCCGGTCGTAGATCGTGCAGTGTCCGGTCCAGTAGTTGTTGGAATCGCTGTTGGCGAAATTGCCCAGCGACAGGGTTGGGAAGGTATAGGACCAGGTCATATCGCTGGAAATGGCGCCGGCCTGGATGCCGGCCTGCGACGGCGCATTGGACGGGCACGAGGTACTCAGATTGCGTGTGCACGTCGGCGTGACTTCCAGCGCGTCGGCGTAACAGGTCGCCGTGGTGAACTGTCCGCCCGGCTGTCCTACCGTCATACCCTGGCAGCCTTGATAGTTGTTGGCCAGGAGCGAGCCGCCAGCGCTCGTCGCCTGCGCCCCGTTCTGGATGACCGGGTCGTTGGAATTGAAATAGAACTGCGGTCCCGACAGGGCATTGGTCGTGACTACCTGAGAGGCATCACTAGCCGGCGCCGCTGCCGCCGCGGCCTGGGCCTGGCTCTGGATGGCGGCGCCGGAGTTGTAGTAGGTGGTCTGCGGCGGATTGCTGGTGGTGTAGCCGGGATAGCTGCTCGGCGCGGCGGTGGCGCCGCTGGCCGCCTGGCTGTTTCCGCGGGCACCGAGCTGACGGGCGTCCGTACCCGGATTGTCCTGAGCCAGGGCCAGGCTGGTCCACACCACCGCAGCGCCGGCCAACCATGTGCGACCGCGCTTCATGGCTGCTCCTTGAGCATCGCCTGCATCTCGCCGGCAAGCTGCTTGGCCCTCGGATCACGGGCGCGGCGCCCGATCTGATCGAGAATGTGATCGAGGCCGGATTCGCCGGACACCTTGACGTGCGCCGGCACCGGGCAACCATCCTGGCTGCAGGCATTGAGCTCTTCCAGCGGCAGCACGAAGGTCGGCACCGTCTCGACCTTGAACCGCCGAAATAGCGTCGGATCGACAAGAAACGACGCCCCCGGAATATCCGCGAACTGCGACAGCTTCTTCTGCGTCGCCAGCAGGTTGCCGCCGACCAGCCCGCGCAGAATCAGCGGCGCCCCGATCCGCGCCGCCTGCCGGGCCAACTCGCGGATATCTGCATCCGGCATGGAGAACGACACCAGCACCAACGGAGGATGCTGGTTGGTTTCCGACCAGTGTTGGGAGGGCGGGTTGCGGATGGCATCGACCAGGTCGGCCGGCGTGGGCGCCTGCCGGCCAAGGTCGATCTGCGGATTGGCGGTCGGCTGGGCCGCGCTCAACGCATCCCGTTGCATCTGCAGTTGGCTGAGGAAGCCGCGCTGCTGCTGCAGCTTGCCGGCCTGCTCCATGGCATTTCTGGCCGCCGCGGCGGCGCCGGCCTCATCGCCAGCCGGCGGCGGCTGACTCTGGGCGAGGGCGGCGGCGCACAGCACCGCGCCAATAGTCGCGGTCAGTAAGCGCAGCACAGGCGCTTTCTCCAGACCAGGTGGGTGAAATCCTCGCCGGCATAGGGGAACTCATGCCCGGCAACCCACAACGCCGTCTGCTGTCCCAGCGGCACGCCGGTCACGGCCTGCGACAGGGGGAACAGCATGTTGAGTTTGTACTGGCCTTTGCGCATGACTGGCTGCGGCACGGCACCGCACAGTGCGGCCGTGGTCGAGGTATCCAGGGCCAACAGTTCCCGGTGCAGCTTGAACAGGAAGCGATGCGTCTCTAGCATTGACGAGTCCACCCCGCCGACGTGATGCGGAACTGTGCCGCTGATCGGGTACACGCCGCCCTGCGAGCCCGAGCACCAGAACAGCGCGTCGATGCCGAAGCCCACGGCGGCAGCCACGCTGTCGGCGATGCAGGCGCCCTGCGCGATCAGGCTCTCGAACAGCACCGCCTCCGGATTCAGCAGGAAGGTCAGCTCGTCGTCGCTCCAGGTCGGATCGAGCTCCGTCATGTAGACCAGATCGAAGGAATCGCTGGATTCGCAATTCACCGATGTAAAGGCTGATGAGATCCACGACAGCACCGGGAAGGTAAACCAGTGCACCTGGTAGAAGGCGTTGGCGTGCGTATCCGGCTTCTTGGTATTGGTGCCGGCCGGCGCGGTCAGATTGGCGAGGATCGAGCCGTTCATGGTCGGCGAGCAGTAGGGGGTGCGCACCACTTCCGAGATGCGCGCTGGCTCCCAGTACCCGACCCCCACGCCGATCCGCACGAAGATCGGTGGCGGCGCCGGACACTCGCAGATCAGTGGCGCCGAGGGTCCGTCGTCGTATTGGTCCATCGTCACCGAGGCCGGCCCGATTGATACGGGGAACACGCAAAGCCAGCAGACGTCGGTCATGATGTTGGGGAAGTGGCCGTAGCAGGGGCCGCTTTGCGTCGCCGCGCTGCAAACACCGATCGACAGCGAAGCCGTCAACACCATGCCCCGAAAGGTCTTGAGCAGATTCATTGCTGCTTCTCCCGCGGATCGTATTCCTGCACCAGCAATTGTTTGCGCGGCGCTTTCGGATCGGCCAGCACCGTCGCCGGTACCGCCCCAATTCCGAACTTGTGCACCAGCGCGCCGTTCTGGTCGAAGAAGACCTGCAGCTTCAGTTGCTGAGTGAGGTCAGCTGGCGACCCGCCTGTGAGAATCACACGCTGCGAAGGATTGGAATTGCCCGCGAGCCGCTGCTTCAGCCAGGCCACCTGGTCCGGGTCACCGGCATCGACAAAGAGAAGGGTCTCGTCGAAGGCGAAATGCTCCAGCGGATTGACCGTGGTGCCGGCCGGGATCATCACCCGGCCGGTGGCGTCCTTGATGTCGCTGGGCACATAGACGCTGGGATCGAACGCCACGCTCCGGTCCTGCGCGGCGCGGGGCAGGTTGAGGGAGGGTGGCGCCGTCGCGTAGCTCTGCGCCTGCTCCCGCATGTGCTGCTCCAGCTTCAGCGCCTCGCCGTTATTCTGCTTCTCGCGGGCACGCGCCAGAATGGCATCGAGCAGGTCGGTTTCCTGGATCGGCCACTGCGGCCCGACGGTGCCCAGGTCGTCGCTCTGATGTGCCGATGGATCAGCCGCGAACGCGACATTCAGCATCAGCGCGGAAGCGAAAGCGCATACATGGATTAAGGCACGCTTGCTCACGTCACAGCACCGGCCGGGCCACGCCGACGACCTGGTCCTGGAGGACCCAGCCGATGTCGGCATAACGGGAATCGAAGGAATCGACGTCCGGCGTCCATACGAACCACTCTCCCGGCGGAATCACCCCCACTGGTCCCAGATCCAGCGGCAGCCCGTTGAGCGATTCGGTCTTGGCCGTGCCGATGTACTCGCCATCCACGAAGAACTTCCGCCCCTGCCGTGTCACCTGGTCGCCGGCCACGCCGCGCGCAATCTTGAGGAAGCCGCCGTGATCGCTGGGGTAAAAGCGGTTCGGCGGGATGCGGAAAGCGACGTAGTCACCGCGCTGCGGCAGCCGGCCCACCATCACCAACCACAGCCGCGCCGGCAGGCTGTGGGTAAAGGACACGGTGAGGCGGTACCAGGGCGAGACGAAGGCGGCGATCGCGTAGAGAATTGCTACGATTGACAACATGCGGATGCACACCAGGATCACGCGCTGGCGGCGCAGCGCAAGGCGCGTCTGCTCGGTTGCGCTAACCGGTGTCGATTCCGTCGTGCTCATGGCCTGGCTGCTCCGGCCGGCGCGAGCCTGGCGTCGATGCGCTGGCGCAGCGCATCGGTCAGGTCCGGCGCACCACGCAGCACTGCCGGCGCCGGAAGCAGAAGTGCGTGCTGCTCGCGCTCCAGCTCATCGAGCGAAGCCTGCACCGCTGCGCCGTAGGCGGTGGCCTCTTTCGCAGCCGTGACCTTGTCGAGTTGTCGCAGGCCCACGCTCTCGATGTGCTCCGCGAGGATCTGCTGCAGGTCCACCGTCGCCATCCGCGGCGGCGGCTCGATCAGCCGGTCGGCCGATAGCACCAGCAGGCCGCCGACCAATCCGGCGCAGAGCGAGGTCAGCCAGTCGCTCATCGTGCACCCGCCTGGGCAACCAGTTCCTCGACCGCCTGGTCGATGGTCCGCCCCGCCGCCATGCGGTCCCGAATGAACTGGAACTCTGATCCGACGGTCGAGTACAGCTTCTCGGTGAAACGGTCGACGATCAGCCGCCCGATCGATAGCCCATTCGGGCCGCGAATGGCCACTTCCGAGTATTTTCCCTGCACCGTATCCACCGACATCAGCAGATCGCGCGCCTGCTCGTCCACGAAGATGCGCTTGTTCTCGCTCGCCGCGGCCAGGGACTCCGGTTTCTGCCGCAGCAGCAGCACCCAGTCCGAGCAGGCCAGGGCGGCGCGGGAACCCGCGGTCTTGTAGTAGTCGTCGATGCCCTGGGTCAGGGAAGCGAAGGCGCCCTCGTACTTGCGCGCCGTACGGTATCCCGCCTCCACAAATTGATCATCGTTGCCATCACCCAGGAAGCGCCAGGCCTCGTCGATCAGGCACACCCAGGGCTGCTTGCGTCCGCCCAGGTACATGGCTTCGGTGATCTTGAGCATCAGGATCATCACCACCACGCTCTGCAGGTCCGGGCGCGAGTCCAGGGCCGACAGCTCCAGCACCACGAACGGACTGTCCAGATCGACGTTGCTCTTGCCGGTGAAGTAGCGGCCGTAACTGCCTTGGCGGGTCCAGGGATACAGCATCACGGCGAGATTTTTCTGCTCCCGCTTCGGTGAGGCAGCCAGAACCTCGGCGACATCGGTGATTTCCGTGTCTGCGCCCTTGCGTTCCCAGGCCCGCTTGATCGCCTGCTCCAGGTAGGCCACATGCAGGCTGTCCAGCGGCGTCTTCGGCGAAGCCATCTTGGCCAGGACGTGCTTGATGATCGGCAGCTCCTCCTCCTCGAACTCCTCCGGATTGATGTTGGAGAAGGGGTTGAGGACGAAGTCGGCCTTGATGTAGGTGCCGCCGTACAGGGTGCAAATGTTGAGGTAGGACTCGCCGGAATCGATGACGTAGATGCGTCCGCCGATGCTGAGCATCGAGGAGATCAGCTCCTGGGCGAAGAAGCTCTTGCCGGCGCCGGATGTGGCGGCGCAGGCCATGTTGAAATTGCCCTTGCGGTTGTCGAAGGGGTTGAAGAACTGGATCTGCCCCTTGCGCCCCACCAGCATCAGCAACGGCCGGCCGGTACCCTTCCATTCGGCGACCACCGGTGCAGTGTGGATCGCCGACCAGGTCAGCATTCTCCGCAGGTAGCCCAGCTTCTTCAGCTCTCCGATCAGCTTGGGCCCGGCGCCCATCGGTAGCGCCGAGCGCAGGGCAATAAGAGTGGAGAAGCGGTCCTTCTGCAAGCCCCAGCCGCGGGCATCGTAGATTGCCTTCAGCTTCTGTTCGCAGTATTCCTCTTCGCCGCGTGGGGCAAAGGCCACGACTTGGTAGTGGGTGCTAAGCAGCTTGTGGCCTTCACCGATCTTGCGGACCACGAAGTCCCAGTCCTGGCGCCGGTCCTTCCAGGCCGGCACGTAGCGGCCCACTGGGGAATCGCCCATCTGGGTCGCGCGAGCGGCGCGCAGCTTGGCCTGGCTGGCGGCATCGTTGAGGTCGCCGGCGTAGATGGTCTGCGTCACCAGCACCGGGCATGGAAGCCGGAGGACGTTGTTGAGCAGGGCGCCGGTCAGCTCGCCGTTGCCCCAGCCGGCCCAGGCCTTGGGGTACTGCCGGACGGAGAAAGGCAGCGGCGTGGTCTTCCAGTCCTCGTGCATCAGGCTCAGCGCGTCCCTGCCAACCAGCAGCAGGGCGTCGCGATCCGAAATCTGATCGCGCAGGCGTAGATCCGGGTCGTAGCGCATCTCGCCGCGGGGATGCGGAGTCGGATTGACGATGCCATCGACCAAGCGGATCAGCCCCTCCGGCGGCAGGTTTTCTGTCGCCATGCCCGCCGACTGCAGGGTGCTGCGGTAGGCTTCGCGCGTACGCTGCAGGTAGTCGATCTCGGAGGCGTCGACCTGGTTCTGGCCGGGCAGGCGGGGCCGCAGCAGGGAGATGAATACCCGCCAATTCCTCAGCAGCAGCGGCTGGTCAGGGAGCAAGGATTTCCAGCCGGCACCGCGCAGATAGTCCACCCGCCGCCGGGCCAAGCCCTGTAGCGCCGCGGCGTGGGCGCCGGTGCTGCGCAGCCGTGTCCCCAGCCAGGCGTCGAGCAGCGGATGAATGTCCGGATCGGCCCATAGCGAAATCTGGATGGTGCTGTGGTTGCGGATGCCCTGGGTGATGAGACCGGTGAGGACGTTGAGGCGGTTCTCGTCCAGGCCGACCGCCGGCGAGGCTTCCAGCAGGAATCCGAGGCTGTCGGTGTTGTAGTAGAGCTGCGTTTGTGGATCGTGCGACTCGTAAGGCAGGAAGCGAGAGATGCGAGCGCTCTCGATCAGGCGCTTCTGCTGCGCCAGGGTCGGCGGCAACTCGCCGCGCTCGAACGCTTCGCCAGGCGGCAGATCCCGGAACAGGTCGCCGATCAAGCGCGCCAGGCCGCCGCGCAGCCGTTCGGCGAGGGTGGCGGTATTCACGGTATTGTCCATTGACCCCGATCCAGCCGAAGATAGAGATAGCCCCCGGCTTCCAGGTCGCCGTCCGCATCCTGCCAAGGCGTAATCAAAACCCGCAGCACCTGCGGCGCGCTCAGCAGGGCGGTACCTGGCCCCGGGGGCACCACCTGCGCAGGGGCATTTCCGGCCGCGACCACGAAACGGGCCACGCTGTCGGCCTTCGATTCCTTGCCGTCTCCTTGGCCGGCCGGTGCTACGCCGGCACTGGGCGTGTCGGCGTTGTCCAGGTCCTGGGTGTCCTGATACACCCGATCGACACTGCGACAGCCGCCGACGCCGTTGGGAATCGGGCATTTGTATTCCTCGCCGGAGCAGCCGGCCAATGCTGCGACCAAGGCGAGGGTGAGGATGGGTTTGATGGGGCTCATGTCGGCTCCTACTCGTCGTCGGACCAGGCCTGCGCGAACTCCGCCCCGAGCGGCACGCGCTTGTTGAGGATCACGTCGCCGCGGCGATTGGAGTCGATCTCCACTACCGGGTAGAGCTCGTTGGCGCGTGCAATGTAGAAGTCGGCGATCTTGTCGAGGGCTTTGCCGACGCCTGTGGCGACGCCGGCCTGGGCCACCTCGCTGGGGTTGACCGTCTGCACCGCGCCCAGCGGACTGGTCGAGACCGTGGAATAGGACTGGGACAGGGATTGGCCCATGCCGCTGGCCAGGCCTGCGAACAAGGCCCTGGCGATCATCTGACCCTGCTTGCTGATGACGATGCCGCGCAGGCCGTTCTTGCCATCTTCGCCGGCGATGTAGCCTTCGATATCGGCGTCGATCAGCCGTTTGTCCTTCATGACGCAGGACAGCTTTTCCAGGCGGATGTAGGCGCGCTCTGCGCTCAGGTCACCGTATCCGGCGCCGGTAGCGAAGCAGCTCTTGATGCGCGACTGGAAACGATTTGGCAGGGTGCCGTTGTTGAGCAGGCGCATCAGCACCGGGATGGGATTGGTCTTGGCCAAACCTCCGGTGGGGGCATCCAGGCCGTTAAGCAGGACGGCGGAGGTGAAGGCGCCGGCCGGGATGCTGTCCAGGATGGTCGGCACTGGCTCGGCCGGCTTCTCGTTTTTCACTTCGCCGCCCCCGACCAGGCTCACATCGGCGATGCGCGGGCCGCTGGGATTTTGAGTGGCGGACGGGATCGCCGGAACGGCGGTGTGTGGTACGTCGCCGCCGGGCGGCAGAGGCAGCGGCGTCTTCGGGAAGGCTGGCGATGAATTTTCCGGAGCGGGAAATGGCGTCGGTCCCGAAGGCTCTTCACCGGGCAACGGTGGAATCGACGACGGGCCGCCATGCCCCTGCCCCCGCTCGAATTCACCCTTCATTTCCCCCAACTGGCGGGAGAAGTCCTCGTTGGATTTCTCCATCTCGCGGAGCCGGGCTTCGCTGCGCGCCATCCAGACTTCTGAGGGGTCGATGTTTTGGCTGGGCGTGCGATAGTCCTTCGACACGTCGCGCGCCGCCTTCTGCTCCGGTGAGCGTGTATCGATGTGGTGCTTCCGGCTGGGGTCGGAAATATAGAGGCCAAAGATGATGATGAGCATCACTCCGCCTAGCACCGCGGTTGTGGCCAGCGTCTGGCGCTGGCGCACAGACATCCGCTGCTTCAGATCCGCCAGCTTCACGGCGCTGCTCCCCGAACGATGAACACCCGCGTCGCATCGCCGACCTTGAGCACCTGGCGCTCGACCGCCACCGCGCGGATGTCTGGATACAGGCCGGCGAATTGCGACTCCTGCAGCCGCAGCTCGTCCTGGGTCGCATTGCGGAACGTCCAGGCCTCGGCATGGAGGTCACTGGCGTTCCAGCGGGAATCCAGCACCGCTTCCGTTTGCTGCCACACCGGCACGACCTGGCCGACTGCCTGATGGCTGTAGTCGCCGTCGTGGTCCGAGCCGGCCATCGCCCTCACCAAGGCTTTGATCCGGCGCAGATAGGGCTCGGCTTTATCGGTAGAAGGCTTGCTATGGCTGACCGGGCCGGGGTCGGTCGGGTGCAATAGAACGGTATGGGAAGGAACGTCCGCCGTGGTGGCTACCAGGGTGTAGGTGGCCCCGCGCTCATCGCGCACGAAGAAGCTGAACGCCTTGCCCGGTGTTGGATCGGTGGGACGCAGGAAAGCATCGCCAGTGTCCTTTCCTTCGGCGTCGGTGCCGGGATGCACGTCCAGCACGCCGTCCGGTGCCAGGACCCGGCCGAGCTTGGAGCCGTCGGCCATGCCGATGCGGGTCAGCTCACGTGCTGATACGGTGATCTGTGCCGAGCCGCCATCGCGGACCGGCACGTCCTCGGCGGAGGCGCTACCCGCCAGTGCGATCAGCAGCAGCGCGAGGCTTGTCGCCGAACGGATCGGTTTCATCGGGGGCTTCCTTGAAGGATGCGACGTAGAGCTGTCCGCCGCGGTTGGTGAACTGGATGACGTAGGTGGCGCGGCGCGGATCGGTCTGCTCCTGGCCGACGAAGGTCGCCAGGTCGCCGCTGAAGGCCACCTGCAGCGATTCGGCCCGAACGCGTACCTGTGCCGGAAAGAACACCTGGGACAGGCGCTCGCGCTTAATGCGTTCGGTGTCCTCGGTGAGGCGAGCCTCCAGCGAACCGTGCGCGGCCGGATCGGTGTAACGAAGCACCACATCCTTCTGGGTGGTGAAGCTGCTGGGGTCATAGGTCAGCATCAGGCCGGCGAAATAGCGGCCCATCGCCTCCAGGTAGGAAGGGGAAACCTCGGCGCCTTTGACCCAGAAGTCGGAGTAGGCCACTGGCGGAACAACGATGGTCCTCTCGCGCGTGTCCAGGGTTAGCAGACGCAGCGCCAGAAGGCCGTCGATGGCGATCATCGCCAACGCGATCCGCTGCCAGGTGCGCAGCCGGGCGCGGGCGTCGTCCAGGTCGGAGTCGTAACGGGCGCGCTCCACATCAGCCTCCGACGTACTCGCGGACATGGGAGGGCGTGAGGCTGGGAAGCCACCAGTCGGAAGGCGTGTACCAGTACAGCGCCCGGATCAGCAGCCCTCGGCCGCCTTCCGCCTTGACCTTCGCCAGCTGCTTGGCACAGACGATGCCAATGACGATGCCGGGTATGAACATCATTCCCGACAGAACCCCGCACAGCAGTCCCCACAGGATGACCACGGACGCCTCGTCGATCTGCCACATGAAAAACAGTGGCGGATCGTCGAGGGTTCGCGGGATGGCGAAAGCGTCGTCCACGCCTGATCGCTCAGACGACGGCGGTGTTGAAGATCGAGTCGGCGATCGTCGGGCCCAGGGCGCCGAAGATCGCCAGCACGATGCCAATGGCGGCCAGGATCGGCTTGCCCAGGGCGGCGCCGGTGCCGAGGCCGACCACGCCGCCGGTGATGGCGATGCCCCGGCCCAGGTAGCCCGTCGCAGCCTGGTCGATGAAGGTGTAGAACGGCTGGAAGGCCGTGCCGGTGGTGGCGGCCATTGCCGGCTCGGCGAGCAGCACCAGGCCGGTGATGCCGAGCGCGGCGGCGCCGCGGGCAGGGGTGTTGAAGCGGGATACGACGGTCCGGGTGGAACGGCGTGCGAATGCGGCGAGATTGCGAATCATGGCGACTTCTCCTGTGAACCCTCGCCACGGGAAACAGAAGGGACCGACTTCGGCGGCTGGGCGAGGGGCGCTACCGAAGTCGGATGGAGCGGTGCAGAAGTGGAAGGCGAAGGTATCGGTGCTGCCGGCGCGGCGGATGGCATCGAAACTACCTGGATGGGTTCGATTACAACGACGACCTGGCGGCCATAGGGATCGAATACGCTGGTGCGATCCAGGTGTTTGGGCGGCAGCAGCTGGTGGATTGCGTCGGAGACGGCATCGCCGCGGTCCTGCGCGAGCTTGCGACTGACTGTGCCGCTGTCCTCGGTGTGAACGATCACCAGGTATCGGCTGCCAGGCTGATCTTTGGCGTTAAGCCAGTGCTCCAGCAGCGGACGTTCGGCGACGGGGAAGGTCGCGGATTTGTATGGAAAGGCCAGCGTCAGCCCGACGGCGCGGCGCAGCGCAGCGTTGTCCAGGCGCGCCGCTCCTTTCGATGTCGCCGATGGCTTCACCGGCGTCGGCTTTGATTTCCCCGCGGTCGTATCCAGTACGGGAGGCGCGGACGGCTGTGGCTGCTCCAGCGATACGGGGGCCGCAACCGGGGCGCTGAGCTGGGAAGGCTGAGGGCAATCCTGCCCGGAAATGCAGAAACCAAAAAACGGGTCGGTCCTACCGGTCCGCACCACCTGGACCACGTCAATTGGGCCCTTGGAGGGAATAGTCGGCAATACCGGAGCCGTGAGGCGCGTTGTGCAACTGCTGCTCAAGAGAGCTGTAAGCCAGATTGCGAAGAACCTGGTTCGCGTAAGCCGCGCGCCGTTTCGAGCTTGACGGATCAAGGCGTTCACCGGCGTTATACGCACCGATCGATTCCCAGGTGTAGCCGTGGCGCGCGAACGTCTGCGCCAGAATCCAGGCCCCGGCCCATATGGATGTGCAGGGCTGATATAGCGCTGTGGGCTCGATGCCCGCTCGTCGAAGGGCGGGAAACCAGCGGGAATTGACCTGCATCAAGCCTATGTCTGTGGAGCCGTCCGCATTGCGGTGGACGGCGGAAGGTTCGAGCCTGCTCTCGGTTCGGGCAATGGCCATCAACACCGCCGGCGAGATGCCGTAGTGCGCGCCGGACTGTGCAAAGCAGGCTTGCCAAGTGGGCGGCGCTTCGTCTGCATACGCGGTCGACCAGGCCAGTGCGCCGGCCAAACAGAGTCCCGCCAAGCGTTTCCACAATGAAAACTCCCATATGCGCTTGTTATCCAACGCGATGGGAGTGTGAGTTGCGACACGAAGTGACGAAACGCAAAAATCTGCGGATTGGAAGCAGATTTCCAGCGATACTGCAGATTGCGAGCCCCCGGAAGGACCCACAACTAGGTGTCCGCGACGCCTTGTAGGGACGCCAGACGGTCTTCCAGCTACACTCACATCGGTCGAGGGCGATGATCCGCGGAGTGTTGACAGGAGCAGGCGAGAGAATTGGCCGATTTCTTCCACATATTGTTGTTACCAAATGCCACCAGCTTCGATTAAAAAGTCGACGACCCGTACTAAGGACGGCCTACACCGTATCTGGGGGGCGTCTGTAACCGTTTCAGGGATAGAAAGCCTATTCCGCGACATTGGGAAGCGGCAGCGTATGGACCAGGTGCTGCTACCTACCCAGGCCAAGGGTCTCGCAGCTGGAGGCGAGGCAGCACTGATTCAGTGGCTTGTCGCCTGGGCGCAAAGCCCGGGCACGTTCATCCTACGTACGTTTGCCACGTCGGTCGATGATCCCCAGCTCGAACGGTTGTCGCGCCGGCTGTATGGCCTCGTGGCAGCACTTTGTTGCGACAGTGCGTTGAACTATCGAGGTGATACGGACATTACCGGCGCACTGGCCAGCCTTGCTCTCTCTCAGCTAGAAGCATTGCAGGGGCACAGTCCGAGATCGGCGTCGCGTGGGCAGTCTGTAGAGATTCTTTGCGTTGATCATTTAGGCCGAAGCGCGCCAAAACTCTTATACCAGCGCGATGCAAACGGCATGTCCAAGGTGCGTCCACGGAATGACTTTGCCGATGTGGCCGCCATGGTGCTAGATGTCACTGTCCAGGGAGGGTATCGGCGAAACGTCTCATCGTCCGCTGCGAACGCCTTTGCGGAGATGCTGTTCGAGATTTTTCGGAACACAGAGGATCACGCGCGAACTTCGCTAGATCAGAACGAGCTTCGCCGCTCCGTGAGGGGGTTTCAGGCGAGAACGCACGGCTTATTGCCCGGCGCATTGAACGAAATCGTTGGCGACTTTGTACCGCTTAGGACGTTTTGCGAGCGTCTTCAGCCGGATCCGGGATCAAGGCAGGTTCATTTGATGGAGCTTTCCGTTTTTGACTCGGGAATTGGGTTTGCGCAGTCGTGGACAAAAAAGAAACTATCCGATATGACGCTCCAAGAGGAGCGAGACGCTGTCGAAGAATGCTTTTCTAAAAAAAGCAGCAAACCCAATAGGGGCTTTGGCGAAGGATTGCCGCACGTTATTCGACTCCTTCAAAAGCAGGGCGGATTTCTGAGACTCAGGACAGGACGGCTTTCACTTTACGCAGATATGGGAAGGGCTGCGGATGTGGTCGACGCCGTGCCATTTGAATTACAGCCATGGGTACCCGACGATGAAGAGCCTCTTCATGAGGCTGCTGGTGCGCTGCTTACCGTATTGATGCCGCTCCGGCGCGTCGTATGAATCCCATCTTCTCGTTCCGCTTTCAGCATGAGTTGGGCTTCAAACAAACGGATGTGCTTGTACTCTTCAACTCGGTAAGGGAGCTCGATGCAGCAACTATCGCGTCGGAAGTAGAGCGAGAAATAGATGCAAACCTTGTTCCCGACGAAATCTTGATTCTCGTTAGAGAACTGTCTGTAGAAGCATCGAAGGCGATGTTTGCCAGCGACTCGACCCTTGAGACAATGAGGGGGCGCGTGGTTGGGCGATCACGGGTAACACTAGTCGGTTACGATGAGGGCGGACGATCTGTAAGTCGAACTCAAGTTTTCAACGAAGGCCCGGCATTTGGCTTGCCGTTTGACGCGTTTAAGCGACGGGCGCTTACAAGCATATGTAGAGAACACGGGGCGTTTGTTGAGGCGACGCCGGCTTATCACTTTGAGAATCCGTCAAAGCGTCATACAGAGCACTTTATTCGGTTATCGAACATTCTTGTACGAAGTGCGGAAATAGCCTTTGTAGCTTTCTGCGCACTGCCATACATCGCGCCCTCAGTCAGAGTTGCATACCTGGATACGCCATCGCTCTATGCCGTTGTTTCATCGATCAACGAGCAGATCTGCTCATTAAACCCAACCAGGCCAGCGATCGTAGCGGATAATTTTCGCTCATATATGGGCCTGAAAAACTACAAGTTCAGGCGTATCGGGGAAGCTGTGGTCTTAGTGTCTGCGTCGTCTAGCGGCGGACTGGCCCGTGAGCTCATTGATTACGCGGGGTTCACGCTGAATCAGATTGTGCATGTACTCTCTCTCGCCGAAGATAAGAATGGGCTACAAATTGTTTGCGGTTTGCAGCGCGACCTGAAGCTAAATCCACACGGCTACTTATACACACAGAGCGAGCACAAAGCTGGCAAATGCAAGCTATGCGATTCCGGTTCAAAAGCAATCAAGCTGCAGGGGGATCAATTTGATATTGCAGGACCGCAGCCCGAGCCCTTGGTCGTAAATCGCGATGACCAACCTAAGACTCTTGAGGCTACGCTCTTGCGTTTTGTTGGTCACTCGGTATTTGCCGTAGGACTGGGGCGAACGCAAACCAGTTTGCCGCGGCAGTTTCATATCAATGCCGATACGTTATATGTAGCCCCAAAGTTCTCTGAACGGCTGGACTACGTATTAAAAGCCAATGTGCCGGCAAGGATCGGATCGGTGGTGTGCCTTGATCCGGCATCGCGCACCTTAGCCAATCGCGTTGTTGCTATCGCAACCCAAAACGGACGAGTTGCGCCAATAATTGAACGCGATAAGCTCGATGACATACGTCAACAACCCGAAGATCCTGTCGTTATTGTCGCTGCAACTATCGAAAGCGGCCGGAGTTTGTTGGATGTTAGCCGAGATCTCAGAAATATTTGCCCGAAGGCGCCGCTGCTGTATCTGGTAGGGGTCGACAAGTCCACTGGGGAGGAAAGGCGCGAAGCATTGCCGAAAACACTTGTCCAATGCGACGCGCCGGTGAAGCATGCATTTGTGGCAGTAGATCACCTAATACTTCCGGGGTCGTTTGATGCGAATTCCTGGCATTTGGAACTTAGCTTCCTGCAGGACCCTGTTTTAAGGCAATTCATCAAGCCCAGGCTTGTACGCCGCATTGATCAGCGCGTGGCCCTACTTCGGCAGACCAGTGCTCTCCTGAGCAATAATCTATTTTGGTCGGTTGATGTGGGAAGAGAACTGAAGCTCCAGCGCGGGTTCGCATTTTGGCCGGCCTCTCTAGTGGAAGGCCCACATAGTCAGGCAGATGTCTACTTTACTGTGGCCAGTGTCCTCCAGCAGCTTCGAGCAAATGCAGCAAAGCCGCATATGCGATGTCTTAAGAGCAATTGGTTCCAACAATCCCTGATTGCGCCGTCAAATTTCGGTCGGTTCAACGATGGAATTATTCAGGCGAGCATCTTGCGTTCTGCGCTTCCAAGCGAGATGAACTACGCGATGGCGCCTGAAGTCAGCAGGGAGATGGCGCGAATTATTCATAGAATAATCGTGAGCGCAACAAGGCCGAGAGGGGAGAGTGCCGTGGAGTTTCTGTTGGCGATCGCCACGAGAAGGATGACGCTTACGCGGTCCGATACGGTAGGGCTAAAGAAGAATGCAGCT
>Ga0302314_10003452_pt1 | contig 29169 bp, 27 predicted proteins | sample III_Palsa_N2_3_FD_200533 | JGI IMG/M metagenome (GOLD analysis project Ga0302314, IMG submission 200533) | Peat permafrost microbial communities from Stordalen Mire near Abisko, Sweden - III_Palsa_N2_3 | ecosystem: Environmental > Terrestrial > Soil > Palsa > Peat permafrost | place: Sweden...
CGGCGGTCCGTCGTAGATCTCGTAAGGGACGTTGCCGCGCGTAAGCACCGGCAAAGCGGCGGCGGGAAAACCCAGGACGATCACCCGGCCGTCTCCGTAGTCGATGATCTGGGGTTCACCGGCATCGAAATCGACCTGCGCCTTTCTCCAGTCGCATGCCAACTCCATTACGGTACGCCGGTGCTCGCTCGCGGCAACGATGGTCACTAGCTCGGTACTCAGCATGTGCTGTGCTCCGCAGCCCAAGTTGTGCCGATGGTAGAACTACGGACGCCGTAGGTGAATTAAATCTGCCTAATGCTGCGCCGCGTCGCCAGTCGATGCACCCGGCGTACGCCGACCTCGACGGAATCCCCGCGGATGGTCGCCGTGCCGGCCTTCGCCATTTCCGTGGCTGCCCAGCGCTCCAGGCTCGAGAGCAGGGGCACCGTTACGGGCTGATAGGCGAAGGCCGAACCGAAGATCCTCACCGCGCGCCGCGCACGGGACATCAGGCGCTCCTTCACGGCCGCGAGCACGATCGATCTTACAAACTGTACCGGTTTTATGACGATCAGCATTAATTGCCACACGACGGAACCCTCTTCTTGGATTATTAGATTATTTATCCCCGAGAATACTCGATCATATCGCAGTGCCACTGTCTCCGGCGTGCGACCCACGGCGCATAGGCGCAGGGCGATCACCCCCGTCGGAGGAATCCTACGTCGTTATTCGGTCGCGATCGCGTCGATGGTTGCCAGCAGCGATTCGAACGAGAAGGGTTTCGTCAGGGTCCTGACCGCCCTGGATCCCGGCAGTACGGCATTCACCGCGGCGCCACTGGCAAAAACAATGGCGAGCCCCGGGATGCGGGTCCGCGCCTGGTGCGCCAACGCCGTGCCGGACATGTCGGGCAGCCCGACATCGGTCAAGAGCACGTCCGGCGACTTCGAGGCGAGGATTGAAAGGGCGGTGCGCCCGTCAGCCGCCGGCGTCGCCTCATGTCCTGCCGACCGCAGCACCTCGATGAGGGTTTCGCGGATGAGCGGGTCATCCTCGCATACCAGCACATGCAGCCTCTTGGGAGCGGCAACCGCCGCTGCGGCACTGGCTGGCGCGGAGCGTGATATCGCGCGCGCGGACTTGCGCTGCGCCGCGTTGCCCAGAACGTGCCGGACTTTGCGGGCGAGCGTTTCGCGTGCGTAGGGCTTCTTTAGCAGTTCGATGTTGGCATCGAGGCGCCCCGAGGTTGCCATCGCATCTTCGGTATATCCGGAGGTGAACAGCACGCCCAGATTCGGAATACGCTCGCGCGCCTTGTTGGCAAGTTCCGTGCTCTTCAAAGGGCCCGGCATGATGACGTCGGTGAACAGCAGATCTACCGGCATGCCGCTTTCGATGATCACCAGTGCGCTTTGCGCATCCTTGGCCTTGATCACGCGATAGCCCAGATCGCTGAGCATCGCGACGACCGTTTCGCGAACCTGTTCGTCGTCCTCCGCCACCAGCACCATCTCGGTGCCGCCCTCGACCGGCATGGAATCAAGATTGACGAGCCGTTCTTCGGTCTGGGTCGAACGCGGCAGATACAGTTTGATGGTCGTCCCCTGACCGGGCACGCTGTCTATCCTGATGTGGCCGCCGGACTGCTTGACGAACCCATACACCATCGAGAGGCCAAGGCCCGTACCCTTGCCTTCCTCCTTGGTCGTGAAGAACGGTTCGAACGCCTGTGCAATGACCTCGGGAGTCATTCCGGAACCCGTGTCGGAGATCGCAAGCAGCACGTATTCGCCGCGAATGGCCTCCTCGTTGGCGAGCACGTAGTCGGAGTCGAGGAAGGTATTGCTCGCCTGGATCCGCAATAGGCCCTGGCCGTCCATGGCGTCGCGCGCATTGATGGCGAGGTTCAGAATCGCGTTCTCGACGTTTCCCGGGTCGATCAGCGTGTTCCAGATACCGGGGGCAGTGGCGGTCTCGACGGTGACGCCTTCACCCACCGCCTTGCGGATCATGTCCTCCAGTTCGTGCAGGAACCGCCCCAGATTGATCACCTTCGGATCGAGCGTCTGGCGACGTGCGAACGCCAGCAACTGGCTGGAAAGCTTCGCACTGCGGCGCACGGCATCGTGTGCATTGCGCACGCGTTGTTCCGCGGCGGCATTGCCGAGCACATCACGGCGCAGCAGCGCCAGGTTGCCGCCGATGACCTGCAGCAGGTTGTTGAAGTCATGGGCAATGCCGCCGGTCAGATTGCCTATGGACTCCATCTTCTGGCTCTGCCGCAGGGCTTCCTCCGCTTTCATCAGCTGCCCGGTGCGCTCCTGCACGCGTTGTTCGAGATTCTCGTTGAGCTCCGCGAGGGCCGCGGCGACGTCGCGGGCCTCCTCCTCGCTGGTGCGCAGCGCGGCATTCTTCGCACGCCGTTCATTGACGTCGCGCAGAATGACCGTGACGAAGTTGCGGGTGCCGCTGGTCCAGCGGGACGCAGACGCTTCGAGATGGGTGCGTGAGCCGTCCTTGCGCACTGCCAGCAGTTCGGGACGCGACGGGGCGCCGCCCTCGAAGGCCTTGGTGCATACCTCGTTCCACTCGTCCCCGGTTTCGAACAATGCCGCGGCGGTCATTCCCACCAGTTCGGAATTCCCGTAGCCGAATTGGGCAATCGCGGCCGGGTTCGCCAGCTGGATGACGCCTGCCTCATCGATTGTCAGGATGACATCCGGCGCGCTGCCGACGACTGCGTCATAGCGGGCATTCTGCTGGTCCCGGAGATAGCGCTCGCGGCGCGTCGCCATCGTGACATCGGTGATGAACACCAGGCAGGTCGGCTGCGGTGGACCGGCCAATGGGGAAACCGTGATGTCGTGCAACAGGGGTCGGCCGGCCCGCGTATGCAGCGGCAGGAGCGCGGGATTGAGCGAGTGGGTCAGGATGGTCGAGGCGCTGGATTTGAGTGCCGCCGGGACCGCATACGTCAGCCGGCGCAGATTGGCAGCTGGAAAGATCTCGGTAAGGGTTTTGCCGCGGACCTGCGCCTGGGCAAGTCCTGAGGCCACTTCCAGCCAGACGTTCCATTGCAGCACGCGCTCATTGGCGTCAAGAACGATCAGGCCGCCGTTGATCGCATTCAGCAGAGTCGGATCGGACTGTCCGTCATAGCTCGGCATGAGAAAGTGCCGCCATGACTCCCGTTGAACGCAATATGAACGCGCTCAGCAGATCCTGGAGCGCGACCAGTGAAGGCAGATCCAGAAGCATCGCGATGTAGCCGCCGATAGCGCGCCGCTTCACGGCAAAGTTGATATAGATGAACAGAACGCCGTCGCCGGCGTGCGCCGGTGCCAGGGCGAATAGGTCGGAACCTTCGCCGTGTACGACCTCGGGAAGGGAGATCCGCAGGGTCCGTTCCAGACTATTCGCAATCGTCCCGAGGCAGCCGTTCAACAGTACGTTGCCGGTTTCCGCGAGCGCCTCCTGTTCCAGCTCCATGATCTCTTCGAGTGACAGGTCGCCACCGACCACCGCCCGGACCAGCTCCATGCTCTTGGCTTCCGGAAATATCAAAAGCGCCCGGCCCCTTATCGCGCCTTCGAAATCCTGTTGGACTGCGACCAGGCGGCTCGATTCGTGCTCGCCAAGACTCGCAATGGCCGCCTCGCGCGTGACCACCGCGACCTTGGGAACGGACAGGACGACTTCCTCACGCACCATCTCGCGCAGACTCAGGGCCGCATTGCTGACGCCCAGATTGACCAGCTCGGTCAGCGCGTCGAGCTGCAACTCACTCAGCACGACCGGCAGTGCGTTCCTCATTGAGCGGCGGAACTCCGCGGCTCCACGATCGACTTGAGATACTCCCCCAGCGCTTTTTCGGTCAGGGGCTTCGCGAGAAACGTGGCACCGGCCTCGCGGGTGCGGGTGACGACCTCGGCCTGTTGATTGGCCGAGACGACCGCTACGTTGATCTTGGGGTGGGAGTGGCGAAGCTCGGACGCAAGCGTGAGGCCGTCCTTGCCCGGCATGTTGAAGTCCAGCAGCACGATGTCCGGGGCGTTCTCGCCGATGCACTTCAGCGCCTCGTCGGCAGTGGCGGCTTCGCACCGGGACCATTGCGGATAAAGATTGTTCAGAGCCCTCGCAACCGCCATCCGGGCGAGCTTGCTGTCATCCACGATCAGAATCTTATGCGTCACAAATCCATCCCAATGCCCGGCGGCCCCGCCACCCCTGGTGGGTTGCCTGTAAAGTCAATGATAACAGACCCGTAACGGGCTAAATCAGCCGTCCCCGCCCCCGCCCCCGAGGAGGGGTTGTACCCACTCCCGCAGACCCGGACCCGCCGCAGCGCCCAGCATCCGCGGCCTGGCGAGCAGCAGGACCTGGATTACGGCCGTGTGTGCGGACTCACAGCTGCGCCAATCCACCTGCGCATCCGGGGCCAGCAGCAACTGCTGCAGCAGGGTCTCCGCGTCCTCGCTGGGGCAGGCGCCCGTAAGCTCGATTACCCCGGTGTCCAACAAATGAACGGTCATTGCAGCAGCGCTCCGATGTCCAGAACCAGAAGGACACGCCCATCCCCCAGCAGCGTGGTGCCGGTGATGCCGGGCGTCCCGGCGAGCAGACCGTCCAGCGGTTGCAGGATCGCTTCCATCTGCTCCCCGACACGCTCGACCTGAATTCCCCCAACGAGCCCGGCAACGTCGGCAATGACAATCGTGGCCTCGGTGTCATGGCCGGCCCCCTGGCCCATGCCCAGCTCCCCGGCCAGCGCGATGACCGGAATCGTCCGCTCGCGCACGACGATGGCGCGGCTTGCGCCGATGCCGGCGATCGAGGTGACCGGAACCCGAACGGTTTCGGCGATCGCATCCAGCGGGATGCCGTACAGCTGTCCGCCAGCCTCCACCGTCAGTATGCGCGTCATCATCACGCTGAACGGCAACAGCACGCTGACGGTGGTTCCGAGTCCTGCCCGCGTGGTGACGGACACCCGGCCGCCGATCCTTTCAACCGCTGCACGCACGGCGTCCATCCCGACCCCACGCCCGGACAGTTCGGTGACCGTGGACGCCGTGGAAAAACCCGGCGCGAATATCAGGTTGACCAGTTCTGCTTCGGACATCGCCCGCAGCGCCTCCTCGGTCGCCACTGCGCGGGTTCGCGCGACCTCGCGCACCCGTGCAAGATCGATACCGCCGCCGTCATCGCTCACCTCGATCAGCACATGATCGGACTGGCGTTTCGCCCGCAGCTGAATGATCGCGGTCGGCGACTTGCCGCGTCGCGCGCGTTCGTCCGGACTTTCGACGCCATGGTCGATGGAGTTGCGGATTATGTGCAGCAGCGGCTCGAACAGGATTTCCACGATGGTCTTGTCGGCCTCGGTCTCCTCGCCTTCGATCTCGAGTCTGACCTGCTTGTCGAGGCTGGACGACATCTCGCGCAATACCCGCGGGAAGCGTTGAAACACCGACCGCAGGGGCAGAACCCGGAGGCCCAGCACCGAGGCCTGCACCTGCGCGACCAGCCGTTCGAGAAGCTCGTGCTGGTTCTTCAGGGAACCGGCCATGGGGTTGGCCTGCGTGCGGGCCACCTTGACCAGGTGCCCCAGCGCATTCTTGGCAACCGTGAGTTCGCTGGTCAGGCGCACCAGGGTGTCGATGCGTGCGGCATCGATACGCAGGGTGCGGCTGCCCGCCTCAATGCGGGCCGCAGCTACCGGGGTCGGGGCATTGCCAGCCGCCGCGCCTTCGAGGATGCGGGCAATGGCCTCGCGCAAGGGCTGGATCGTCTTTTCCGCCAGGCTGCGCTGCGTGGCCTCAGCGAAAGTTTCCGCAGTGGCGTCCTGTGCGCTGAAACGCATGACGTTGGCGGCCGTGAGACCCGCGGCGGCGATGCGCCCGGGGAGAATTCGTGGCCGGGTCTCATCGAGCAGGGCGATCTGGGCCTCGAGCACCTCCCGGGCCCGCGGCCCCAATTGACCGGATTCGATCGGCTGCCGGGCCGCGACGGCAAGGATTTCGCACTCCCCCGCGCAGCCCGTCATGTGGCGGGCGAGGGCCTCCGGCGGGGCAGCCGTCAGTGCGGTCAGAATGAGGTTGCAGCGATACGGATCGAAGGCGCTCAGCGCCGGCCATTCGTTGACGGTCGCGGTGTCGAACGCCAGCAGCTGCGGCAGTCCGAGGATGCGGGCGATCGGATCTTCGCCTTCGAAGAAACAATCTGCGTCGGGAATGAAGCGCACTGCGGACCTGGCCCGGCCGGCAGCGGCGGCGTTTCGCGTGAGGTGCTCCCTGAGCCAATGGTGCCCCTCAGCGCCGGAAGTCTGCGCCGCAGGGTCCGGCACGGACAGTTCCGTGACGGCCGGGAGTTCACCGGTGCGTTCGATGGTGTCGAGCCAGCCGAGCACCCGATCCAGGCACGCGAGACAGGCCGCGACGAGCTCGGCGCTGATGGGTTCGCCCGTGGCACGCGCTCCGCTTAAGAGATTCTCGGTCGCATGCACGGCCTGCTCCATGGCCGCAAATTCGACGATCCCGGCGCTGCCCTTCAGGGTATGAAAGGCGCGGAACACGCCGTCGAGCAGCTGGGCATCGCGCGGCGACTTTTCCAGCGCCAGAAGATCCGCCGCCGCCTGCTCGACGATCTCCCGGCACTCGATGAGAAACTGATTCAGAAAATCGTTCATGGGCGCAGGCCACACAACATCGCGGTGATCTCCAGCAGCGTTTCGCGCTCAGCCGGCTTTGCGAGATAGAAGTTGGCGCCGGCGATCCGGGCCGCGGCGAAAGCGGCCGCACTGGACTCGGTACTCATGATCAGCGCCGGAATCGCAGCCACGGGTCCCGCCTTCTGGCGCAGCTGCGTCAGGAAAGTCATGCCATCCATCCTCGGCATGTTCACGTCGACGATCAACAAATCGGCCGACACCGTCATAAGCTTTTCGAAGGCCTCCAGGCCATTCAGGGCTTCCTCCACCCGAAAGGCCGCCTCCTCGAGCACGGTGCGGTAGAAAAGGCGAACCAGGCTGGCATCGTCGATGACCAGAATCGTCTTGCCATTAGCCACTGGCAGCTGCTCCAGACGGACGTTGATAAACGATCGCATCAGCAAAGCGCCGTGCTTCGAACAGTGAGGAGATCCGGCTCATCGACTCGGTATGGCCGAGGCAGATGAAACCGCCGGGCAGCAGCGCCTCGTAAAAGTTCTCTGCGGCGGTGCGCCGGGAGTTGTCGTCGAAATAGATGAGGACGTTCCGGCAGAAGATGACATCGAATCGCCCGTGGGGCCGCGTCTGTGCCGACTCCACGATGTTGACGGGCGAGAATCGCACCGAGTCGCGCAGATCCTGCAGGATCTGCCATCGCTCCCCGGGCAGCTGGGTGAAGTACTTGTCGATGAGGTAGGGGGACAGTCGCATCAGTGCGCGCTCTCCGAAGATGCCTGCGCGCGCGTGCGCCAGCACCTGGGTGTCGATATCAGAGCCGATGATCTCGATTTCATAGTCATCGACCAGCGGCCAGTTCTCGAGCAGCCAGATGGCGACGGAGTAGGGTTCCTCGCCGGTGGAGCAGGGCGCGGACCAGATACGGATGGCATCGCCTTTGTTCTTGTCGCGGACCCGCTCGGCCAGCAGGTCCGAGGTCAGGCACTTGAGCTGATGATCTTCGCGATAGAAGTAGGTCTCGTTGACCGTGAAGGCGTTGACGAACTGCTCGATCTCATCGTGCAGATCGGAGCGCAGATTTGCGAAGTAGCCGGCGAAGGTTGCCGAATGGGTCGCCGTCATGCGTTCGGTGACCCGCCGCTGGACGTAATAGCGCTTGGTCTCCGTGAACACCATGCCGGTGCGCCGGTAGAGAAAATCGCAAAGCCTGCGAAGATCCGCTTCGGTCAGGGCCGGATGTTCAGTCACGGGAACTGCGCATTGATGCGATCGGTGGCCACCTGGATGGCGAATCCAATGAATGGCGCATTGGGGAAGCGGTCGCGACAGGCGGCGAGCACGGCACAGGCGGCCGGGCCGCCCACTTCGGCGAGCACGTCGATCGCCGCCGCACATACGTTGATCTCCGGCTCGTTGGCGAGCAGGTGGCATAACAGCTCGGAGGCCTCGGCACTGGGAAGGCTGCGGGCCAGTTCGCAGCTGATGATCCTGACGTCGATATCCGGATCTGCCAGCAGCCGCGGCAGGACCTCATGAACGACGCCGACCATGCTGCGCAGGACATCCAGGGCGCCGGCGCGCAGGGTTGCGTCATCGGAACTCAGAAAGCCGATGAGCGCCTGCGTGCTCTGCGGCGTGGCCATGCGGCCGAGACTGCTGAAGAGCGCTTCACGTACGCGTGAGTCGCTCTCCCGTCGCAACGCGTCGGCCACGGCCGTGTCCGCGCCCGGTATATCGCCCACGGCGCGGGCGGCGCTCCAGCGTTCCTCCGCCGAGGAGCTGCCGAGTGCCACAAGCAGGCCGGCCGCCTCCGGTCGCGGTCTCGGGGCAGTGGCTGGCCCCGCGGGTTTACGTATCAGCGGCATGTGCGGGCACCAGACGTTGCAGACGCTGTGCGATCTTCGGCAGCGGCACCACCCAGCGGGCACCCCCGCCGCGAACCAGCTCGCCCGGCATGCCCCAGACGATGGCCGTCTCCTCGGCTTCGGCAATGGTCTGGCCGCCGTGGGCACGCAGCTCGGTCATTGCCTTGGCGCCGTCGTCGCCCATGCCGGTCATCAGGACGCCGATGAGCTGGCCGTGGGCAACATGCTCCATAGCGGATCGCACCAGCCGATCGGTGCTGGGATGCCAGGGATAATTCGCGCGCGAGGGGACCGACATCACCACCAGTTCAGAGGCGCGCCGCGAGACCACGATGTCCGCGTCGCCCCGGCCAATGTAGGCGTACCCGGCCTGCGGCCGCAGCGGCTGGGTGACCTCGGCCACGGTCAGGGCGCACAGGCCGTTCAGCCGTCGCGCGAGGGGGCCGGTGAATCCCGAGGGCATGTGCTGGGCAATGATGATCGGCCACGGGAAGGTCGCGGGCAGCGGCGTCAGCAGTGCCTCGAGGGCGGGCGGGCCGCCCGTGGAGGTTCCGACCAGAACGAGACCTTCGCCGTTGCGTGGTTCAACGCTCTCCGTCGCCGGCTCCGGAGTGGTTCGGGTGCTCGCCCGAAATGGCGCCGCGCCGGCTTTGAAGCGCACGCGATCCTTCAGCCGCAGGAACGCGGGCAGCTTTGCCGCCGCGGCCGCCCGTATCTTTGCGGTCAGGATCGGAGCGAATTCGTCGATGCGCAGCGAAACCGTGCCAGCCGGTTTGGCCACGAAGTCCACCGCGCCCAGCTTCAGGGCATCCAGCGTCGCCTCAGCGCCCGCCGCGGTGACCGATGAGACCATGACGACCGGGCAGGGCCGCTGCACCATGATGCGATCGAGACAGGCAAGACCGTCCATCACCGGCATCTGGACATCCAGCGTCACGACGTCGGGCTCGAATGCCATGAGCTGCGTCAGCGCCTCGACACCGTCACGGGCGAACGCGACCTCGAAGTCCGATTCCTGGGACAGCACCCGCCCGAACAGTTTGCGCACCAAGGCAGAATCATCGACCACCAGAACCTTGATCACGCATCTGCCTTGGTGCCCGCAGCCTGGAATTTGTCCAGCAGGCCCTGCTCGGCGCGAGTCAGGAGCTCGGTCGGGTCCAGCAGCAGCACCAGCCGATTCGATTTCGGCAGATTGACGACGCCACGGACCAGGCGGGTGATCTCCTCGGTGAGAACCGGCGCCGGCTCGACGCTGCGTGCATCGGCGCGCAGCACGTCTGAAACGCTGTCGACTATCAGGCCGGCGCGATGGCGCTCGGTCCTGATGACGACCAGTTTGCGCACGCTCGAATTTTCGAGCGTCTGCATGTCGAAGCGCCGGCGCTGATCCACGACGGGCAGGACCTCGCCACGCAGATTGATGACCCCCTCGAGGAACTTCGGCGTCTTCGGAATGCGGCTGATCCGAGCGGGGACCTCGGCGACTTCCACGACGGCATCGATCGGCAGCCCGAACTCCACATCGGCGAGTCGGAATACCAGCAGGATCAGTTCCTCGGCGGCTACGGCGCCGGCTCCATCCTCGCGGACGGTAGCCTGATCGGATGCGGTCAAACGCTGCATGACATCCTCCCGAAACAGCTGCTCAGGTGAAAGGATCGAAATCAAGCGCCGACCGGAGTCGCCACGGTAGATCGCCCTGATGCGCGATTCGCCGCCGACGCGTGCCGCCAGAACCGGGGGCAGGGGGTCCACCAGTGCGGCATCGACGGGGAGGATTGCCCGCGCCCGATCCGCAACGAGCCCGATTTCGGATCCGCCGAGCTTCATCACAATGACCTTCGCGCGCTCGTCGGTCGTATTTGCGGCACCGAAGCCCAAAAGACCGCGCAACGACAGCAGCGGCAGGAGCTTGCCCCGCACTGACGTGATGCCCAGTACCAGTGCTTCGGCGCGCGCCACGGCGGTTATCTGCGCGGGAGCCGGCAATATCTCCTGGACCGCCGTCAATGGCAGGGCGAATTCTTGTCCGGCGACATCGAATGTGACCAGGGTTTCGGTCGCAGTGTGAGCTTCAGCCCTTACGGGCGCCCGCGTGCCGGCGCTGGGCTGATTCGTCGTCTCGCGCCGGGCCGCCGTCCGATCGGCGAACGCGGCATTGAGCAGCGTCCTGATGTCGAGAATCTTCGCGACGTGTTTCGTCGCGCCAAATGCGAAGGCCCCCAGCAGCTTCTCGGCGCCCTCGGCGCCCAGTTCCTTCGAGTCCTTCTCGATCTGGTCGGCGCCGACCTCTTCGAGGGTTTCCACCGAATCCACCATGACGGCGACCGGTGCCCCGATGGTAAGGACGATGGCGCGGGTTGCGGCACTCCCGTTGGCGGCGGGTCTTCCCAAAAGTTCGCGCACGCCCGCGACCGGCAACACGGCACCGCGCAGATTCGCGATGCCGAGCAGCGCCGGAGGTCCCTGGGGCACCCGGGCCAGGAGCGGCACCCGGATGACTTCCGCCACATCCAAGGCCCGCAGCGCATACAGTTGCCCGTCGACCCGGAACGTAAGAAAGCGCGCGGATGACTCTTGTAAAACGGCCGCCATCCGGATCACGCCGACTGCTTGTTCAACTCGTTGGCCAGCGAGGCGATCTCCTCGATTGCGGCAGCGAGATCCTCCGCACCACGTGATTGCTCCGTCGCAGCCGTCACCGCCTCCCGCGAGGCCGCGCTCGCCTCCTCGGCAGCGGAGGCGATCTGTCGGGCCGCCTTCGCGATTTCTCCGGCCGCAACCAGAATCGCATCGGCGCCACCCAGGATGGACTTGCTGGCGACTCCCAGTGCGGCGACATCCTTCTCAATGCGCTGCAGCCCGCTGGTCACCGCCCGGTTGTTCTGCACTTCGCTCTCGGTGGCGCCGATGATCTGCTCCAGATCGCCTTTGAGTGTTGCGATCTGATCCAGGATGCCGCGGACCGTATCCCGGGCGCGATCGATGTTCTCCGAGGCTTCGCGCGACAGATTGCGGATGTCGTTTGAAACGACCGCAAAGCCACGGCCTGAGGCACCGGCCCGGGCCGCCTCGACGGAGCCGCTGACCGCCAGCATGCTGGTCTGAACGGCGACCAGATTGATCGCCTCGATGATCTTTTCGATCTTGCGGCCGACGCCCTCGAGGCGCTTGATGGTCGCCACCGCGGAGCGCGTGTCCGTCAAGGCTTCCGACACGCCCGCTACCAGTCGCTCGACCTCTTCGCCGCCGGTTTTGAGCGCCGCATCCAGCGAGCGGACGCGTTCGTCGGCGAGTCTGCCGTTGCGCTGCGCGAGCTTCGCGCTGTTTTCGATCTGGGCGAGCGCGGCAGAAGTCTCCATGGTCGCGGATGACTGCAGCTGCGAGGCCCTGTTGATCTGTTCCACGGCCGCCATCACCTGGGTGGCGGCACTCGAGAGCTCCTGGATGGAGGCCGACAGCTCCTCGGCACTCGCGCCGATCTGTTCCCCGGCGGCGGCGGCCGCCTTCCCGGTGCGCAGGGCCTCGGCAAGCGCTGCCAGCCCGTGAGCGGCCGCCTGTCCCTGATCCAGCGACTGCGCCTGCTGTTCTGTTGCCGTGCGCGCCTCGCCCGCACCGGAGGACTGTTCTTCTGCCGCCGCGGCGATCTGCTCGGCGCCCTTCTGCGCCTCGACCGCGGCCCGTTCTGCCTCGAGCGCTGCATTCAGGATGCTGCGGCTGCCCTCGGCAATCAACGTCATGTCTTCGCGCCGGGCATCCAGCGCCCGCGCCACGCCGGCCGCCGAGGCCGCCCGCGTGCGCGCTTTGTCCGCGGCCAACGTCAGGGCTTCACCGGCGGCGGTCACGTCGTTCTGAATCGCCTCGGTCAGCGTCTGCACCTCGCGCGCGCTCTTGTCGGAGGTCTCCGCAAGCGTACGGACTTCGTCCGCAACGACCGCGAAACCGCGGCCCTGCTCACCGGCGCGGGCGGCTTCGATGGCGGCATTCAATGCCAGAAGATTCGTCTGATCCGAAATGCGGCTCACGACGCGGGTGATCTCGCCGATGTCCTTGGCGCGTCGGTTGAGTTCGGTGATGAGACTTACCGAGTCGGCCTGGCGCTGCGCGCCTCGTTCGATCGCCTGGACCGACGCCGATATCTGTGCCGCCGTTTCGGCCAGTGAGATTGCAACCGCCTCAGTACGGCGGGTCGAGGCATCCGCTTCACCCCGGGCACTGGCAAGGCTCGTGACGATGCCCTTGATGGCGATTGACTGTTCCTCGGAGGCGCCCGCGGCCTCCTCGGCGCCGGCGGCAATCTGCTCCATCGAACGCCCGAGCTCCTTGGTCGCCGCGGCTGCCTGCGTCAGTCCGCTTGCGAGCTGTTCGGTCGCCGCGCCGATCCGCTCGGAGGCCGTTTGCGCGCGGCCGCGAGCTGCGACAACGGCTGCGCCGGACTTGGTGGGTAGCGGTGCGCTCTTCGCAATGACGCGCGTGGAAGGAGCTGGCGTGACGCTGCGCGTCATCTTCGATTTCTTGACTAAAGTCATACGACCCTCAATGTGCGAAAGGCCATTGGACGGCCTGCAGCTGCGTAAAGCAAGACCCGGGGTGCACGGCCCCCAGCATAATACAATATGCATATTTATCAAAGCGATAGGACGGTTAGTTTCGACGGTTTATTTGGGCACCGAGCGACCGGTCGGCGCAATCCTACGAGTGCTGCCCCTTAAGGGTTTCAGGCACGCGCGTAGACTCTTTCGTGGCATTTGATGCAATCGGGAATGCGATGGTGAACGGCGCGGAATTTCTGTCGCACGGTGGTGAAATGGGGGATCGCATCCGCGCCTTCCCCTGGCATGAGCACGCGCTGGGCGAGCGCACCCGCTGGCCGCGGGAACTGAAGACAGCCGTGCAGATCATCCTGGCCACGCATCATCCCGCCGTCGTGCTATGGGGCGCGTCCCTTCATTGTGTCTATAACGACGCGTATGGCGGAGGCCTCGATCATCGCAAGCGGCCGCGCGCCTTGGGCGCACCGGCGCGCGAAATCCACGAGGACGTGTGGCACCACTTCGGACCGCGCATCGAGCAGGTCGTCGGTGGCGGGCACACCATCTGGATCGAGGATGAACTGATTCCGATGAGCCGGCATGGGGGAGCAGCCGACCTGTACTGGACCTACAGCTTCGGCCCCTTGCCGGACCCCGCGGCGCCTAATGGCATCGGCGGGGTTCTGGGTCTGTGCAGCGACACGACCCCGAGCGTTGCCACCAGGCGGCTCCTGGAGGAGCAGGCCGAACGCTTCGCCGCGCTGGAACGGCAAATGGCCGAGCGCACCGGACAGCTCATCGCGCGTGAGAATCTCATCCGTACGGTCTATGAGCATTCCTCCGAATGCCACGCCGTGCTGCGCGAAACGGCGGCCGGCAGCTTCAGTTACGAGGAGATCAATCCCGCCACGCTGCGCCTCTACGGCAAGAGCCGCGATGAGGTGGTCGGCCGAACCGTGAATGACATCTTCGGCGTCGATGGTGCGCGGGACATCACCCGGCATCTGCGCACCTGCCTGGAACGCGGCCGCCCGTATCACTACGAGCGCGGCCAGGGCGAAGGGGTGGTCGAAGCCATCGCCACACCGGTTGCGGGCGATGATGGCGCGCTCCGGCGTGTGATCGTGACCGCTCGCGACGTGACCGAAAGCAGGCGTCTCGAACAACAGCTGCGGGAGTCGCAGAAAATGGAGGCGGTGGGTCAGCTGACGGGTGGACTCGCCCATGACTTCAATAATCTCCTGGCGGGCATCGGCGGTTCGCTCGAGGTGCTGAAACTGCTCCTGCAGCAGGGCCGCATCGACGAGCTCGACCGCTACGTCGAGTCCGGGCGGGGCGGGGTCAGACGTGCCGCGGCCCTCACGCATCGGCTGCTGGCCTTCGCGCGCCGGCAGACACTGGACCCGCAGCCCACCGACCTGAACCGCCTCGTCACGGGAATGGAAGAACTGGTCCGGCGCACCGTCGGCCCCTCGATCGCCGTGGAAGTCGCCGGCGCCGCCGGCCTCTGGACGACCCTGGTCGATCAGAACCAGGTCGAGACGGCATTGCTCAACCTGTGTATCAATGCCCGGGATGCAATGCCGGGTGGCGGCCGGCTCACGATCGAAACCGCCAATCGCTGGATCGACGAACGCGGTGCGCGCCAGCGCGATATCCCGGCCGGTCAGTATCTGGCGCTCTCGGTCACCGACTCCGGTACCGGCATGACAGCGGATGTCGTGGCACGTGCCTTCGATCCGTTCTTCACCACCAAGCCATTGGGGCAGGGGACCGGTCTCGGACTGTCCATGGTGTATGGATTCGCGCGCCAATCCAGCGGCCAGGTACGGATTTATTCAGAACCCGGCAAAGGGACCATGGTGTGTCTCTATCTGCCGCGGTACTGCGGCGAGAGCGAGCGTCCAGCCGCCGCTTTCCAACCCGCCGCGGCACACCATCCCGGAGCCGGGGAGTGCGTGCTCATCGTGGATGACGAACCCACGGTGAGGCTGGTGGCGAGTGAAATTCTGCGCCAGCGCGGCTATGCCACGCTCGAAGCGGATGATGCGGCGAAGGCATTGACGGTGCTGCAGTCGTCGCAAAGGGTCGACCTGATGATCACGGATGTCGGGTTGCCCGGGGGCCTCAACGGCCGCCAACTGGCCGATGCAGGACGTGGATTGCGCCCGCTGCTGAAGGTTCTTTTCATCACCGGATTCGCGGAGAATGCCGTGATCAGTCATGGTCACCTCGACCCCGGTTTCCACATTCTGACGAAGCCCTTCGAACTGGAGGAGTTGGCGCGCCGCGCGGCCGAGATTCTCTCCGAATGAAGGGCAAGGGATTGCCTTGAAAACCAATCGCAAACTCGCCAAGTACCAGGCCAAGCGGGATTTTAGCAAAACGGCCGAACCTGATGGCGCGGCCACCGGCAAACGCCGCGCTGGTGCCGCGGCGCAATTGCGGTTCGTGATACAGAAGCACGATGCTACGCGGCTGCACTACGACCTGCGCCTCGAACTGGATGGCGTCTTCAAATCCTGGGCCGTCACCAAGGGCCCCTCGCTCGATCCGTCGGTCAAACGCCTCGCGGTGGAAGTGGAAGACCATCCCCTCGACTACGGCGACTTCGAGGGGACCATTGCCGAAGGACAGTACGGTGGCGGGACGGTGCAACTGTGGGACCGGGGCTACTGGCGGCCAGAGGGCGAGCGCTCTGCCGAGACCATGCTGCAGGGCGGAGATCTCAAATTCCAACTGCAGGGGGAGAGGCTCAAGGGCAGCTGGGTGCTCGTGCGCATGCGCAAGGACCGCAACGGCAGCAAGCGCACCAACTGGCTGCTGATCAAGCACCGCGACGATTTCGCCGTCGACCAAGATGATGACGCGTTGCTCGCCGTCGACCACTCGGTGGCCTCGGCGCGTTCCATGGCGGAAATAGCGGCAGGCAAAGGCCGCAAGCCGCAGGCATTCATGCGTGCGGGAAAGACCAAGCGCACTACCCGGGCGCCGGATTTCATCGCGCCGCAGCTATGCACGCTACTGGAGCGACCGCCTGTCGGCAGCCAGTGGTTGCACGAAATCAAATTCGATGGCTACCGGATGCAGCTGCGGGTCGAAGGCGGGGAGGCGCGGCTGCGCACCCGCAAGGGCCTCGACTGGAGCGCGAAGTTCGGCGCGATCGCGACCGCCGCTGCCTCACTTCCGGACTGCATCATCGATGGCGAAGTGGTTGCACTGGATCATAAAGGGACACCTGATTTCGGCGCGTTGCAGGCGGCACTCTCGAGTGGCCGAACCGACAACCTGATCTTCTTCGCGTTCGATCTGCTCTACCTCGAGGGTGAGGACCTGCGCCCGCTGCCGTTGGGCGAACGCAAGGAGCGTCTGCGTGCAGTGCTCGCTGCCAACGCGCACGGTGCCACACTGATCCGTTATGTCGATCATTTCACGACCGCCGGCGATGCGGTGCTGCGCAAGGCCTGCAGCATGTCGCTGGAAGGAATCGTATCCAAGGATCAGACCGCCCCGTACCGATCGGCTCGTGGGGAATCATGGACCAAGACGAAGTGTCGCGCCGGACACGAGGTCGTCATCGGCGGCTGGACCGAAACCAACAAGCGTTTTCGGTCGCTGCTGGTCGGCGTCTATCGCGATGGCGCCCTGGTGTACGTAGGCCGCGTCGGCACCGGCTACGGCGCCCAGGTCGTTGCGCAGATTCTGCCGCGACTCAAGGCACAGGCCGCCGCGAAGAGTCCGTTCACGGGTCCCAACGCGCCGAAGCCTGCGCGCGAGGTTTACTTCACCCGGCCCGCGCTGGTGGCTGAAGTCGAGTTTGCGGGATGGACCCCGGATGGCATGGTGCGCCAGGCCGCCTTCAAAGGATTGCGGGAGGACAAGCCGGCTGCCGAGGTGCGCGCGGAATCGCCTGCGCCGGCGCGCACGACCCCACTGGCTAAACCGCGGGGCCAGGCGCCCGGCCGCAGCAGGAAGTCCCCACCCGGCACCGATGTCGTCATGGGGGTGCGGATCTCGCATCCGGAGAAGATCATGTGGCCGGACGCCGGTGATGATAAGCCGGTCACCAAGCTCGACCTGGCGCAGTACTACGAGGCGGTCGGCAGCTGGATGATCGAACACCTGCGTGGCCGGCCCTGTTCGACGGTGCGCGCACCGGACGGCCTGGCGCACGAGCAGTTCTTTCAGCGCCATGCCATGGCGGGCACTTCGAGTCTTTTCGAACTGGTCACCGTTTCCGGCGATCGAAAGCCTTACCTGCAGATCGACCGGCCCGAGGCGCTGATCGCGGTCGCCCAGATCGCCGGGCTCGAGCTGCATCCGTGGAACTGCGAACCGGGGTCGCCTGAGCTGCCGGGCCGCTTTGTGTTCGATCTGGATCCGGCGCCGGATGTCGAATTCGCACGGGTCGTCGAGGCGGCGCTGGAGCTGAAGGGGCGGCTGGCGGCGTTGGATCTCGTGCCCTTCTGCAAGACGACCGGCGGCAAGGGGCTGCACGTGGTCACTGCCTTCACCGTGACCGCGCAACAGAAGATCGGCTGGCCGGAGGCGAAGATGATTGCCCGCACGATCTGCGAGCAGATGGCGGCCGACAGCCCGGCTAAATACCTCACGACCATGGCCAAGAAGGACCGAACCGGGCGGATCTTCCTGGACTACCTGCGCAATGACCGGATGGCAACCGCCGTCGCGCCGCTCTCGCCGCGCGCGCGCGCGGGTGCGCCGGTCTCGATGCCCGTGCCATGGTCGCAGGTTAACCGGAGATTAACCCCCGCCCGCTACACGGTGCGCACGGCGCCGCGCCTGTTGAAGAGTCCGACGGGTTGGGAGGATTACGCCCGCTCTGCCGTAGCATTGCTCGGCGTGCTGAAGAAACTGGTGGCGGCACGCAAGGCCGCCTGACAGCCTATGGCTTCGGATCCGAATCGGCCCGGACCTGCCGCGCCTGGGCAACCGCCGTGTTATAGGCGGTATCGGCTTGGACTCTGCAGGACTTCTGCGCCTCGCCGCTCAGGCTCTCACACTGGGCGAGCGCCACCTTGTGGGTCCCGTTCGCCTGCGCATCGGTGACCTTTTCAGTCTCGATGGCGCGGGTGTGAGCATCAGCTGCCTGCTCGTCCTGCACCACGTTTTGAGAATTGGTCACTTTCTCACCGGCGTTCTGTTCGACCTTCGCGGTGGTTTCCGTGGCCGCTGATTCGGCCTGGGCGGTGTCCTTCGCGACCTGATCGGGGGTCTTGGACTGGTAGCACGCATTCAACAGACATGCCGCTACCAGCCCGACCAGAAGGACGCGGCGATAGGGTTTCTTTGCCATGACCGCTCCTTTGATCCCTTCGTTCAGATTCTGGGGCGGCGTCCCATCAGGAAGGTGGCGATCGCCACGATCAGGAACACGAAGAACAGGATCTTTGCGATGCCGGCAGCACCGGCTGCCAGACCGCCAAACCCGAGGAGGGCGGCGACGAGCGCAATGATGAAGAAGACAACGGCGTAGTGAAGCATGTAAATCCCCTTGATCCGGTTGTTGCAGGCAGTTTTCGCTGGTCAGTAGCGTATGCAGAGGTGACTGCGCTGTAAGTCCGGTCGACCCCATAGCAGGGGTAGGGGTTGCCCTACGACGCGCGCGCGATGCCGATGATGAGCGTGAGCAGAAAGAATCCGGCCGATCCTGTGAGGTAAACGGGTGCCGCAATGCGGGAGGCGGCCAGCTGCGCCAGGTGCATTCGCAGCTGCGGCGCCGGCCGGGACACCCGCCGGTCGGCACTGAATTTGATCCGCGCGAGAACGGTGTTGGCGAGAAACGCGCCGTACAGCAAGCCGAAAAGGTAGTGCTGCAGATGCAGGTCACCGTCCATGCGATAAGGGTTGTCGAGGATGCCGCAGGCCCACAGCAGGTCGATGACGCTGAGCAGGTTCAGGCTGATGCCCAAGGCCAGGGCCATCATGGTCAGCGTGTAGATCGGGCCGGCCCGTAAGCCTACCCGGCCGCAGCAATCGGACATCGACTCGAACAACCCGGCATAGATTTCCATGGAGTGATCCTTGCGAGTCTTGCATCATGTTCGCACGACCATCGAGGCGGCCGGATGGTTTCTGCGGAGACTATCCTTGTCAGAACCCATTACCCCTGCGGCGACCCTGGCAGGCACATACTTTACGCCGTAAAGTAGATGGCGAGCGCGCGGCTGGCAAGAGATTTAAGCTTAGAATCCTAAGTATGAGCACCGCCCTGAAGAACCATTCATTCGCCCGGCGCACGGCCTTTGCGCTGGCCGGATTGGCGCATGCGCTACGTAGTGAACGCAGTCTGCGCACCCAACTGGGCATTGCGCTGCTGGTGGTCGCGGCGCTGTGCTACCTGCGGCCGCCGGTGCTGTGGTGGGGTCTGGTCAGCCTGTGCACGGCCGGGGTGTTCGCGGCCGAACTCTTCAATACCGCCATCGAGCATCTCGCCGATCACGTGCAGCCGCAGCTGCATCCGCAGATTCGCATTGTCAAAGACTGCGCGGCGGCGGCGGTGCTGTGCGCGGCCCTGGGCGCCGTCGGGGTCGGGATTGCGCTGGTGGTGGAGGTCGTCGGGCATTGGCGTTAGAGTCTCTCCGTGGCCGATCTATACAAAGCGCTCGCGCAGATCCATGCAATCCGCGGCCAGGTGGCCCGGGGCACCGAATTTCGCGGCTATGGCCCGGAAACCGTGGCGGCGACCGGACTGCTGGCCGCCGCCGCGGCGGTCGGTCAATCGCTGACCTTGAAGGACCCGACCCGCAGCGTGAGCGGCTATCTGGCGATCTGGATTGCCACCGCGGCCCTGGCGCTGCTGGTCACGGGTTTCCAGACCATTACCCGCACCCGTCGGGTCCACTCCGGCCTCGTCCGCCAGATGATCCTGTCGGCCGCCGAATCCTTCTTCCCGGCGCTCGTGGCCGGCCTGCTGGTGACCCTGGTCCTGGTGCACAGCGCACCGCGCGACCTGTGGATGCTCCCGGGGCTGTGGCAGATTTTCTACGGGCTGGGGATTTTGGCATCCTGCCGGTTTCTGCCCCGACAGATGTTCGCGGTGGGCACCTGGTTCCTGGCAACCGGCGTCCTGTGTCTGGCCACCGGTACCGGCGCGCGTGCCTTGTCGCCCTGGGAGATGGGATTCCCGTTTGGAATAGGGCAGCTGCTGATTTCCGCCGTGCTGCGGTTCGGCTACAGACAGGGCGACGAAGATGCGTAGAGGCAAGCAGACGCGGCAAGGCCTGGCCTACGATGCCCTCGACAGTGTCATCCACGAGCGGGCGCGCCTGAGCGTGCTCACTTCGCTGGTGACCCATCCCAAGGGCCTGGGGTTCGCGGAGCTGAAGGCGATGTGTGCGCTCACCGACGGCAATCTGAGCCGCCATCTGCAGGTGCTGCGCGCTGCGAAGCTCATCGAGATCACCAAGGATGTCGACAACAATCGTCCGCATACCTTCTGCCGCATCACCGCGGGCGGCCGCAAGCGCTATCTCGAGTACCTGGCGGTGCTCGAGCAGATGATCCGTGATGTCGTCGCCGGCGACAAGAGCGAAGTCGCCGCAGAGAGCGCGCAGGTTCCCGCCTGAGGCCGGCCCTTCAACCCGTTCCGAGCTTCATGCCGTTCAGATGCTCGCGCACGCTGTCGCGATGGCCTTCGCTGCTGGTCACCGTGCTGCCGCAGGCCAGCACGAAGATGAAATCGCCGCGGGGCGTGCGGCTCAATTCGCGGATGTAATTGACGTTCACCAGGCAGGAGCGGCTGATGCGCAGCATCGGCTGGCTGCCCAGTGACGCCTGCGCCTGCTGCAGGGTGCTGCGCGCGGAATACTGCTCGCGGCCCACCGTGAACTTCACATAGTTGCGATCCCCTTCGACGAGCTGGATATCGGCGATGTTGAGGATATGCATGCTGCTGCCGGACTCGGCGATGATGCGCGGGCTCGTATCTGCCAGTGCTTTTACTTCGCGCTCCAGGCGCGAAACCACCGACAGCAGTGCATTGCGCCGGTCAGCGCCCTGGTCCAGCCCCTGGCCGTCGCCGCGCTTGCGGCGTACCCGCGCGACGGTCGTGCGGAAGCGCTGGTAATCGAATGGCTTGAGCAGATAGTCGCTGGCGCAGACCTCGAAGGCCTCCAGCGCATAGCGGTCGTAAGCGGTGACGAACACGATCTCCGGCAAATTTCGCTGATCGAGCGAGCGTGCCAGGGTGATGCCATTGACCGTATCGATCTGGATGTCCAGAAACAGCAGATCCGGTGGGTTCTCGAGGATCCCGGCGAGCGCGCTGGGCCCATCGCCGTACTCCCCCGTGATCTGCAGATCCGGTTCGCGCGCGCAGCACTCCCGCAGGGTGCGGCGCGCGGCCGGTTCGTCATCGACGATGATGACCCGCATCACGAGCCCGCACCGGCGCCGGAGGCTGCCGCAGGTTCGCGCAGCAGCGGCATCTGCACCGTCGCGGCCCACAGCTGCGGGCGCCCCGACTCGATCAGCAGCGCGCCGTGCTCGCCGAAATGTACCGCCAGGCGTTCGCGGACGTTGCGCACGCCGATGCCGCCGCGGCCGGCCGCCGCGTCGGGACGCGTGGTATTGCGTACGATCAGCCGCAGCTGCTGTGCGTGTGTCTGCACCTCGATGCTGACGGTCACCGGGCCATGATGACCGGCCAGCCCGTGCACCACGGCGTTCTCGATCAGCGGCTGCAGGATCAGGCTCGGCACCCAGACATGGGGCACGGCCGTCGGATCAGGCAGCGCGAACGTCAGGCGATCGGCGAAGCGCTGCTGCTGCAGGCCGAGATACAGGCCCGCGAATTCGAGTTCCGAGCCAAGCGGCGTGAATTCGGTTTCCCCGGCCGCGAGCAGCCGGCGCAGCAGATCGCCGAGCTGCACGATCATGTGCTGGGCCGCCTCGGGGTTCCAGTCGATCTGACCGCGGATGGTATGCAGCAGATTGAACAGGGTATGCGGTGAGAGCTGCATGCGCAGTGCCGCCAGGCGCGCCGCGGTCCAGGCGCGCTCGAGTGCCGCCCGGCGCAGTTCCGAATCGCGGAACTGCTGGTAAAGCGAGAAGCCGCTGACCAGGGCGAGCGCGAAGCCGTAGGTGAGCAGGAAGTTGGTCGCGCTCGCGATGCGCAGCGGCAGCTCCGATTGCGGCCCCTGCCAGGGCATGTTCATGCGGTCATCCGCCTGGTTCATGGCCATCGTGTCGCCCAGCAGATGTTCTGCGGCGCCGAGCAACGGCGAGGCGAGCAGCGCAAACACCAGCGCCAGGATTGCCTGCAGCAGTACCCGCTGCGGCAGCGGCCGCCAGCCGATTCGCATCGACAGCTGCACGCATACCAGCAGCACCGGGTACAAGAACAGGTGCTGCAGGATGCGCGGGAGCCAGGAGGCGAACAGGTGCGCGTGGCCGCCCGGATCCAGCGACAGCGACATATTGTGTGAGTACAGGACGTTCGAGGCCGTCACGTAGATCCAGAACGCAGTCAGCACGCCGACCTGAGTCAGCGTGCCTTGCCACAGGCGTGCGGGTTCTGCCGTAGTCGATGTCTGTTGAGTTGCCGCGAGTTCCATCGCGTCCTTTCGTCCGATCCGGGCCTAAGGGTACACGGAAACACCGCCGGTTCGTGCCGTCAGGTACCAACGCGTCATCTGCAGGGACGAGTGCGCGCGGGGCCGGCAGACCGCCGTTACGGGAAAGCGTCTCATACACCCATCGTCACATGGGAAAGGAGAGCGACATGAACGTAAACAAGACAATTCGGGCGGCAGCCATCGCGGGTGTCGTGGGTCTCATGGCAGTGGGGGCAGCCGCCACGCAGGCCTCGGCCGATCCGCTCATGAACCCGGACGTGGTCGTGAACTACGGCGACCTGGACCTGAGCACTGCCGCCGGCGCCGAGAAGCTCTATATGCGGATCGAGCATGCGGCGGTGCGGGTGTGCCCGCACATGGGTGCGGCCGAACTGGACCGGTATGTGGCAACCGTAGGGTGTCAGGACGCAGTGGTGGCCAATGCCGTTGCCAGGGTCAGCAGTCCCCGGCTGGCAGCCATCTACGCCGCCCATCACGGCAACAAGGCCGCGGTTTAGCCGGCGGCCGGATCGACGGTGACCCTTCCTTCTGTTCGGGTGCTGGCTGACCCTAGTACCCGGCCGCCGATCCGGCCGCACGGCGATCATCGCTGGCGCCATACATCAACCCGGTGTGCAGCCGGCCGCCCAGGGCCGAGTCGCTGCCGGAGGAGGCCTGCTGGGGACCCGAGCTGACCTGTGGGATCACGATCAGTTCGGCCGCACCCCAGGGTGACTGCTCGACGATGGTGTAGCCGCGGGATTGCAGCACCTGCGCGGTATCGGCCGAGAGCGCATAGGGCTCCGCGGCGATCACATCCGGCAGCCACTGGTGATGGATGCGGGTGGCATTCACGGCTTCCTGCGGTTCCATGCCGTAGTCGATGACATTGAGCAGGACTTCGAGCGTGATCGTGATGATGCGCGAGCCGCCGGGGCTGCCCACGACCATCACCACCCGGCCGTCCTTCAGCACCAGTGTCGGGGCCATCGAGGACAGCGGGCGCTTGCCCGGGGCGATCGCATTGGCGGTTCCCTGCACCAGTCCGAAGAGATTCGGCACGCCGGGCTTGACGGTGAAGTCATCCATCTCATCGTTCAACGCGTAGCCGGTGCCCGGTGCCATCACGGCGGCGCCGAACAGGCCGTTGAGGGTGTAGGTGACGGAGACGGCGTTGCCTTTATCGTCTGCGACCGAGTAATGCGTGGTCTCCGGTTTCTCATGCGGCGGGGTACCCGGTTTGATCTGCGTCGAGACGCCGGCGCGCTGCGGATCGATCTGTGCACGGATCAGCGCCGCGTATTGCGGCGTCAGCAGCTTTTCCACCGGATTGTGTATGAACGCCGGGTCGCCCAGCAGCGAGTTGCGATCCACGTAGGCGTGGCGCATGGCTTCGGTCATCACGTGCACCGCGGCCGCGGAGTGAAAACCCAGGCCCTTGAGGTCATAGCCTTCGAGGATCTGCAGGATCTCGCACATCGTGGCGCCACCGGAGGAGGGCGGCGGCGCCGAGGCGATCTGATAACCGCGATAGTTGCAGTACACCGGGTCGCTTTCGGTGACCGTGTAGGCCGCGAGGTCCGCGGCAGTCATGATGCCGCCGTGATCGTGCATCGCCTGCGCGACGCGTTGCGCATTGGTGGCATGCGGGCCGCTCTTGTAGAACGCGTCGCTGCCGCCGCGCGCGATGGCCTCCAGGGTGCGCGCCAGTTCCGGCTGGAGCAGGCGCTCGCCGGGCTGGTAGGCCGAGCCGTCCGGATGCAGGAACACGCGCGCCGCTTCGGGATCCGCGCGGAAACGCCGCGCGCCCGCATCGATGATGTCGGTATCGCCGCGGGTCAGGATGAAGCCCTCGCGTGCCAGACGGATGGCCGGGGCCATCACGCGCGCGCGCGGCAGAGTGCCGTAGCGGCTCAGCGCCGTTTCCAATCCGAGGACGGTGCCGGGCACGGCCACCGACCGATAGCCGTCGGTGCTGGCGCCGCGGATCGGATTACCGTCGGGACCCAGGTACATGTCGGCACTTGCCGCGGCGGGTGCGGTCTCGCGGAAATTGAGGAACACGTTGCGGCCGGACTTGGCGAGATGAATCACCATGAAGCCGCCGCCGCCGATGTTGCCGCAGCACGGATTGGTCACGGCTTCGGCATAGCCGACCGCGACCGCGGCATCGATCGCGTTCCCGCCTTCCTTGAGGATCTCGACGCCCACATCGGAGGCGAGATGCTGAGCGGAGACGACCATGCCGTGGGCGGCTTCGAGGGCTGGTCGGGTGGCGGCGGAGGCGGAACCCGAACCCAGCAGCAGGGCCGCGAGCAGCGGACGCGCAATCTTTGAAACCCAGGATGTGTGACTCATCCCGCGCGACCTTATCACAAGGTCCTCAGTCGGCCGCAAGCTCCGGGCGGCGGCGCATCGCAAGTGCGGCCACCAGACTCACCACGCCCGCAGCCGAAAGATAGTAGCCGACCCACTCGAGGCCGTGAGCGGTGGCCAACCACTTCGCGATATACGGCGCCAGTGAGCCGCCGACGATGCCGGCGAGATTGAAGGTCAGGGATGCACCGGTGTAGCGCACTTCGGTCGGAAAGAGGGCGGCCAGCGCGGTACCGAGCGGACCATAGGTGAGGCCCATCAGTGACAGCCCGAGACACAGATAGGCCAGAGTGCCGGCCGTGGTGCCCGACCCGAACAGGGGACCGGTCGTAAGGCCGAACAGTGCAATCGCCGCGGAAGCCACGATCAACACCGGCAAGGTGCCGCGGCGTTGCGCCAGCATTGCTGACAGCGGAATCACCGCGGCGAAGAACAGCACGCCGATCATCTGCAGCACCAGGAAGCGTGGACGTGTGAAGCCCAATGCCTGCGTGCCCCAGCTCAGCGTGAAGACCGTCATCAGGTAGAAGATCACGAAGGTCGCCGTCGCCGCGAAGGTGCCGAGCAGCACGGCGGGAAAATGCCGGGACAGCAGGCTCAGCAGCGGCACCCGTACTCGCTCGTGATTCTGGATCGCACGCCGGAAGGCCGGCGTTTCGGTGAGCGTCAGTCGCACGTACAGACCGACGATCACCAGCAACGCGCTCGCCACGAAGGGCAGGCGCCATCCCCAGCTGAACAGCTGCCGGTCAGTAAGCCACGAGGCGAGTCCCAGGAAGGCACCGGTGGAGCACAGAAATCCGATCGGCGCCCCGAGCTGCGGGAACATCCCATAGATTGCCGCCCGGCCGGGCGGTGCGTTCTCGGTGGCGAGCAGCACCGCACCACCCCACTCCCCGCCGAGACCAAACCCCTGCCCGAATCTCAGCAGCGCCAGCAGGGCCGGTGCCCAGACACCGATCACGGCGTACGTGGGCAGCAGGCCGATGCCCACCGTCGAAACGCCCATCGTCAACAGCGCTGCCACCAGCGTCGCCTTGCGACCGATGCGATCCCCGAAGTGGCCGAAGACCGCCGAGCCGATCGGCCGTGCCAGGAAGGCCAGGGCGAAGGTGGCCAGGGACTGCAGCGCCGCCGAGGCTTCGTCCGACGTGGGAAAGAACAGTTTGGGAAACACCAGGACGGCGGCCGTGGCGTAAATGTAAAAGTCGAAGAACTCGATGGTGGTGCCGGCGAGGCTGGCAACCAGGACGCGGGTCGGGGAATTGGCTGTAGGCGCCGGCTCCAGCTCGATGTCGGCGCTCGCCGGCTGTACAGGGGTTAACGAAACGTAAGACTTATTCATTTCAACTTTAAATGCCAGGCTGCGTTATTCCCCTCAGATAGTCACCCACAGTCAAAGGAGACTGCAATGACCCAGCGTATATCGTCATCGACCCCCAACAACACCCCGGCGCGACGGCTGGCGCTTGCCGCCATGCTGGCTTTGACCATGGGCGCATTCGCAGGCGTGCATACCACCACCGCCCAGGCAGCCGTGATCGTGGATGTCGATGTGGCCCCCCCGGCGCCCCGCGTGGTGGTCGCACCGGCGCCGCGAGCCGGCTTCGTCTGGGCTCCGGGCTACTGGAACTGGAATGGCCGGGCCCATGTCTGGCACGACGGCTATTGGGTGCGCGAGCGCGCGGGCTACCACTGGGTGGCCGATGCCTGGGTGCCGCGTGGTCCGCACTACCACTTCCAGCGCGGACATTGGGAACGCTGAAGGTTCCCTGGGGAAGGTCAGGCGGCCTGGGATTTGACCCAGGCCGCCTTTTCGAAACGTACCTTGCCGATCAGGCCATCCGGTTCGGGCTCTGGTATCCGGCCTCGAAGGTCGAGTAGACCTTGTTCTTGGTCGTGATGAATTCAAGCAGCGCCGGGCGACCTTCCTGGGTCGCCGCGATGGCCGTCTTCAGGGCGTGGGCCACTTGGTCGGGTGCCGTGACGCGCTCGCTGTGACCCCCCAGGGCCTTGGCCCAGTCGGCGTAATTGCCGGAGATATCGGTCGAGTGATACTTCTCGGTCGATACCGCCATCGGCTTCAGCTCCATCGCCATCGAGTAGTTGTTGAACAGAATCGACAGGATCGGAATGCGATTGCGCACGGCCGTCTCGAAGTCCATGCCGGTCATGCCGATGGCCGCATCGCCCCACATGTTGATGCACAGCTTGTCGGGGTTCGCGAGCTTCGCGCCCATCGCAAGGCCGAGGCCGTAGCCCAGCTGCGTGGTCTTGCCCCAGCCGATGAAGCTGTTCGGTGTCGTCGGTTTCCAGAAGGGCGACAGCTCATCGCGCGGGCTGCCGGCATCGTGGGTGATGACCGTATTCGGCACGTCGGCGATGGACATCAGGTCCGCGATGACGCGGTACGGAGACAGCGGCGTGTCCTCGCTGGTCAGGTACGGGCGCCACTTCGCCATCCACGGATCGTTCATCGCTCTGATGCGGTGATTGACCTGCGCAGTCAGGCCGCGCGGCTTGCCCTTGAGGCGATCGTGCAGGGCTGCATGCAGCATGGTCAGCATCAGCTTCGAATCACCCAGCAGCGCATATTCCGTCGGGATGTTCTTATTGATGTCCATCGGATCCAGGGTGTTGTGGATGAACACCTTGTCCTTGGTCGGAAAGCGGATGCCGAAGCCCGTCGCCGTGAAGCTAGCGCCGATGCCGAACACCACGTCAGCATCCTGCACGTGCTGGTAGACCGCCTCGGGCATGGCGACACCGCCGGAACCCAGCGACAGCGGATGGGTTTCCGGGAAGGCGCTCTTGCCTTCGAGACTGGTGGTGACGGGCGCCTCGAGCAGTTCGGCGACCTTGAGCAGTTCGCCCCAGGCCTTGGCGTAGTGCACGCCCTGGCCGACATACAGCAGCGGACGCTTCGCGGCGATCAGGACGGCGGCGGCCTTGTCGATCATTTCCGGGTCCGGTGCCGAGCGGTAACGCTTGACGGGTACATAGTCGATGGTGCCCGGCACCTCGACGTTCCACATGTCGCCGGGGATCTCGATCAGTGTCGGCCCCGGGCGTCCGTTGCGGGCCTGCGTATAGGCGCGGCGCAGCGCCGGCACGAGCTGCTCCGGCGTCGTGATCATCTCCGCCGACTTGGTGATGTGCTGGTAGTTCAGGGTCGCGTTGAAGCCCGGTTTCACCCAGGCCGTGGCGCGCGAGGAGCCGGCGGGGATCACGACCAGCGGCACGCACTCCGACCAGGCCTGGGCGACGGCACCGAAGGAGTTCTCGACACCGGGGCCGGCCTGCTGGCAGAACACACCGACTTTCTCGCCGGAGGTCTGGCGGCTGATCGCATCGGCCATGTGAATGCCGATGCGCTCCTGGCGCACGATGATGGGTCTGATGCCCGCCGCGGCGCACGACTCGGTGAGGGGGTTCAACGGATAGGCGAGCAGGTAATCAGTACCCTCGCGCTTCATGATCTCTGCGGTCACTTGAGCTACGTTCATCGCCCCTCTCCGAGTTGATTACACAAGACTGCGGCGCAGTCTGTCACGATCGCTGCAACGGGGGAGTATAAACACCTTGTCCCCGCCTGCCCGAATCCCTTGATTTGTCATCACCCGGCCGTACCTAACGGGCCGCGCCGGGACCGGTGGCCGCATTATGGTCAAGCTGAAGCTTAAGGGCCCGGGAACGCTCCCCGACGAATGCCCGGATGGCCTCGGCCTGCGCCGGCGTCACGTACTCCTTCCAGCTGATCATGCCGCGCGCCGCGAGCGCACCCCCGATCACCACCTGCTGCCATCCTTGCGGGCTGGTCAGGAAGGACGAGCGGCGCAGGTCGGGCACGATGTTGCTCGAAACGGTATCGAAGCCATGGCACAGGCCGCAGCGTTTACCATAAAGCGTTTCTCCCAGGGCGACCTGCGTCGGGCTTGCGACCCCGGCTGGGGGATTGGGGGGCGGGGCCGGCCCCGGATCGGGCGGGAAGGTCCCGGTGCCGTTGAGCTTGAACGCCAGCAGCCGGCCGTTGTGCCGGACCCGGGGCGTCGCCGTCCCGGAGTAGGACAGGGCGCCGGAGATGACCGCCACGTACTGTTCGCCGTTCACCAGGTAGGTCACTGGGCCGCCTGCCATGGCATCGGGCGTGTCCCAGACCACAG
>Ga0302314_10003453_pt1 | contig 29167 bp, 40 predicted proteins | sample III_Palsa_N2_3_FD_200533 | JGI IMG/M metagenome (GOLD analysis project Ga0302314, IMG submission 200533) | Peat permafrost microbial communities from Stordalen Mire near Abisko, Sweden - III_Palsa_N2_3 | ecosystem: Environmental > Terrestrial > Soil > Palsa > Peat permafrost | place: Sweden...
TTCGGCACCCTTTTCCAGCTGACGTGCGCGTTTGGTCGCCATCAGCACCAGCTCGAAACGGTTGTCGACTACCTCGAGGCAGTCTTCCACGGTAATGCGTGCCATGCGAAATCCTTAGGGAATAAAATAACTTATATGGTCTGACAGTGTAGCCAGCAGGTGCTTTGCTGGCAATGCGGCCGGCGCGTATGATGGCCGGCTTGGCATGTTCGGGCGCACTGCTCCCGAAAGCGCGCCGAAAGTCGTGCAAGATATAAAACCAGACAGTACAATTATGCTGTCTCCGCCCTCGCCGCGATCCCCTTGCACCCATGCCCCCATTGCTGCGCTTCCCTGCCCTGAGCCGCTGCCTTCCCCTGCTCGCCCTTGCGTTGCTGGCCGGCTGCACGATCGCCAAGCCGCGTACCGACGACCCGCTGCAGAAGTACAACCGCGAGTCGTACAAACTCACTGACACCGTGGACAAGGCGGTGATCCGTCCGGTGGCGGTGGGCTATCGCAAGGTAACCAATCCGCCGGTACGCCGTTCGTTCAGCGACTTCTTCACCAATATCCGCATGCCGATCACGGTCGCCAACGACCTGTTGCAGGCGCGCCCGAAGCAGGCCTTGCAAAGTAGTGGCCGCTTCCTGGTCAACCTGACTCTGGGCATCGGTGGCTTCTTCGATCCGGCCAGCCAGCTCGGTCTGCCGCTGGAAGACAACGACTTCGGCATCACCCTGGCGCGCTGGGGTTTCCCGGAGGGCGATTACCTGTTCGTGCCGCTCGCCGGCCCCAGCACGATGCGCGATGTCTGGCGCCTGCCGGTCGACAGCTATTTCTTCGATCCGCTGAGCATTTATGCCAGCAACCACAGTTACCACGGCCTGCAGTACCTGCCGGAAGCGATGTACCTGGTGACCCTGCGTTCGCGCGGTATCGACGCGGAAAGCTTCCTGCAGTCCGCCTATGACCCTTATGTGTTCATTCGCGATGCCTACCGCCAGCAACGCCTGTACGCCATCTACGACGGCAACCCGCCCAACGAGGTGATCCAGCAGATGCAAGGCCTGGACGACAAGGGTTTCGACCCCGACCAGTTGCTGGATCAGCAGCACCAGTGGGAAAACAAGCATCCGGATCAATCCAACCCGAAGCAGTGAAGCAGCAGGATGATCACGAAACGGGATAAACCAAAGAAGGGGCCATTCGGCCCCTTCTTTGTGATTACCTCAGGCGCCGAAACAGATCAGCGCAGCAGCTGATCAACCTCGCAAACCGTGGCCAGCGCCTGCATGCCAGCCGGCATGTGGATGACCCGCAAGACCTGACCATGCCGATCAGCCGCGGCCACGGCGGCCAGTACGCAGGCCAGCCCGGCGCTGTCGCTGTGGCTGACGCCGGCCAGATCGAGTTGCGCCGCCTTGCCTGCAGCCAGCCCGGCCTGAATCGCCAGCAAGGCCGCCGCTGCCGTGTCGAAATTCAGCACACCGCTTACGCCGAGCGTGCCCGGCGCGCTGGTCTCCAGCTGGAATCCGTTTTGGGCACCGATCGTCACTTTGCGCCCTTGCTGTCCTTGTCCATCGTTTCCAGCGCCTGTTCGCCCTGGGTTTCAAGGTTCTTGATCAGCTGATCGATGCCGACCTTGCGGATCTCGGCATCTACCTGGTTTCGATAATTGGTGATGTAGGAAATGCCTTCGATGATCACGTCGTAGGCCTTCCAGTCGCCGGTGCGGCTCTTGCGGAACGCGTAGTCGATGGACACCAGCTTGCCGTCGTCCATCACCACCTGCGTGCGCACTACGGTGCGCTTGTCGTTGAGATCGCCGCTAAACGGCAACACCTTGACGCGACCACGGGTGTAATCGAGCAGGCCCTGGGCGTAACGATGGGTGATCGAGTTGTAGAACGCCTTGGCGAAGCGCTCGCGCTGTTCCGGCGTCGCTTCCCGGGCATGCTGGCCAAGCACCAGGATCGAGGCGTAATCGATGTCGAAGTGCGGCAGGAACACTTCATCGATGATGTTGATCAGCTTGTCCTGATTGCGTTTCAACTCGTCGCGGTGGCCGTCGATGTCATTGGCCAGCTGATCGGCAATCGACTGTACGATCTGCTCGGGACTCTGCTGGGAAGCAGGCGCACTCGTCGAGGCCGCGTCCTGGGCGAACACTGGGGCGGCGACGATGCAGCCTATGGCAATGGCGGTGGCAAGAGCCAGTCTGCGCAACATGGGGAACTCCTTGGGCATGACCGGCTCAATGCTTGCCGGCGGGGGCGGGGGTATCTGACGGTTTGCTGTCGCCGGTATCTTTCTTGTCGCTCGACGAACCACTCGACGAACCATTGACCATGAACTTGCCGATCAGATCCTCCAGCTGCATCGCGGACTGGGTCAGGATCATCTCGTCACCGTTCTTGAGTGCATCGGGCGAACCGCCGGGCTGGATCGCAACATACTGGCTGCCGATCAAACCGCTGGTGAACACTGCGGCGGAGGAATCATCGGGAATCGCGTTGAAACGCTTGTCGATCGCCAGCGTGACCTCAGCATCCAGCTTCACCGGATCGGCGACAACTGCCTGCACGCTGCCAATCGGCACGCCAGCCATCTTCACCGGGGCGCCGACCGATAGTGCGCCGATATTGGTGAAGCGCGCCTTCACGGAATACGTGCCGCCAAGGTTGTCGGCCACACCGCCGGCACCAAAGAACTTGCCGATCATCTCTTCCAGCTGCTGCGCCGGCTTGGTCAAGGCCAGCGTGCCGCCGTCCGCCACGGTCTTCTTCGACGTGCCGTACAGGATGCCAATGTATTGATCACCCAGCAGTCCGCTGGTGTAGATCGTCGCCACCGAATCGAGCGGGATCTTGTCGTAGTTCTTGTCGATCGTCAGCTTCACGTCGGCCACTTCCTGGCCGGGCTCCAGCGTGATCGATTGCACCTGGCCGATCCGCACGCCGGCAACCTTCACCGGCGCGCGTTCCTTCAGCTGACCGATGTTCGCAAAATGTGCATCGACGGTGTAGCTGGCGCCCTGATGCACGTTCGCCACCGAACTGGTCTGCGTCGCCAGGTAGGCCAGCGCAGCGAAACCGAGCACGATGAACAGGCCGGTGCCGACGGCATAGGAACTTCTCTGTTGGCTCACGGCACGATCCTCAATGAAGAATGACTCGATGAACAATGGGAAGACGGACAATAAAAAATCGCGGTAATGGTCATGACGGCAATCACATCAAGAAGGCAGTAAGCACGAAGTCCAGTGCCAGGATCGCGATCGACGAGGCGACCACGGTACGGGTGGTGGCATAGGCCACGCCCTCGCTGGTCGGCGGCGTGGTGAAGCCCTGGAATACCGCGATCAGCGACACCACCGCACCGAACACAAGGCTTTTGAACAGCACGCCGTTGACGATGTCGGTGTGCACGACCACCACGGCGGTCATGTTCGACCAGAACGTGCCGTTGTCGATGCCCAGCCAGGTCACGCCGACCAGGTGGCCACCGAAGATCGCCATCGCGCAGAACACGCAGCACAGCAACGGCATCGCGATCAGGCCGGCCAGGAAACGCGGTGTGGCAACATAGGCAATCGGATCGACCGCCATCATCTCCATCGCATCGATCTGGTCGGTGGCGCGCATCAGGCCGATCTCGGCGGTGATCGAGGTGCCCGCGCGACCGGCGAACAGCAGCGCGGTCACCACCGGTCCGAGTTCACGATAAACGGCGAGCGCCACCACCATGCCGCTGGCCGAGGTGCTGCCGAAAATCGACAGCACGTTGTACAGCTGCAGCATCAGCACCATGCCGATGAACAGGCCGCAGACCATGATGATGGTCAGGCTCATCGCACCGACGAACCATAGCTGGCGGAGGGTTTCGCGTACGTAACGGAAACTGCGCGGTATCGCCGCCAGCAGGGTCAGCAGAAACAGCCCGCACAGGCCGATCTGGGTCAGCGACTGGATCACCACGTTGTTGCTTTGTGGCGTGCGCACGTTCATTTCGCCGCTCCGGTAAAGCCCAGCGCCTGCGCCAGATCGCCGGCCGGATACTGGAACGGCACCGGGCCATCCGCCTCACCGCCAAAAAACTGCCGCGTCCACGGCGAACCGTCATTCGCGATGGTTTTCGGATCGCCCTGCGCCACCACCTTGCCGTTGGCGATCAGGAATACATGATCGGCAACCTGCTTGATCGCCTCGATCTCGTGCGCCACCAGCACGCTGGTGATGCCAAGGGTCTGGTTGAGCGTACGGATCAATTTCAACACCTGGTTCAGCGCCACCGGATCGAGTCCCACGAACGGCTCGTCGTACAGGATCAGCATCGGATCGAATACGATCGCCCGCGCCAGCGCCACGCGTCGCGCCATGCCGCCAGACAGTTCATTAGGCATCAGCCGCGCGGCACCGCGCAGACCCACCGCCTGCAGCTTCAGCAGCACCAGATCGCGGATCAGCACTTCCGGCAACTTCGTATGCTGGCGCAACGGAAAGGCCACGTTCTCGAACACGTCGAAATCGGTCAGCAGGGCCGAGTTCTGGAACAGGTAACCGATCCCCTCGCGCAGCTTGTACAGCTGTTCGCGCGACAAATCGGCCACGTTCTGGCCATTGACGCGGATCTCGCCCGCATCGGCACGCATCTGCCCGGTGATGTGCTTGAGCAGGGTGGTCTTGCCGGTGCCGCTGGGGCCCATGATCGCGGTGACCTTGCCACGCGGGATATCCAGATCCAGTGCGTCGAAGATGGTCTTGCCGTTGAGCACCGTAGTCAGCCCACGGATCCGCACCAGGGTGCTGTCATCGGGCGTGGCGCGATCGGTGTCCGTCATGGGCAGCAATAACTCTGGGGAAGCGCACAAAGGTAGCCGAAGCGCCGGGCGAAGGCCATGCAGGCCGGATCGAGCCGCTTAGCCGCCGCTCAGGCCTCGGCGGCCAGTAGCTCGGCGATCAGGGTCTCGTGCCGCCGCCACTGCAAGACACTGCGCAGACGCACCGCCCGTACGATCGCCTGCAGGTCGGCCAGCGCACCTTCGAACACGTCGTTGACCAGGATGTAGTCGAATGTATGCGCGTGGGCGATCTCGCCGCGTGAATTGCGCAATCGGCGCTCGATCACCTCGGCGCTGTCCGAACCTCGACCACGCAGTCGGCGCTCAAGTTCCGCCCGCGACGGCGGCAGGATGAACACGCTGACACAGTCAGGCTTGCTGCGGCGGATCTGTTCGGCGCCCTGCCAGTCGATCTCCAGCAGCACGTCGCGCCCCTGCTCCAGCAGGGTTTGTACCGTGGTGCGCGAGGTGCCATACAGGTTGCCATGTACTTCGGCATGTTCGAGGAAGATGCCCTCGACGATTTCGCGCTCGAACTCGCCGCGTTCGACAAAGTAGTAATGCCGCCCGTACAACTCACCCGTGCGCGGCGGCCGCGTGGTGTGCGATACCGACAGCGAAATCGCCGGCTCGCGTTCGAGCAGGGCATTGACCAGGGTGGACTTGCCGGCACCCGAAGGTGCGGCAACCACGAACAGCGTGCCTTCAAGCTGGGCATTCATCCGATGGCACCTAAACCTGCGGCGCGGTCAACAAACCGCACCACATCAAGGTTTCGCCACTGCACTTTTGCACGCAGGCACAGGCATGGGGACAACGAATGGAATAGGCGGCCTTCATCGGGGAAGTATAGCGGGTGACCGCCATCAGGCCGCCTGGGCGCCATAACGCCGCACGCATATGCATATGATGCATAAAATGGCGGTAGAAGCCGGTCTTCCGTTGCCTGGCTGCTGCCAAACCCAATGAGAACAGCCGGCTAATCGCTCGCTTCGTCCCTGACTCTCGTAGTCACCGTTCTGCGGGGATTTGGAAAAGCCCGATTCCCTTCAAGCCGCCGCGGCGCTGTGTTGGATGGCAGGTCTTGCATACCTCGCCAGGAGGGTCATGCCGATGGGACAGATCATCACGACGAGTACCGCCATGCCGGTGTCGTCATGGGTCGCACGACCCAAGCCTCGTGCTGTTCGTATGGCAGAGCCCAGACTTAGCTGCGTGACCACGGGATTGATGTCGCGGCAAACGTTCCATAACCCGTCAGCACCTTCCTTGACCTTGATTACGATACTCACATCGGCAACTCCATGGTTTGATCGGATTCAACACATCATTCGTAGGTCTGTGTCAGCAACACCGGGTCTGCACCGTCGAATCGACCTTCCTTGACGTATGTATCGAAGTACTTCAGCACTTGATCCGATACCGAACCCGACAGACGCATGACCGTCAATACGTAGATCGGCGATGCCCCTTCGCTCGCGTTGCCGGATCTGTTGCAAGCCTGTCGCTCCATGCGGACTTCTGTTTGTGATACATCGACCGCAGCCGCCGTGTTGTCTGCAGTCGAAACACTGCAAGTTGGCTCGACAATGGCACCTGAAAACGTAATCCGCCCACTCGCTGCCACGGCCGTTGATGGAATAACCGTCGTCGCACACAAGCACATAGCAAGCAGTGTCACCAGGGAGATAGCCATGTCAAACCACGGTCGCACCTCATGTATGTGAAAAGCCGGACCACATCTTTCGCGCCCATAAAAATGGGCACTTACACAGCCTGCCTCACGGCGACTGAGCTCTCATTCGTTCAGAGCCAAGCCCTCCTTTCGCACTGCTACTTCCAAACAAAGCTCTAATGTGCCATCCCTTTTGATTCTGTCAGTGGAAGCTGCAAGGCTTGCCTTGTCTGATCGTCCAATTCGATCCACAAGGCCAGCACAGGCTTGCCATCGATCAACTGGGGTGGCCCAACGCGGTGCGCATGCATGCCGATGCTTCTGAGAATCCGTTCCACACCCATGGCCGTGAAGGTGATCAGCCGGGCAGCGCCCTGTTCAATCGCCGCTCCGACTACGGCAGCAAACAACGCACAGAAACGCCTCCTAGCCTCGTCACGGGGAGGAGTGGAATCTTCGCCGATAGCCATTGTGGAAAATCGCGATAACTCCCAGACATCCAATGCGTGTGGTGAAGGTGCACCACTCATGAGACCCGGAAAGACTTCATCAAGTAAATACGGCTGAGTCGTCGGCAATAACCGGGCACAGCCACACACTGAGCCGTGCGCATCCCTCGCAATGACATACAACGTATCCGGCCGGTCAAACTGATCACGCTCCAGGCCATTCTCAACCGGCAACTGCCAGCGCAACGTCTCTATAAATACTTCGTATCTGTAAGCGGCGAGTGCCACCTCGAGGTCAGGTGACAGTTGACTCCCCATGCCAGCCATCACTGTCAACATTTGCCGTGTCTCCGCTGAATAGGGATAACGGCATTGAAGAATGATTTTTATCGAGCCATAACTGTAAGCTTCTACAGTTGTGGACAGAGGAAACTCCGAGTACGGAATTTATCCGGTAACGATTCCAGTAGACGGCTGGCGAACAGCACCGGTAGCGTGCGGCCCAGAAAAATAATCGCAGGGCTTAGAGGCCGCAGATAGCCTCGCCGGTTTGCCAGCTTTCGCCTGACAACCACGCTCGCAACAGTTCATCGGTCCTATGCATGCCCAAGTCGTAACTGGTCTGCGTCACAAGCATAACATTGCTGTTTATCCCACCTGGCGCGATGAACTTTCGTCCATCAGCAACGCCAAACCAGGCCCATCCGATGCTGACCTGAAGCGCACCATCGGTCGCCCATTCGCAATACCCTGCGCAGCAGGCCGGAACATCCTCTAGGATAAGATCCTGCTGAAGATCTTCATCTTCCCATGCCAGCTTCCGCTGGAAGTTCAGTCTTGAAAATGCGTCGAACGTGAGTCGTATATAGCCATCCAACGACTTTTTGGGGGAGACAGCACATGATGCTAACAATGAGTTCATGGCGTTTCCCTAATAAAGACCTAGCGACCCCTGAGGCCTACCGTAACCCCGGCCTCGCATGACGACCAACTGTCAGTTTCCACAGATGACACAGGATCATAAAAGTGAAGGCTTGGCGCGAAGATTGCCTGAATCGGCTCACTTCATCAGCAGGATCATCCGCTGAGGTCTTGAGAGAGCTCGCAATCATCGTGGGTGATTTGGGCTTCGAATACTGCTCCTATGTTCTGCGCGTACCCTTCCCCTTGTCACGCCCAAGTGTCACATGGGCCAGCACATACCCCACTCATTGGCTGGATCATTATTTCGCGAATGACTATCTTGAAATTGATCCACTCATTCAGCAGACATCGAAGAATTTGTCTCCTGTGGTCTGGAAGGATGATCTTTTCGAGAGCCAGCCAGCCTTTTGGGAAGAAGCACGCGCGCATGGGATACGGCACGGCTGGGCGCTAGCCACTCACGGCAAGCACATGACGACCGGGATGCTTTCCCTGGCACGGTCACATCAGACAGTGACCCCGTCGGAACTGGCGGAGACTGAAATGCAGCTGGTCTGGCTATCGCATGTCATCCATGGGCTGATCGGGACTGCAGAAATACAAAGACTCATACCTGAGCACGACTGCGAGTTGACCGCCCGTGAAAGCGAAGTGCTGCGATGGAGCGCTGCGGGCAAAACAGCAGATGCGATCGGGAGAATCCTGGGCATCTCCGAACGTACCGTGACGTTCCATATCGCAAGCAGCCTGACCAAACTCAACGTGGCCAACAAGACGCAGGCCGTTGCGAAAGCCCTGCTATTGGGAATTCTCTGATCGAAGCCACGCCTGCTGACGAATCTCGGCCTAACCAGTCACCTGTCGCTTTGGACAGGGCTCGGCGCTGGCTGCGACTCCGCGGCACTCTCAGCAGCCGGACCTGACCAGCGACCTTTCAGATAGGTCAACTGGTAAATCCTACAGGTTCCGCCCGAAGAGCCATCCCGATAGTCTTCTGCCTCAGGTAGCTCAAGCCGACAGGATCCCCCGGCAGCATTGCCAACCCGGAATGCCAAGTGGAACGGATACACAGAGCGACCTCGTGCGTATCATCGAAAGGACTCGCCTTGGCGCCCATCTGGGCGCCATTTTTCTTTTCATCTTCCTGCCGACGCTGCGTCTATCAACCGGGAGCAGTTAGCCTGACGGCCGCGACGTGCAACATCACTCTATGTTGCACCTAAGTCCGAAGTAAGGCGTACAAACCGCGCCACGCAAGGGTTTTTCCACTGCGCTTTTGCGCGTGGGTACAACCATGGGTACAAAGATTCGGGCGATCAGAACGTTCTGGGTTGATGCTGTTGGAAACCTGGCGTCCCGAAGTTGCCCCCAGCGCATGATTGCTGCCGCGGCGCCATTTACACCAGAGCCGCCATCAACCGACCAGCCGGCGTCGGGCACCATTGACCCAGTAACGACAACTGGGCGAACCCCCTATCCTCCAGTCGATGGCCGACGTCAGGGTCATAGCAGCGATTCCAAACCCACGGCTCCCCGCACAGCTGATCCAGCATGTTCCGTTCATCGCGATCGAGGGGACCATCCATATGGTTGCTCCGCGGGTTCTCTTGGATTGAACCCAGCATCACCATGTGCCCGCAGGCGTGCAGCCAGCGCCACAGCGCTGTTAATAATAGGCAGCGGTGCCGTTCATCTCCGCAGATCGGAAGCGTCGAACGACTCCAGGGCGTACCGGGTGGCTAGGTACAACCCGACCGCGCCGACGTCATCGCTATCCGCGGCCCGTATCGCCTCGACCGGCTCTTGGTCGCTGCAGCTAAAACACCCACACCAGTGCGCACAGCTCAGCGGGTTGCCAAGGTCGATCCTTTCATTCACGGCACGCACTCAAGCCGCGGTGGTGCCTGCAGCCCGGTCGAAGTGCGCCAGCCTCATCAGCGAGCCGAGCCCGCGCATTTCAACGCAGGTCGGCTGGCCGTTGCGGTAGTGCTCGTCGCAGACAACTTCACGCACCAGCTTGATCACAGGGCTGAGCTGCATCTGAGTGAACAGCGGCACGCCTACACGGCAGATGCTCCACTGCCCGTCATCGGCTTGCTTGAGGGTATAGACGACCATGTGGGGCCCTTCGCCCATCTCGGTGCCCGTTCGGTGCCCGTTGAGTAAAAACTGGCGTCAGATGCCGCGCGCCGCTTCCGAAGTTACTTTTGGGAAGGATCCGGGTAAAGCAATTGATACATGCGGAACGCCGCGGCGAGGCCCACAGCGATGATCATGGTCATGAGCACCATGTTTTGCCGGGCGTACCCCAGGTTCCAACCATGCGCCACCGGTGGTGGTGCGCCAACCATAGGTGGCGGCAGGATCGGTGGCAGGATCGCTACCGGACCACCAGCCAAGACCACTGCGACCACCGGCGCTGCGGCGGCGGCCAGATGCAGATCGCCCACGCTGGTTGCATGCCAATTGAATGGCGCATTCAGCTCATTAGTGACCATCGCACGCAGCGGCGGCGCAACAAAACCTGCAGCGATCTGGTGCCAAGCACCGGCTTGATGAAGCCGGAATACACCCGCCAACTGCACCATCCGCGGTGCGTACCAGCCGCCCGCGGGAATCAGTGGACTAGGGCCCAGCAAGGCCGCGACGCCGGCCTCCGCCACGACTTGGACCTGGGCTTGTTCCTGGTCCAAGGGCGTGTTGTTGCCTATGTTCGCGTTGATATCTACTGCCAGCTGATTCAAGTCTGCGAGCGCAGCAAGCTGCACGTAGAGCGTGGAGAAAGCCGCGCGGTTGATCAAATGGGTATGCGTGACATGGTAGGTCGCCACAGCCAACGGATTCGCCCAGTTGATGCCGGTTTCTTCTAGAAACTCCCTCTCAGCGGCTGCCTGTGCTGCCTCGCCTCCATTGATCCGGCCACCGGGAAAACAAGCCTGACCCGCGCCATGCAAGAGGACGGGCGGTGCCACCGGGGCGCCATTGAAGCGAGATCCGGTGAATCGTTTTGTTGCCAGAAGCACATGACGCCCACCGGCGTCATTGCACCAAGCCACGACATAGGCATTTGGCATGACTCAGACCATGTTGGAGTGAGAGGAGTGCTCGGGAGATTCCAGGCCGAGGCGTCAGCTCGCCTCGTGGTTCACACACCACCTCAGCCTAGAACTGAGTTAAACGACGCGCGGTACGCGTTTCCCCTTGGAATTCCTAGGAACCTTTCAGCCGAAGCAGAAAGGCCTGCTCTAGGTTGCTGTCTATAGCACCATACTCGCTGAGGAGCTGGCCACCCGTAGTTCTTACAGGTTTTGTACCAATCAAGATGAGCGGCACGCAACCTGGCGTGGGCCTCACTGACGAATACCTCTTCTAGCTGCCTGCGACCGCCCAGGAACCCTTGAATGACGTAGATCGTATCGCCCATGGCCGCCTCCCGTTTGGCCCTAACTCTCCGCCCAAGAATCTATGGCACCACTCCCACATTCATAAGCACGCTGGGTCCGTCATAGTTGCCTGTATCGGGGTCGGCTGTATGACGCCACATAACAACACCATCGAATGACCCTCCAAGGTAAGCGGCGCGTTCCCTAGCTAGGGCTTCGCTCTTGAAGCACTGAGTGATCGCCTTGCACCCACCACGAAAGCCCTGCACAACATAGATAGTGAGTGGCATCTCCCTTCTCCTGACTCTCGGCAACCATGCAGAGCCAATGTGTCATCAGGAGACCGACCAAAGAACTGGCAGAACCTACAGGTTCGCTCGAAGGTGCGTCTCTCTATCGTTGCCAATAGGTCGCCCAAGTTCACGAGCCTCTGGAACATGACCGAGTTGGCATGCCAGGTTGCTCGGACAACGGGTGACTTCCGTGGGTTGTTCAATGGATACACCTCGGCGCCCGATCCCCCTCGGGCGCCATTTTTTTGGGTTGTGTAAAGTCTCTGGTACACGCTGGCACGTAAGCGAAGGCTGATGCCATGTCAGCGGGCGGTGGCTATATTGTTCTGGCATGCCGGGGGCATGCGCTGGCCGGGGCTTCCGGTGAGCATCCAGGGGGAACGCCATGGCTTTGATCAAATGCCCGGATTGCGGTCGCAACGTAAGCAGCAGTGCGCCAGCATGCCCCGACTGCGGCCGACCAATAGCCGGTTCGAAATCAGCAAAAAGCAAGCTTTCCGAAGAAACGGGTTGGCGCGGATTGATCATAGGGGCGGTCATGCTCGTGCTGGTGATCGGCGTCATGTCGAGATGCGGAAACGACTCGTCGAATTCTTCTGCGCCATCAGTTTCGAGTGAGCCGCCAGCTAAGACCGATGCTGAATGCCGAACCGATATTCAATGCTGGTCTGAAAAGAACAAGATCGAGGCCACGGTAAGTTGCCAGCAGGAGATCGGTCACCGTTCGCTGCACGACATCAAGTGGACGGACAGCATGGGAGATCCCGTTTTTTCTCAGTTGGCATGGGGCGATGAGCGGCACTCGTCTATCACATATATTGGCGACAAGGTTGAGTTCCAGAACGGGTTTGGCGCCTTCACGCCTATGACCTACTACTGCACCTATGACCCAGCTTCGAAACAAATCACGTCACTGAACGTTGTCGAGGGCCGTCTTCCACCTGGGTAACTTGCAAATCGTACCCAGCGGCCAGCGACGCCCCCATTCCTCGAACTGGGCGATTTTCGCATCAATGCGTGCGAGTGAGACGGTCACGTTCCGCCCGTAGCTCGGCGAGTCGGGTGCTCCGTTCTTCCGGGCTTCGGGTGATAGTCTCGACCTTATCCACTACCAAGCCATTCAACTTGGCGACATCCATCAATGACTGGCGAGCTACCGAAAGAGCTGCTGGAATCTTCTGACTCTTGGCTTCCTTGGCGATGCTCAGCAGTTGCTTGGTGATCGAGTCGACCGTGATATCCAGCCGCTCGGAGCGCACTTCCTGGCGATCTTTGATGGCTGTTTGCACGTCAACATTTGTCAACAAGCGTGATGCCTGCTGCTTGGCTGTCTTTGCGCTATACCCGGCCCGTATCGCTGCCTGCGTGCCATTCAGGTCAACGAGGTATTCCTCAACAAACCGCTGTTGGCGTGGTGTAAGGCTCATAGATAAATCTTCCGCGTCTTGCGCTTGCCGCACTGCCCGGCATAGTGATTAGAAACTCTTGGTATTGGCAGCATGAGGCAGGCTCGCATAGAAGTCGCTCAAGGTTCGCGGCGGGGACATGCTGGCGTCACTGGATGACAGGTCGAGGGCTTGCATTGGTTTGCCGTAAGCACGATCCAATAACTCACGGGCTGCCGCAATGCGTGCTGCTGGTGGACTGTCGCTGCTGCGCATGATCGCCACTAGGACATCCAAAGCTTCGCCGCCGTAGTCTCTGGCCGCTGCGCGAACATCGGCCGTTGCCTTGTTGGTCGCACCTGCTGGGCGGCCAGCACCTTCTCTCTTTCCACCGCGTGCCATAGTTGCTCCCTTTGATATCGAATGATTATTTTTCAATGAGCCGTGACTGTCAGCGGGCAATGTAGGGAAGGCTCGTCAATTCAGCAGATGTGAACCACGGACCGTTCGGTGTCTCGCTGGCAAGGTTGTGCGTGACGGCGATCACTGGGAACGTGCCATTGGCTCCGGAGATCTGCAGCGGACCTTGACCAGGCAATGTGCCCGGCACCTGCAATGGCGCGTTTTTGGCCGGAGCTGGCGTGGAGCTGGTCACTTTGATCTGTCGTCCCACGGCGATGTTCGGGTTGTAGAGACAGCTGATATTGATGCCGCGGACCGAGTAGCAGGGATAGCCGACCATGCCAGTCGCGCTACTCAGATCGATCACTTGGGTATCAACGTTTGCGCCGCTGGGCCAGATTGAAAGCGTCTGATTTCCGGCCGCCCCGGTGACCTTGTAGAAGCATCCTGCAGCGAGACAGATATCCTTGATCTGCTTCAATGCCGAGCCGCCCACAGCATGGTTCGTCAACTTCGTTGTGACACCGTTGTTCACGAAGGCAAGCGGCGGTGTGACCGCCTTGCAGATGGCCTCCAGCATAGTCGCCACAGACATAGCACCCTTGTAGCTTGATCCTGCAATGGTGGCGAACTGCAGGATTGTCATCGCATTGCAGATCAGATCGACACCCACGTCCGGCATCGCGTTGTAATCCACATTGCCGGACGTGATCGAGCCACCGAAGATAAGTGTCATGCCTGAAACATCATCGCCCGCAAAGACACTAATGACATTCATAGCCCCAGACGGGCTGTTGTAGTTATTGGCGGTAAAACCCAGCGTGGAAAGCTGTGCCATATCGGCATTCTTCATGCCGCTGATGCGCAAGGTGGCATCATCTGCCCATGTTCCGGTGGGGCCGATAAACGTATGGATGAGCGCACTCACCCGCAGACCTGAGAGCATGATCGTATCGTTGCTTCCATCGAACGTGTCGCCGTTGATCTTGATCTGCACATCGATACGGCGCTTGAGGAGGGTCATGTCGTTTCCTTTTGAGATTGGTCGGTCAGCACCGCCAGCAGTGCGGGCTTGTGTTCACGCAGGCATGCGAGCAGTTCGGACGGCACGATCGATCGGTCGGCACCTTTCACGATGATGTTGTCGCCGCGGCGTTCCAGCACCAGACCAGCCGACCAGGCGAGCAACAGGACTTCGATGACGTTCATAGGATGAAGCTCCCCGTTTCCGTGCTCGCCTTTCCTCTTTCGGCCAGATGGGTGTTTTTATCCGTGACATCGTGACAATCCATGTCTGATGCGGGTTGCGGGGCTTTTCCCATCCGTGCCGGCAGTGCTTCCGTCACGGGTGCCGATGCCTCGGAAGCCGCGCCGCTATGCGGTTGTCCCGGTGTCACGCTTGTGGAGGGGGTGTCTAAGGAAAGGTAGCGATGGAAGGCGTCGCGGAAGTCCACAAGCAGGTAGCCCTTGAGCCTTTCACCACCAGGTAGGCGTGCTGTCTTCGGGCCGATGCCGAACTCGCTCAGTCGAGATGCGAGCTGACGCACGGCGAGCGGCTTACCGCGGTTCCATGTTCCCCACGGGGTTTCTTCATCGTCGGTCAGCGCACGCAGGAGCTCCCTGCTGGCGATGCGGCTGGCGCCCCGTTCATCGAATACCGCTTTCACGTCGCGCAACAACTCGACACCGATGCTGGGCGTTTCCTCTTCGACACCGTGAAGCGCCAACGCCGCGGCGCGTGCACGCCCTGGCCACTCCCCACCCGACAGGTCAGCGATCGCCAGCAGCGGCTCCCAGCAATCCTGGGCGCGGTCATTCAACCCATGTGCGAACGCGGGCCGCGCACTGGTGATGGCGTGCCGGTTGTCATCCGCCCAGCGGGCCATGCGGGCCTGCAGGTTGAGCCAGATATTCCGGTCAGACAGACGGATATTGGTGACGCTCTCGCCGGGCACCTTGCGTCGCATGCGTAGCGGTATCGATCGATCCTCGATGGTGTCGGCCAGCTTGCCGATGCCGCAGAGCACCTTGGCGCCCCAGGTGCGAAACGCGGTCGGGGTGTGATCGTCACCGACACTGCGCAGCACAAAGGCTGTCTCACGGTAGAGCCCGGAATTGATCAGGCCCTGGGCTTCCTCGTTGTCGCGCAGGAAGGTATCCGCCTCGTCGACCAGTAGCGTCGGCTGCCACAACTCCATGCTTCGAAACAAGGCAGCGGGCGAGATGTTGCTGACCGGCAACGGGCGGTAGGTGAGCCGGGACAGCGCCGTGAGCAGCACGGTCTTACCGCAGCGCTTCTCCGGCGCGGTGATATGCGCCAGGGGCGACACCGTGAGGACATCCATGCACCAGGTATGCACTGACCATAGCGCCGCGGCGGTGATCGTTGGTGCATCGGCGATGACGTGCTGGTGCAACACGCGGCAGACATCAGCCAGCAGCTCCGCACCGTCGACCGGTTCTGACCATGGATCCACGTCGACGAACACCTGCCCGCGGCTGCCTTCGCGTTCGGGCATGGTCAGCCGGTCCAACTCACCGACACTGACTTTCAGGGACTTCGCTTCGGCGCGGATGCGCGCGTAGCCGGCAGGGTCGGCCTGTCGCATTTCCCGGATAGCGGCCAGCACCGGCAGTTCGAAAATGGCTCCCGGATCCTTTGTCACGCGATCTAGCGCAACCCATACAGGATCGTGAAGTGGTTGCGCCGCTTCCTCGCGCGCGGCCAAGTCATCGACGCTGGCGCTGTAGGTCTCGGTCTCAGCGTGCATTGAGCACCTTCTGGGCATCGAAGATCCGAAGGGCCGCGACGCGGAGTCGGGTCAGGTCGGTATCGTCCAGTGATTCGCCATCGCCCAGGTGGCAGGCTCCGATCAACACCACGCTGGCTTCCGTTACCAGCACGTCCAGGGCAGCCTTCCAGCGGGGAAGCAATGCCGCCTGCCGGAGCTGGCTGCGCTCTGCCGGTGTCATGCTGCGCAAGTCACGCCTGACAAACAGGTCACCGACCTGCAGGCCGACCGCGGCGAGCACGTCGTGCACCTGGCAGCCGGCGAAGCAGTGCACCAGCAGCGTGCCGTTGTCGCCCTCGGAGATCGCCAGCGATGCCGACTTGCCACCGTGTGCCGGGCAACGTGCACGCCAGCCCTTGTTGGTGGTGATAACGCCTTCAAGACGTCCGATCAATTGCTGTGCCGGACTGGCGGTGGTGATAGGATTTGAGGCAGATGTGTTGTGTGTGCGATCTCGAAGCCCTGCCTTGCCCGCAGGGCTTCGTCGTATCTGAGGGATACTCACGCATCGCCACCGCGAGCTGCAGCAACGCGGGTAGAGGCCCATGAATCGATCTCTGATTCGATCCATGCCGACGCGGCAGGCGACAGCTTTATCCGGCGCGGGAAATGTCCGGCTGCTTCAAGGCGGTGGATGTGCGAACGCGACAGGCCGGTGCGAGCACAGACTGCGGGCAGGCGTAGGAAGTGGATTGGGGCGGGACTACTCGGGACGGTATCGGCTTGCATGGCATCACCTCTCGTTGGGTGACGCCATCAAATACCCACACTCCGTGGTTAGCCGGCTAATCCAGAATTACCGTCCTGCTTGCCAGATGCAGTCCACCACTCCCGAAGCGTGCTTTCGGCGGCTGGTTGCTCATCAATCACTTCCGTGGCACTGACTACATACGGCCGCACACCGTCACTCATACTAATGGTCAATCCGTCGATACTGCCCGCCTCGGCCGCATCCAAAAAGTCATCCAGGGACTGCCCTTGGATGCGTGCAGTTCGCATGGCTTCGATGGTTACGGATCTGCATGTCGGTTTGTGCTTCCGTGGTTTTTTGGCAATCCCGCTTTGACTGTGACTTTTCAGCTTCCGGCGCAGGGTGAGAGCAGTAATCCCGTCGATCGGCGGGAGGACTGCAAAATCGGACATGCCGAGGCTTTCATCGTCAAGCATCTTGATGATGCGATCAGTGGCCTTTTCTCTTTGCTGCGTAGCGAAAATGATCAATCCTAGATTTTCCATTCCATCCTTAAATCCAGGAAACCGTTTGTCCGCTTTTTCGATGATTCGTAGACGCTCAGCATCTGTCGTCGCTTCGTTCAAGGCTTTTTGGAATCGCTTAAACAGTTTCCACTCGGCATCTTTTGCCGTTGATTGTAGATCCTTCAAGAACCGCCTGACCAAGTCTGTTTTGTTCACCACAGCGCACACCTCTGCGCCCTTCAAGAGGTGCCGCGCCAGCCGGGGAAGGTGCCCGGTTTTCGGATGGCCGTCCTAGGCGCAGCGTTGAACAGGTCAGGCCAAGTATTCCAGCCAGCGATCAGCCTTGCGTCGTGCAGAACCTTTCAGTTCGGTGATGGGGACAAGGTGCGACAGCACCGGCGTGGTTTTCGAGCATGAACTGAAAGACGTGACGACTGCCATCCAACCGCCATTGGCGCGGATGAATGACAGTACCTTGCCGCGCGCGGTTGTGACCTTGGGTCGACTGCGCTTCGAGATTTGCATGCTCATGCCTTTACCTCTTTCATTTGCGCCATGGCCGCTAGAACCAATTCCTCTGCCGCCTTCAGTGTCTCGCCGATGAATACGTCATCACTATTGAGCGCGTTTTCTGAGACGTACCCAAGGATGCAGCTTGCCCGGTGCAGCTTTCCCAGGGCATCGTCAATGGTCGCGCTCATGCCTGCAGCCCCCGCTCGTTCTCTGCGTCGATCAGCTCCTGAGCTGCCTGCACCAGCGAGTAGATCAGCCCGCCAGCATTAGGGATCATTCCTGGCCCAATTTGATCTGCTGCACTGCAAGCGAGCAAATCGGCGACTGCCGCCGCCCATGAAGTGAACACGCTGGAGTCGAAACCGGAAAATGCTGCCGGGCCTGGCTTGGGTTTGGTCGTTTCGGTGGATCGCGTGTCGAAGCTCATGACTGCACCTCCGTTCTGATCCCACCCCTGACCATGGCCGCCTGCAAAATTTCATGCGCGGCCCATATCGCAGCATCAACACCGTCAGGCACCGGATCATTTGTGTGGATCCCGTCCAACGCGGCGCGTATCAGTTCAAGAATCCCGTCCACCTTGTGAAGCGTGCACGCAGTTTCGCCATCCATCGCATAGGAGTGAATGGCTAGTTCTATGCGTTTGTCCTCGGGTATCGCTTGTACACTCTTTGTCGCCATGATCGTTCTCCTGTGGAACGGTTGTGGAAGGCGTTCCGGGTGTCTCTAGCACCCGGTTCGCCGCTTACCGGGCTAGGCCCGATTCTTCATGCCGGCGTCGCATCGCGTGCGACTCAGCCAAGCTCATAACTCCCATGGCTCGATGGGTTCAGCGTTGCCCCGCGGCGGCGCCTGAATGTCCAGTGGTTCGTGCATGGCACGGATGCGCGCAAACAGATTGGCCGCCGTTTCCCCGGTCATCCGAGCTGGCGTGTCGCTGCCGGCAGAGGTAAGTTTGGGGCGCTCGCAAGTCATGACGCATGCACCTCGCGGGAGGCACGGTGGGGTTTGCGCTGAACGGGCGCCACAGTCAACCGTAGCCCGAATGCCTCCAGGATCGCCGCCAGCGTGTCCAAGCGCGGGTTGCCCTTCTCAGACAGCGTGCGATACAGGGATTCGCGACTCAGGCCCGTACGGCGCGCCAGCTCGGCCATGCCCAGCACATCGGCAGCCGTGCGCAGCGCCAGCGGTAGCGCGCACGTATCGCCATCGTGCATGACGTCAGCCAAAAATCCTGGCAGATCATCCGGCAGCAGCAGACTGGCCGCGTCGAAAGGGACGCTAGCGGCGTGCTTGGTAGTCTTTCCAGTAGTCACGCGCATGTTCAATATCCTTCGTTTGGGTGCGCTTGTCGCCCGCGCACAACAGCAGCACCAGCGTTGCGCCATCCTGCCCGCAATACACGCGGTATCCGGGGCCGGTATCTATACGCAACTCGAACACACCACTACCCACTGCTTTCCAGTCGCCACGGTTGCCGGCCTGCATCCGCAGGATCCGCGCCGCAATGGCTTGATTGGCGCGACGGTCACGCAATGCGGCAAGCCATTCGGCAAACGGTGTCCGGCCTTCGGCTGTCTGGTACTGGCGTATCTCGACAATGGTCATTGTAGCCTAAAAGCTACTGTATGGGATGATATGGAGCGCCATGGCTCAGCCCGCCTTCTTGCGCTTGATCGGCACGACCTTGCCGCTATCGCCCGCTTCCAGTTCGGTCAGCAGGTCGGCCCAGGCCTGCAGGGCAGCCTTGCGTTCCTCGAAGTAGTCGTGGCGGTTGTAGATCCCCACGACGCCCTTGAGCTTGTGATTGAGGCAGCGTTCGGCGATGTGGGGCGGCGTACCCAGCGCCTCCAGGTGCGTGCGCGCCGTGCGCCGGAAGTCGTGCATGGTGAATCGTTCGCACTCCTCGCCCATCAGGGGCCGGATGCTCTTGGCCATCGCCGCGTTCACGGTGTTGACGTCGATGTGCGGGATCATGCGTGACTGCATCTTGCGCGCCGGCAGCAGCCAGGCGCTTTCCCCGGCCATGCGCACCAGCTCGCGCAACGCCTCGACCGCCTGACGGGGCAGCGGGATATCGATCGCCATGCTGGTCTTGGTGCGTTCGGCAGGCAGATGCCAAACAGCCCCGTCCAGATCGAACTCCTTGATAGGCGCCTCGATCAGTTCGGACTTGCGGTTGGCCAGCATCAGCAGCAGCTTCACGGTCAGGGTGTTTTCGTGAGCCCAGCCCTTGGCGACCTTGATCGCCCCCAGCAGGCGCACCAGCTCGGCTCGGGTCAACCAGCGCTGACGTGCATCCTCCTTGCCGCCCGCGTCGGAAGGGTCGAACGCCGCGGCGGGGTTGGTCAGCACCATTTCCCGCTTGATGGCGTAGTCGAACATCCGCTTCACCCAGCGCAGGACGTCCGTAGCCATCGTCGGGGCGCCCCGCTTCACGATGCCCTTGAGCATGGCGTCGATGTGCGAGGGGCGCACGTCAGCGAGCACCAACGAGCCGATCGCAGGCTTGATGTCCCGTTCGATCCGACTGCGCACGATGTTGGGATGCTTCCAGCGCCCGATGATGCGGGCGGTCAGGTATTGGTCTGCCAACATGGCTACCGTCACCGCGTTGCGCACCGCGTCGATCTTGGCAACCGCTTCCTGTTGGCGTTCCTTCTTCTCGGCGGCCACGTCGAAGCCCAGGGCCACCCGCGCCCGCATCTCCTTGGCCGTTCGCCGTGCATCGGCCAGGGACAGGTCACGGTAGCTGCCGAGCTGCAGCACCCGGGCCTGGCCACCCATCTGGTAACGGAACAGCCAGCGGGGCGCGCTATCCCGTTCACGGTAGCGCAGGGACAGCCCTTCGCCATCGCTGCGCCCCTCGAACAGCTCGCCAGCCTTGATCCAGTTGCGGATCGCCACGTCGGTCAGCTTGCCCATGATCGCCTCACCTATGCCGAAAACAGTCTGTACCCACAAAATGCACCCTTTGTACCCAGTGGGTACAACTGTGGGTACAAGGGTACTGCGAGATGCAGTGGGACGCCATGGGCAGACATGACCCAATAAAAAGCCCGCTAGATGCGGGCTTCGGGAGGTTTCTTGGGTCCGGTGGGACGCTATGGGATGGCGTGAACCATCATTCAATGTTTTGCACCTGTTCGCGCATCTGCTCGATCAGCACCTTCAGCTCGACCGCGGCATTGGTGCTGCGTGCGTCGACCGATTTGGAGCCCAAGGTATTCGCCTCGCGGTTGAATTCCTGCATCAGGAAATCCAGCCGGCGGCCGACCGGCTCCTTCAGGCCGAGTACGCGCCGCGTTTCGCCGATATGCGTGGTGAGACGATCCAGTTCCTCGTCCACGTCGGTACGGGTAATCTGCAGCACCAACTCCTGCTCCAGCCGCCCCGGCTCCACCGGCTGCTTGAGATCGGCCAGGCGTCCTTCCAGCCGTGCGCGCAACGCGGCGCGGATTTCCGGCATCCAGCCACGCACGTCAGTGACCACGCGCTCGATGCTGTCCAGCTTGTCGCGCAGGATCTCGCCCAGTTTCTCGCCTTCGCGTTCGCGGGTGGCGGTCAGTGCGTCCAGCGCGCGATCGAGTACATCGAACAAGGCGCCCTGTTGCGCTTCTGGATCCATCTCGGCCTGCTGCATCACGCCAGGGAAGCGCAGCAATTCGGTGAATTGCACCTGCATGCCGGGAAACAGCGCGACCATGTCCAGGTTCAGTTCCGACAACCGGGCCAGCAGTGTGTTGTTGATCTGCAGCGATTCGCTGCGCGCATCGCTGGCGCGGCGCACGGTAATGTCGAGCTTGCCGCGCGACAGCTTCGCGGCGATCCGCTCGCGCAACTGCGACTCGAAACTGCGCAGATCCTCCGGCAGGCGCGGGCTCAGCTCCAGGTAACGGTGGTTGACCGTACGCAGCTCGCAGCTGAGCGTGCCGGCGGGACCGGTGGTTTCGGCACTGGCGTAAGCCGTCATGCTGCGGATCATCTTGGCGCCGTCCGGACGTGGGGAAAGAGCGCAATGGTAAACTCTCCCGTCACGCCTTGCCCAATCCGGCCAAGCGAAGTCAGGAACCACCCCATGAATCCCGCCCCCCGTCCCAGTGGTCGCAACAGCGACCAGCTGCGCACCGTCAGCATCGAACGTCATTACACCCGCCACGCCGAAGGTTCGGTGCTGGTGAGCTTCGGCGACACCCGCGTGCTGTGCACCGCAAGCATCGAGGATCGCGCGCCGGCGTGGCTGCGCGGCAAGGGCGAGGGCTGGGTCACCGCCGAATACGGCATGCTGCCGCGTGCCACCAACACCCGCATGCAGCGCGAAGCCGCGCGTGGCGGCCAAGGCGGCCGCACGATGGAGATCCAGCGCCTGATTGGCCGCTCGCTGCGCGCCTGCGTCAACCGTCAGGCACTGGGTGAGCGCGTGATCACCCTCGATTGCGATGTATTGCAGGCCGATGGCGGCACCCGCACCGCGGCGATCACCGGCGCCTATGTGGCGCTGGTCGATGCGGTGAACCTGCTGATGAAGCGCGAAAACCTCAAGCGCAACCCGATCGTCGGCGCGGTCGCTGCGGTGTCGGTCGGCATCTACCAAGGCATGCCGGTACTCGACCTGGATTACGCCGAGGACTCGAACTGCGATACCGACATGAATGTCGTCATGAACGATGGCGGCGGATTCATCGAGGTACAGGGCACCGCCGAAGGCCACGCGTTCCGCCGCGACGAAATGGACGCATTGCTGGCGCTGGCCGAGAAAGGCATCGGCGAGCTGGTCGTGGCGCAGCGCGCGGCACTGGCGCAGGGCTGAGTCAGATGTCGCGCATCGTGCTGGCCAGCAGCAATCCGGGCAAGCTCAAGGAGTTTGGCGCGCTGCTTGCCGAAAGTGGCCTTGAAGTCATACCCCAGACCAGCCTGGGCATCGATGACGCCGAGGAAACCGGCCTGACCTTCGTCGAGAATGCCCTGCTCAAGGCACGCCACGCGGCACTCGCCAGCGGCTTGCCTGCGCTAGCGGACGATTCGGGTTTGTGCGTGGACCACCTGCAGGGCGCGCCGGGCTTGTACTCAGCGCGCTACAGCGGCGGCCATGGCGACGCCGCGGCGAACAACGCCAAGCTGCTGCGCGAACTCGATGGCGTGCCTGTGGCGCAGCGCGGCGCGTTCTTCATCTGCGTGCTGGTGTTGCTGCGCCATGCCAACGACCCGGCCCCGCTGATCGCCGAGGGCCGCTGGCATGGACATATCCTCACCGAAGGCCGCGGCACGGGTGGTTTCGGCTACAACCCGGTGTTCCTGCCCGAGGGCTATGACCAGAGCGTCGCCGAGATGGATGACGCACTGAAGAACCGGCTCAGCCACCGCGGCCAGGCCCTGGCGCTGCTGCACGAACGACTGCGCGAACTGCGCCACGCATGAGCCTGCTTGCGCCACCGCTGTCGCTGTACATCCACATGCCGTGGTGCGTGAAAAAGTGCCCGTACTGCGATTTCAATTCGCACGGCCTGCGCAGCGAACCGCCGCCCTACGCCGATTACATCGATCACCTGCTCGCTGATCTGGATGCCGATCGCGCTGATTTCGGCGCGGCCCTGGCCAACCGGCCAATTATCAGCATCTTTTTCGGCGGCGGCACGCCAAGCCTCTTTTCGCCCGAACTGATCGACCGCTTGCTTGATGGTGTGCGCGAACGCCTGCCGCTGGCCGACGCCGCCGAAATCACCTTGGAGACCAACCCGGGCACGGTCGAACACGGCAGCTTCGATGGTTATCTGGCGGCGGGCGTCAACCGTATCTCGTTCGGCGTGCAGAGCTTCGACGACGACAAACTGAAGCGCCTTGGCCGTATTCATTCGGCGAATGAAGCCGAGGCCGCGGTGAAGTCGGCGCAGGATGCCGGCTACACCAACATCAATCTCGACCTGATGTACGCGTTGCCCCAGCAGACGCTGGACGGCGCACTGGCCGACGTGGATCGCGCGGTCGCGCTGCAACCCACCCATGTCTCGCACTACCAGCTGACGCTCGAACCGAATACGGCATTCGCCGCCAACCCGCCGCCGCTGCCGGATGACGATCACGCCTGGGCGATGCAGGAAGCCTGCGAAGAACGCCTCACCGCGACTGGCTATGGCCAATACGAAATCTCTGCCTATGCGCAACCCGACCGGCGCTGCGCGCACAACCTCAATTACTGGCGTTTCGGCGACTACCTCGGCATCGGCGCCGGCGCGCACGGCAAGCTGAGCGACGCCGCCAGTGGCCAGGTGCACCGGCGCTGGAAAACCCGCCACCCACGCGCGTACATGGAAGCTGCTGGCAGCACCGCACGAATCGGCGGCGACAGCGTGGTCAGTGCCCCCGAACTGCCGTTCGAGTACATGCTGAACGCGCTGCGCCTGATCGACGGCGTACCGCTAGCCGATTTCTCCGAGCGCACCGGGCTGCTGCCCGAGCGCATCGCCGCAGCACTGGACGCGGCTCGCCGGCGCGACTGGCTGCATGACGATCCGCAGCAACTGCGCACCACTGCGTTGGGCCAGCGTTTTCTCAATGACGTGATTGCCAGTTTTCTCGATTGAACCGGGGCATCCGCAGCGATGGCATACCCGTGGCAACCGGCATAGACTTGCCGCACCGGGGGAATAGACAGGTTTCATTCATGGATGTCGGACAGGATCGACGCGGCTTGCCTGCGTCTCATCTAGCTGCCCACCTCAGCAGTGGGCGCTGGCCTGCGCGTGCGCAACGGCTGCTTGAAGCCAGTTACAGGCTATGCGTGGATGGACTGCACGAGCCGCTGCGGCAGTGTCTCGGCGATTTCGAGCAGCAGCTATTCGCGCAGGCCGAACGTGCGCGCCAGCACACCCAACAGCAGGATTACTACAATAGCCGGCAACGCGTGCTGCAGGATCGCACCCAGTTCGAGCAGCGCTTCAACGAGCAACTCGCCGCCATCTTCAATGCGCTGGACACCGCTGCCGCCGCACCTGCCATGGCTACCGAAAACGCAACCGGGAAAAAGGCCTGGCAATCACTTGAGCTGCTCGATCCGGTAGCGCAAGAGCTGATCATGGCGGTGGACCAGCTGGGTGCACGCGGCGAAGTCCGTCACAGCGGCGTGCTCTACGAACTAGGCTATCGGATGGCGGTATTGATCGGCGCGCCACCCCTGGAAGGGGTAAAACTGCCGCTGGGGCCGCATGCGCTGGCCCAGGCCTTTCACCAGGCCAGCACCGAGCTGAAACTACCGCTGGCACACGAGCTGATGATGCTGCAAAGCTTTGACCAGTGGGTGATCCAGCCTATGGCGCATCTATACGACGCGATCAATGCGCAACTGCAGGAAGACGGTATCCTGCCGCAATTGCGCAGCATCCCGATCCCGCGACACATCAGCAACAAGCAATCGCGTCCCGCCAGGAAAGAGGCCGCAGCGGCAGCGACAGCGGTCGATGAAGCAAATCCCCACCCCGCCGACGCCGCGACCGCTTCGTCAGGTGGCTCGATCGAGGTGCTGGAATCCCTGCGCGACCTGCTGGCGCAGCAACGTACCAACCAGGCCAACGCAACCGGCCAGCCCGCCGGACTGATCGCTGGCCCGGAAGAGCTGCAGATCGCGCTGGGCGCGTTGCAACAGCATCTGGCCCAGGTCACCGATCACGCCAGCCGCGAACTGCGCAGCGCCGCCCGGTTGCGCGAGGAGCTGCTGACCCAGCTCAATGTCGGCAAGCCCAGCGGCGCGCCGCGTACCCAGCTGAGCAACGAACAGGGCGACACGGTGGAACTGGTCGCGATGCTGTTCGAGCAGCTCGGCCAGCAGTTGCAGCAAGGCGGCAATGCACGCGCCCTGCTCGGCGACATGCAGCTGCCGGTTCTGCGCATGGCCGTAGCCGACCAGGACTTTTTCGAAAAGCGCGAGCATCCCGCACGCAAGCTGCTGGACACGGTGACCGCCGCCGCCAACGACTGGCTCGATGGCAGCGACGACGAAAGCAACCGGCCGCTGGCGAACAAACTCGAGCAACTGGTCGCACGTGCCAGTCAGGAACCGCCCAGCGCAGGTCTGTACACCACCTTGCTGGCCGACATCGAGCATCACCTGGGTCTGCTCACACGCAAGGCACAGGCCGCCGAGCGCCGCCACGTGGAAGCCGCGCAGGGGCGCGAACGGCTGGATCAGGCACGCCATCGCGCGGGTCAGCTGATGGCCGAGCGCTTTGCGCAGTCACCACCACGCGGCCTGCTGCGGGCGCTGCTGGATCGAGCCTGGTCGGACGTGCTGGCGCTGACCCTGCTGCGTCATGGCGAGGACAGCGAAGCATTCGGGAAACAGCTGGCGATCACCGACCAGCTGCTCGGTCGACTGCCCGTAGGTGACCGGCTGCAGTTGCAGCAGAACGTGGAAAACGGTCTGCAACAGATCGGCATGCACGCCGAGGAAGCCGAGCAGGTGGCGCAGCGACTGCTGGGCACGGAAAAGCCCGATTCCGTCGTGGAGCTGCCCAGCGCCACCGATCTCGCCATGCGCCTGAAGCAGCATCAGCGTCTCGGCGAGCATCAGTCCACCCAACCCACTGCGCCCACTCCTCCTGTCCCGTCCACTCCGTTCATGCCGTCCACCAAACATGAGCCAGCCGCTGCCCATGCGGTACAGGGTGCCCATCCGGTGCAGGCTGCCCATGCGGCGCAAGCGCCAGAGCCAAGCCCGCGTGAACGGCGCATCGAGCAGCATCTGGGCAAACTGCCGTTCGGCAGCTGGTTCGAATTCGTCGACCCGACCACCGGGCAGATTGCACGACGCAAGCTGGCCTGGCATTCACCGATGTCCGGCCGCTGCCTGCTGGTCAGCCGGCGCGGCCAGCGTGGCGAGGAAATGACCCTGACCCAGCTGGCCCATGAAATTGCGACCGGGCGCGTGTGCGAAGTACCGGAGCAGCGCGAGAGCATGCTCGATCGCGCCTGGCGCAGTCTCACCGGCAACCTGCGCCAGTCGGCTGCGAAACGACATGCTGCCACCCAGGAACCCGAACGTCGATGAGTCAGCAAAACGACATTAGCAATCAGCGTCGCGCCGAGCGCAAGCGCACCTCAACCACCGCTCTCGTGACCGACACGATTAGTGGCTTGCCAATCGGACATGTGGGCAACCTTTCCAGCAGCGGCATGTTGCTGATCACGGCGCAGGCACCACGCAGCGAGGCGATCTACCAGGTCAGCCTGAGCCTGCCAGCAGCAGGACGTGCACTGGTGCAATCGCAACCGATCGAGGCCGGCATTCAGGAACAATGGCACGAGCCCGCCGCCAGTTCCGGGCAGATCTGGGGTGGCTACCGGATCGTGGCGATCAGCGAATCCGACGCCGTCCGGCTCGACAGCTGGCTGGCGCAAGCCTGACGCTCACGGCCTGACCCACTGGAAGTGATGGCGATGGCGCGCGATCATGGGCGCCTTCCTTTCCCTATCCCACGTCATCCCACCCCACGCCATCGCGGGCAAGCCGGGCCCGGCACGCGAATGCCCCTGCCGCAGATGACGTAGCTTGCCTGCAGGAATCCCCGTGCACGATCAACTCGCTTCGCTCTATCCCGCGCATCTGGCCACGCTGCGCGAACGCGCCGACCAGGCACTCGCACTTGGCGGCTTCGACCATCTCGTGATCGCCGCCGGCACGCCGCTGCGCAAATTCCTTGATGACCAGGACTACCCGTTCACGGTCAACCCGCACTTCAAGCACTGGCTGCCATTGACCGATGCGCCCGGCAGCTGGATCGCCTACACGCCGGGTAGCAAGCCGAAGCTGATCTTCCTGCAGCCGCGCGACTACTGGCATGTGGTGCCGCAGGCACCGCATAGCTACTGGGTGGAACACTTCGACATCGTGATCGTGCGCAATGCCGCCGATGCGGTGGCACAACTGCCCGCCGGTAACTGTGCGGTAATCGCCGCCGATGGCGATGGCGTCGAAGCGAACAATCCGCCGACCGTGCTCGATTACCTGCACTGGCACCGCAGCTACAAGACGCCGTACGAACTCGCCCTGATGCGCGAAGCCAGCCACATCGGCGCGCGCGCGCATCGCGCAGCCGAAGCAGCATTCCGTGCTGGCCGCAGCGAGTTCGGCATCCATCTGACTTACCTCGCCGCCGCGCGCCAGACCGATGCCGAGTTGCCGTACTCCAGCATTGTCGGCCTCAACGAACATGGCGCGGTGCTGCACTACACGAACTTCGACCGCATACCGCCGGTGCACAGCCGCTCGTTCCTGATCGACGCCGGCGCCAGCGCCGCCGGTTACGCCAGCGACATCACGCGTACCTACGCCACGCCGCAGGCGGCGGAATTCCAGGCGCTGATCGACAGCGTCGATGCCGCCCAGCAAGGCTTCGTGGCGAAAGTGCGCGCCGGGCAGAGCTACCCCGAACTGCACATCCACGCCCACCACGTACTCGCCGATGTACTGCGCGAGCACGGCTTCATCCGCATGAGCGCGGAGAGCGCAGTGGAATCCGGCGTCAGCAGCGCGTTCTTCCCGCACGGCCTCGGCCACCCGATAGGCCTGCAGGTGCACGACGTCGCCGGCTTCCAGCAGAGCGAACGCGGCGGCAGCATCGCGCGCCCGGCCGGCCACCCCTACCTGCGCATGACCCGCGTGCTGGAACCGGGCATGGTGGTGACGATCGAGCCGGGCCTGTACTTCATCGACATGTTGCTGGCCGAACTGCGCGACCAGCCGGTGTCCACCGACATCGACTGGGCGAAGGTCGACGCGTTCCGCCAGTACGGCGGCATCCGCATCGAGGACGATGTGGTATGCACCGACGGCGTGCCGGAGAACCTCACCCGCAACGCCTTCGCGCTGACCTGAGCGCTCCGACCTGGCCTCTTTTGCAGAAACATTCCCTCTCCACGAATGCTCCTTGCATCAACCGTAACAACAGCATTTGTGCCAGGAATCGCTCTGCATACTGCGACGATCCACCACTGCGGCATTGCTCCACATCAAGACAACACCATGAAAGCGTATGCTGACGTGCAGCTACTGCATGGATTCGTCGCATGTCCCGCTCAGCGCCTTCCAGCTCTTCGATTCAAGATGTAAATATTTTGCGTCGCCCGCTACGCCGGCTGACGCTCGAACTGTTCGGCGTGATCGCACTCAAGATCGCGCTGCTGATGCTGATCTGGTGGCTGTTGTTCGCACCGCAGCCGAAACCCGATACCAGTCCGTCCGCGATCGCGCGTCGGTTGGCACCCGCCGCACCAACACCACCTGCAGGTCACCCATGATCATCGACACCGATGTCGTCACGCTGTCGCGCCTGCAGTTTGC
>Ga0302314_10003454_pt1 | contig 29166 bp, 24 predicted proteins | sample III_Palsa_N2_3_FD_200533 | JGI IMG/M metagenome (GOLD analysis project Ga0302314, IMG submission 200533) | Peat permafrost microbial communities from Stordalen Mire near Abisko, Sweden - III_Palsa_N2_3 | ecosystem: Environmental > Terrestrial > Soil > Palsa > Peat permafrost | place: Sweden...
GGCGCCCGTAGGGATCTGAGATGAAGCTCGAGCCGTAGAAAGTGAGCGGATCCTCGGTTCCGATCCGGTTCACGGCGACCATGAAGGTTCCGTTCGCGATCCCGTTGCCGATGATCACCTGCTGCCACAGCGGCTCGGTATCGAAGCCGGGGTGATCCGGCTCAGAGCCGATCGCCGTCGGATAGATCAGGACCTCGGCGCCGGCCAGCGAGTACGCACGCGCCAGCTCAGGGAACCACTGGTCCCAGCAGGTCGGCAGCCCGAGCTTGGCGTCGGACTCCGCGAGCGAAACGACCGGGAACGGCTCGCCCTCACCGCTCGCTGGCCCGCGCCGGAAGTACTGGTCCTCGTAGTAGCCGGCCGTGACCGGGATGTGCAGCTTGCGCGTGCGCTGCACCAAGGTTCCGTCGGGCGCGACCAAGATCGCGGTGTTGAAGCCGAGACCGTCATCGCGCTCAGCCTGCTCGAACAGCGAGGCGTGCACGTAGACGTCGGATTCGGCGGCGCAGGCGCGCGCAAAGCTGATCGTCGGCCCGCTCTCAAGCGGCTCCGGCGCGACTCCCAGCGCCTGCGGTCCGGCTGGCGTGATCGCGAAATACGCTGACAGCGTCAGCTCCTGCAGGCAGACGAGCCGGGCGCCCTGGGCGGCGGCCAGCGCAATGCCTTCGGCCAGCAGCGCCTCGTGCGCGGTGGGATCGGCGTGCCAGCGTTGTTGGACGAGGCCGACGCGCAGCGGCGGCCTCGTCGCGGCCCGCGTCCGCGCCGGCGACTCGGGAACCGTTGCAGCAACCTTCACGACGTACTCAGACATCACTCACCTCTGACACTCGCGACCTCAGACTCTCGGGACCTGCTGGGTGATGCAATGCGGTCCGCCGCCGCCGTAGGCGATCACCGCACCGGACACCGGCACGATCTCGCGCCCCGGAAACTCCCCGGCGATGATCTTCAGTGCCTCAGCGTCGGTATCCGCACCGGTGACAGGCACGATCACCGCGTCATTGCAGATGTAGAGGTTCATGTAGCTCGCCGCCACCTGCTCACCCGCGACCTCAACGTACGGCAGATACGGGACCTCAACCACCGCAACCCCGGCGGCGCGCAGGCGCGCCAGGTTCTCCTGGCAGTTCTCAAAGTTCGGGTTGTCCTGCGAGACGGTCTGCAGGAGCGCCCGCCCAGCGCCCGAGTAGACCGCAATCAGATCGACATGGCCATCGGTGTCGCGGTCCTCGACCAAGCCCTGGCCGAGCCACACCACCGAGCTGGCACCGAGGTACTCAGCGAGCAGCGCCTCGAGCTGCTCGCCTGATAGCGATGGGTTGCGGCTCGGGTGCAGCAGACACTGCTCGGTGGTCATGATCGTGCCGGCGCCGTCAGCGATCACGGAGCCGCCCTCGAGCACAAACGGCGCGTCGAGCACTGTGTCTCCGAGCGCCTGCGCGATCAGGCCGCCAACCGCCGCGTCCTTGTCCCACGGCGTGAACTTCTCGCCCCAGGCGTTGAAGCCGAAGTGCACGGCCGTGCGCCTGCGCCCGCTGGCGCTGGCGCTGGCGCTGGCGCCGGCGCCGGAGGCAGCATCTTGGTCGACGACGTAGATCGGGCCGCTGTCCCGCAGCCAGGAGTCGTCGAGCGGCAGCTCCACGATCTCAACGCCGTCGGCGCACATCGCGCGCGCCTGGGTGGCGTCGGCGCCAGGATTGGCGATCATCGTCACCGGCTCGAACGCGCAGATCGCGTTGGCGACGCCCGCGTACTCCGTGCGTGCCGGCTCGAGCGTCTCACCCCAGAGCTCCGGCCGGCAGGGCCAGCCCATGATCGTCCGCTCGTGCGGCTCCCACTCCCCCGGGTAACGCATGCCGCCCAGCCTACCCGCTCAGGCTGGCAGTGATGGGGCCGTGCTGGTCGCCACCAGCGGGCTCAGCGGCGAGCGAGTCGCCGCTGAAAGCTCGGCCGCGGTCACGTTCTGCGGATGGTGGCAGGCCGCCAGGTGCCCGCTCGCGTACTCGGTCAGCTGCGGCTCTTCGGCACGGCAGAGCTCGGTGGCTCGGGGGCAGCGCCCGGCAAAGCGGCATCCGGGCGGGGGATCGATCGGGCTCGGCACCTCGCCGCTCACGACAGCACGTGTGCGGGCGCGATTCTCGCGAGGGTCGGGGATTGGGATCGCCGCCAGCAGCGCCGATGTGTATGGGTGGATCGGCTTGGTGTAGAGCTCTTCAGCCGGAGAGAGCTCCATCACCTTCCCGAGATACATCACTGCGATCCGGTCCGAGACGTGACGCACGACGCTGAGGTCGTGTGCCACAAACACGTAGCTGAGCCCCATCTCGTCCTGAAGCTCGTCGAGCAGGTTGATGACCTGGGCTTGGATCGATACGTCCAGCGCCGAGACCGGCTCGTCCAGCAGGATCAGCTTCGGGTTCATCGCCAGGGCTCGGGCGATGCCGATCCGCTGCCTCTGTCCGCCGGAGAACTCGTGCGGGAAACGCGAGAGGTGCTCTGCCCGCAGGCCAACGCGATCCATCAGCTTGCGGCTCTCGGCTTCTATCTCGCCTTTCGGAACGCCTCGCAGCCCGAGGGGCGTTGAGAGGATCTGCTGGATCCGTTTGCGCGGGTTCAACGACGCTTGCGGGTCCTGAAAGACCATTTGCATCTCACGGCGAATCGGTTCGAGTTGCCGTCGTGAGGCCTTCGTGATCTCCACGTCGTCGAACCTGATCTCGCCGCTGGTGGGGTTGACAAGTCGCACGAGCGTGCGGATCAGCGTGGTCTTTCCACAACCTGACTCACCGACCACTCCGAGTGTCTCACCCTGCAAGAGTGAGAACGAGACGTCATCCACAGCATGTACGTGGGCGACGGTGCGGTCCACGATCAGCCCGGCTTTGATCGGGAAGAGCACCCGCAGGTGGTCGACTGACATCAGCACCGGATCGCCTTCGTTCGCGACCCAGCTGCCGCCACGTGCATCGCTGGGGGTCGTGTGCAGTTCGGGGTCGCTCATTTGCTCGCCCCCGCCGCCAGCCCGATCTGCCCATCTACGCTGCGCAGTTCGCGCTTCTGCTCTACCGGCAGCCAGCAACGATCGAGGTGACCCGGCGCGTCGCTGACCCGCGACTCAAGCGCCGGGACCTCTGTGCACTTACCAAACGCGTGCGGGCAGCGCGGGCGGAAGTGGCAGCCTTCGGGTGCACTCAGTAGTGATGGCGGCATGCCCGCAATCGCCGGCAGCTTGGTCCCGCGATCGCGGTCGATGCGAGTGATCGAACCGAGCAGGCCCCAGGTGTATGGGTGCTGCGGGTCGTAGAAGAGCTCGTCGAGCGTACCCTGCTCCACCACGCGCCCGGAGTACATGACAACCACCCGGTCCGCGATGTCGGCCACGACTGCCAAGTCGTGGGTTACGAGGATGATGCCGGCGTCGGTCTCCGACCGTAGGTTGCGCAGCTCGTCAAGGATCTGCGCCTGGATCGTTACGTCAAGCGCGGTTGTCGGCTCGTCGGCGATCAGCAGCTTGGGCGAGCATGACAGTGCCATCGCGATCATCACGCGCTGGCGCATGCCGCCGGAGAACTCGTGCGGGTAGGAGCGCAGGCGCTCGGCCGCGCGCGGAACGCCGACGCGCTCCATCAGCTCGACCGCTCGTTTCATCGCGTCGCTCTTGCTCACCTCCGGGTTGTGCACCCGGATCTGCTCGACGATCTGAGCGCCGACCCGGTAGACCGGATTCAGCGAACTCATCGGATCTTGGAAGATCATCGAGATGTCGTTGCCGCGGACCTTGCGCAGCTCGTCCTCTGAGGCGCCGAGCAGATCCATCCCGTTCAGCGTGGCGATGCCGTCGACCATCGTGTTCGGGCCGCGGGTCAGCCCCATCAGCGTCATGCCGCTGACAGACTTGCCCGAGCCCGACTCCCCGACGATCGCGACCACCTCGCCGGCGGCGACGTCAAAGCTCACTCCGTCAACGGCACGTAGCTCGCCCTCGTCGGTGTTGAACGAAACCTTCAGGTCCTCCACGTGCAGGAGCCCGGCACCGGTGCTCACAGCCGGATCCTTGGATCGAGTACCGCATAGAGCACGTCGATCAGCGCACTCATCACGACGACGCAGAACGCTGTCAGCATCACGATGCAGAGCAACGTGACCGTGTCGAAATTGCCTATCGCCATCGCGGCGAGCTGGCCGACACCATGCAGGCTGTAGATCGTCTCCGTGAGGATCGCGCCGCCGCCGATCACCTGTGCCATGTCAAGTCCCCAGAGTGAGATGATCGGCAGCAGGCTCATGCGCAGTATGTGCTTGACCAGCACGCGGCGCTCGGAAAGCCCCTTGGCGCGCGCCGTTCGCACGTAATCCTCGCTCATCGTGTCGAGGATCGAGCTGCGCAGCACGCGCGAGTAGAAGCCGATGAACAGCACTGACAAGGTGAACCACGGTCCGATCAGATGCTTGAACCACTGCCAGGGACTTGTGCCGAACTGCACGTAGCCACTGAGCGGCAGCAGATTGAGCTTGTAGCCCACGTAGTAGATGATCACCGCGCCTAACAGGAAGGGCGGCATCGAGACGCCGACCATCGAGAGCACCGTCAGCACGCGGTCGGTGTACTTGCCCGAGCGCACCGCGGCGAGCGTGCCGAGCGCGATCGAGGCCAGCAGCCAGAAGATGCCGGCACCGAGCGCCAGGGAGACGGTCGCAGGCAGACCCTTGCCGATCTGCTTGAGCACGTTGTAGCCCTGAGAGTAGGAGTACGCCGAGCCAGAGAAGATATTGCCCATCGTCTTGATGTACTGGACCCAGATCGGCTTGTCGAAGCCGTAGCGAACACTGATCAGGTGTACCTCGGCAGGAGTCGCGAGCCGCCCTGCGATCAGTGCGGCGGGGTTGCCACCGGGTAGAGCGACGATGAACAGCAGAAAGGTCACTACTGAGATCGCCAAGATCATCAGCACCATGGTGATCAGGCGCCGTGTAACGAAGCGTGCCATCAGACCTTGACCTTCGAGCGCGGATCAAGGGCGTCGCGTAGGCCATCGCCGAGGATGTTCACGCTCATCACCGTGAGCACGAGCATGATGCCTGGCACCAACACCGTGTTGAAGCCGCCGGGGAAGTTCTGAAGACCTGACTGGATCATCGTGCCCCAGGAGGAGTTGGGCGCCTGTACTCCAGCTCCGAGGTAGCTGAGCGCCGCCTCGAGGATGATCGAATTGGCGAGCATCAATGGGATGAACACGACAACCGTCGATGAGAGGTTCGGCAGCAGCTCGCCGAACATGATCCGCGTGTGGCTCAGTCCCTGCTGGCGCGCGGCGTCCACGAATTCACGCTCGCGCAGCGTCAACACCTGGGCGCGCACGGGCCGCACGATATAGGGGATGTAGACAAACCCCACCACGATGGCGGTCGACAGCAGCGTTGTGGAATGCAGCGGTCCCAGGCCGTTCACGATGATCACGGTGTTCAGCGTGATGCCGAGCAGCACCGCCGGATAGGACCAGATGACGTCCATCGTTCGGCTGATCAGACCGTCTGCAAAGCCTCTGAAGTAGCCAGAGATGACGCCGAGCATGGTCCCGAAGATCATCGTGATCAGCATCGCCACCAAACCGATCTCAAGCGACGCGCGGCCACCGTAGAGCAGTCGCACGGCCAGGTCCCGGCCGCTCTCGTCGGCGCCCAGGAAGTAGTGGTGGATATTCCACGTCGGCCCGATCGGCACGTCCTGCAGGCTGAGGACATACTCGAGCTTGCCGCCGACCCGAATCTGTCCTGTGAGGTTCTCGGTGTTCGGCCCGATGTGGGCCACGTCCTGCGAGTAGACCGGCGCCAGTAGGCAGAGCACCACCAGCAGGATGAAGACGATGCCGAAGAACATCGCGACGCGGTTACGTCGCAGACGCTTCCACGCCAGGGCGTAGATGCCAATGCCCGGAGGCAGGTCCTGGCCTCCCTCGGGGTCTCGGGGACTCTCGTCAAAGAGGATTTCGCTTTTGATGGCTGTCAAGGCAGGGCCAGATTACGGCTTGCGCGAAGGTTGTGAGGGTACTCGGAACTGAAAAGCGGGGGAGGGGCTCCCTTGCGGAAGCCCCTCCCCTTACTGCCTTACTACTAAACGACCTGACCTACTTGAGTGAGATCCCGTCGAGATCCCAGCCGTAGATGTCATTCGTGTAGCTCACCTTGATACGGCTGGAGGTGAGGAACGGGAACGACTGGTAGCCAAAGACCGCGGCATACGCGTTCTTGGCCACGTACTTCTCGAGTGACTGCCACTGCGAAACGACCTTGCTGAGCTCAGTCGTAGGCGTCTGGCCGAGCTTCGTCACGATCTTGTTGATGTACGGGTCGTTCGTCTGGCCGAAGTTCTCGTTGTCGACCGGCACGATTGACTTGCCGTCGAGCAGAACTCCGTAGAAGTCGACTGGGTTCGGGAAATCCTGGTTCCAGTCGGCAAACCCGGTCTGCGGGTCGACCTTCTTGGCCTCGCCGATGACGGTGAAGTAGTTCTCATCCGAGACTTCCTTCAGGGTCACGTTCTTGAAGCCGATGCTCTTCAGCTCCTGCTCGTACGCCTCGCACCACTGAAGGCGCGGTGAACGCTCCTCCGAGTAGACAACGATCGGTACGTTGGCATCGCCTGATGCCGCGACCAGCTTCTTGGCTGCCGCGATGTTGCCGGTGCCTGGCTTGCCAAGCGGGCATGCGCCACCCGGGTGACCCGGGATGGCCGGCGGCAGGAAGTAGCAAGCCGGCGAGAGGGTGCCTGAACCGAGGCGGGAGAGACCCGACTCGTTGAGGCCCTCGATGACAGCCTTGCGGGCATCGAGGTTGTTGAACGGGGGCTTCGATGCGTTGAGGAAGAAGTAATACACCGAACCGCCGAGGTCCTTCAGGCTGTAACGGCCCTTCCCCTTGGCCTCGATCTGCGGCAGCAGGCTGCCCGGGATCGTGTCGGCCCAGTCGAAGATGTCTGCGCTGTTGTTCAGCACCGACAGCGCATTCGCCTCGACGTTGGAGTTGATCTTCTCTTCGAAGTCGACCTTGCCGGCCGGGATGCCCGGAATCGCGACGTAGTCGGGGTTCTTGACGACATCGAACGAACTGCCGATGTTGATGTTATTGACCATGTACGGGCCATCGCCGGCCGGTGGAGTACTGGCCTGTACCTTGCTGATGTCCGTGATGGTCTTTGGATCGATCAGGCCGTAGGCCGGGAAGGCCAGGACGTTGTCGAACGGGCCGTACGCGGCACTCAGGTGGATCACGATCTTGCCGGTGGCGTTGTTCGTGGAGATACCTGAGATCGTCTTTGACTTGCCGGCGGCATAGGCCGCGGCACCAATGACGTACGGGCTGACGAACGTCGAAGCGCCGCCCCACGGAATCTTGAGCGAACGCTCAACCGTGAAGAGGAAGTCGCTCGCCTGGACCGGGTCGCCGTTTGAGTACTTCTGACCCTTACGCAGCGTGACCGTGTAGGTCTTGCCGCCGTTGCTGATCACCGGCAGCGCGGTGGCCAGGCCCGGGATCAGCTTGGTGCCGGCAATGCCGTTGGCGTGCGCGTAGGTGGTGAGGCCCGTGTAAACGAGCCAGTTGATCTCGGAGCCCTGTGTCGTGTAGTCGAGCGCGGGATCAAGAGACTGCGGGCCTGCGCCCGACAGTAGGGTGACCATCGAACTCGAGGCGGCTGCGTGGGCTGTCTTAGCCGTCGCGGTACTTGCGAGCGCTGTCACGATCGCTGCGATTCCGACGAGAGTCAGGATTCCTGACCACGCCGATCGCTTCAATAGGTTACGCACTGGTGCGTCCTCCGTTGGTTAGGGGGTTGCGCACAACTTATCCGCAATCGAAGAATCGTGTAAACCGACGTAACCGATCGTAAACACAGCGATCTTCCTTCAGATGCGGGCGGGCGCCTTACTCTCGGTCGTTACCGCGTCACTGATGGCGGCGGGAGTGCCCGCCGCGTCGTCGTGGTGATAGACGCCGCCGCGCAGTGCCGAGGCGACGCCGGCTACCAGGCAGGCGATGATCGCGAACGTGAAGGCGCTGTGCAGGCCGTTGCTGAACGGCGCTGAGATCAGGTGCGGGAAGAACGAGTGGCCGGTCACTACGGCGCGGTTGTGGGCCGAGAGCTGGTGCAGCACATGGCTGCCGACTAGGCTCTGCACCGGGTTGTAGCCGAGGAACGCCGAGAACAGCACGGAGACCGGCGGGACATGGCCAACCGCGTTTGCCACCTGCAGCGGCACGCCGTGGGCGGCGAGGCCCGAGCTCAGCGTCTGCGGCAGGCTCGATGCGAGCCCGGCGATCATCAGCGAGAAGAAGATCCCGACGGAGAGCACCTGGGCGCTGTTCTGCAGGGTCTGGTTCATGGCGCCGCCGGCGCCGCGGTCGGCTGGTGGCAGGCTGTTCATGACTGCGGCTCGGTTAGGCGAGGCGAAGAGGCCAAACGAGAGGCCCATCGTCAGCAGCACCAGCGCAAAGACCGGGTAGGAGAAGTTGATCGGCAACATCCACAGCAGGATGAAGCTGACCGCTGTTGCGACCATGCCGCCGGTCGCGAACGGCCGCGCGCCGTAGCGGTCGGAGAGAATTCCGGAGGTCGGGCCGGAGATCAGCATGCCGAGCGTCAGCGGCAGCATCAACAGGCCGGCGCGCAGCGGCGTTTGCGTGAAGCTGACGCCGTGCTCGGGCAGCCAGATCCCCTGCAGCCAGATGATCAGCATGAACATCAGCCCGCCGCGCGAGACCGAGGCAAGGAAGGTCGAGAGCGAGCCGGCAGAGAACGCACGAATCCGCAGCAGCGGCAGCCGGAACATCGGATCGTCGGTTTTCAGCTCGACGATCGTGAAGATGATTAGCGAGATCACGCCGGAAGCCAGCAGAATCAGCACCCGGGGGCTGGTCCAGCCCATCGCGTGGTCGCCGTAGGGCCGGATCCCGTAGGTGATCGAGACCATGATCAGGATCAGGCCGAGCGCGAAGCTGATGTTCCCGGCCCAGTCGACCTTGGCGCCTCGCTGTGGGGGGCTCAGCTCACGCAGGTTCTTGTAGGCCCAGACGGTTCCGAAGAGGCCGACCGGGACTGAGATCAGGAAGACCATGCGCCAGTTGATCGGGGCCAGAATGCCGCCCAGCACCAGCCCGATGAACATCCCGCTGACGCCGACGATGTTGTTGATGCCGAGTGCCATGCCGCGTTGGTTGGCGGGGAAGGCGTCGGTCAGGATCGCCGCCGAGTTAGCCAGCAGGAAGGCGCCGCCGACGCCCTGGAAGAGCCGGAAGACGATCAGGTAGGTGGCGCCCGCGGCCCCCGTCATCCAGTCGATCGTCAGCACCAGCGAGGCGGCCGTGTAGATCACAAAGCCGAGGTTGTAGATCTTCACGCGTCCGAACATGTCGCCCAGACGACCGAGGCTGACAATCAGCACCGACGAAACCACCAGGTAGCCGAGCACCATCCACAGCAGGTAGAAGCTGTTGCCTGACTGCAGCGGGTTGAGCTTGATGCCACGGAAGATGTCTGGCATCGCGATGATCGTGATCGAGCCGTCGAGCGTCGCCAGCAGCACGGCGAGCGTCGTGTTCGAGAGCGCGATCCACTTGTAGTTCGAGGGCGGTGGACCGTCGGGACGCGTGGTGCTGAAGAAACTTGCCACCGAGCAAGTATTACACAGGCAACCTTCTTATCGCTTGAGCGCCGGGCTGCGCACTTATCATCTCTTTGGTGAGCACCCAGGCCGCCGAACCTGACGCCGAGCTGGCGCCGCTCGCGACCGATCTGCGTGTCGTCATTGGTCGCTTGATCCGTCGCCTGCGCGCGGAACACCGGTTCCCGTTGACACAGGCGGCCGTGCTCGGCCGCCTTGAGCGCGACGGCTCGTTGTGCATCGGTGAGCTCGCGGCTGGCGAATCCGTGCGGCCACAGTCAATGAGCCAGACGCTGGCCGAGCTCGAGGCCGAACAGCTCGTCTCTCGCAGCCCCGACCTCGCCGATGGGCGCCGCACCAGGATCGAGCTGACTCAGCACGGCCGTGACGTGCTCAGCGCAGATCGAGCCAACCGCGAAGGCTGGCTCGCCGAAGCGATCTCCGAGTTCACCCCGGCGGAACGCGAGTCGCTGGCCGAAGCCGTCGAGCTCCTTAAAAGACTTTCTGAGCGTCTCTGACTAAGCGATCCAAGGACTGGTCCCACCCGCCGCCCCCAGCCACCAGCGTGGCGTACGAAAGTACGCGAGCGACTGAGGACGCCGGAGTGCGCCGGGCAGAGACGCTCAGGCCATGCCGTAGATGGCCCGGCGGGCCCAATCGAGCGCCTCACGGTACGCGGCTGAGTTGGTGAGCAGGCTCGTGCGCAATGTTGGCGCTAGAAACTCGCCGCTCTCGTACGAGATCACCGACTGCAGGATCTCGCCCGCGGGTCCGATGCGGTAGAGCAGCGCGTCGGAAACCTGCTCGGCGAGCGGCAGTTCCTGGATGACTTGCTTCATCGGCATGCGGAAGACCGCATCGCATGTGGAGAGCATTCCGACCGTGAAGAGTTCGTCGCTGTCGAGCCTCGCGTCGTGGTCGAGCCCGACCAGTTCGCAGGCGCGGGCCCGTGTCAGGGTCATCAGCGCCAGCTCGCGCGGGATCGGCTTGGTGCCGCTCAGCGAGGCGACGATCAGAGCCCAGCGCGAGAGTCCGCGCGTGCCCAGCATCGTCGCCGCTTGCGTGATCGAGCGGACCCGCCCGGAGAAACCGAAGTACGCGGAGTTCATGTACTTGAGCAGCCGTATGCCGAGTCCGACCTCTTGCTCGATCACCGCGATCAGCTCCTCAAGCGACGCGTCGCTGCGCTGCATCTTGTACAGCTCGACGATCGTGTGCAGGTCGCCCATCGGGATCGGCGAGCCGCCAACCATGTTCGGGGTCGCGAAGAACGGGCCGGCGAACCACTGGAAGCCGAGCTTCCTGGCGGCCTCGCGCTCGTTGTGATTGTTGACTCCAGACGCCAGCCCGTGGGCCTTTACGCCCTGCATGCGGGTGAGCAGGCCGGCAGCGTCTTCGACGTTCCAGCGTGAGAGATCGATCTCCACGGCGGAGAAGGTGTCGAGCATGCGCAAGCTCACGTCGGGGCCGGGCAGACCGTCGAGCTCAAGTTCAAAGCCACGGTTGGCCGCTTGCTTGATCGCCGGCATCACGAGCTCGGACATGGCGTCTTCGTAGCGGACTCTCAGCAGCACACGGTCGGGGTGGATCTCAGGGATCTCGCCGCGCAGCAGCATCTCGCGGGAGAAGGCGAGGTGCGCCTTGTTGCCGAGCACCTGCTCGTCGTCGTCAATCACGCTGAGGATGTCGTCGACGATCGTGAGCGACTCGTCGGTGTCCGGGATCACGGGGAAGCCGCCGCTCAGTACCGAGTAGGACACGCGGTAGCCGACCACGCGGTCACGGCCGTCGAGCACCGGCTGACGTGACACGAGTACTGGGGATTCGTCTGTCATGTCACGGGGAAGTTGGATCGCCATAGCTACGGATTTTGGTATCGACGGGAAGCACGGGGAGGATGAGTTAAATGCTGCCGTCGATAGAACGTCCGTCCGCGAGGTTCAGCAACTCGGAGGGCGTGAGCCAGCCGGGGCTGTGGCCTGCGCTGACGGTTTCCCGGGCGAGTCCCTGGACGAGTTGGTTCAGCGGTGTTGGCACTCCGAGCTGCCGGCCGAGCAGGACTATCTCGCCGTTCAGGTAGTCGGTCTCGATGCTGCCGGCGCCGCGTACGACGCTCTGCCAGCCGGAGCCGCCTTGGTGCTTGCGCCCTTCGATCGGCGCGAATCCGATCTGCGCCCAGCGGCCGGCGACGTCGGCGACATCGGCCACCTCAAACGTGATCTCTGCGGCTCTCAACACGGCCCGGCCCTCGTCGCGCAGGGCCTCGATCAGCTCGCCGTTGGGTCCATCACGTTGCCCGGGACCGCAGATCGCCTCCACGCCGTTGGCGAGGTTCTGGATCAGCTTCGCGTACTTGTGCACCATGATGTCGGGGCGCGCGTCGGAGTCGAACCGGGATGCCGCCAGCGCTTCGCTGACGTGCTGCGAGAGCTCGTTGACGCCTTCCGGGTAGAGGCCCAGATCGATCCGTCCCGTGAGCCGGCTGCCGTAGCCCGCGACGACCCCCGGTTCAAGGTGCTCGGCCGGCACCAGCACCACCGCGCCGTGAACCTCGGGAAAGAGTCGTAGCGCGATCACTTCACTGGCGACGCCGTTCTGCATACAGACGATCGGCGGCGCCAGCCGCGGTGCGGCGTCACGGATGTCTATCAGCGCCCCCCAGGTGTCCTGCGCCTTCACGCAGAGCAGGATCACGTCGCCGGGCTGCAACCCGGCGGAGCGGGCATCGCGCGCCACCGGGATCTTGTAGGTCTCGCGCTCGTTCGGGCTCAGCATCGTCAGCCCGTCACGCGCAATCGCGTCGTGATGGGTGCCGCGTGCGATCAGAAGCACGTCATGGCCGGACTGATGCAGTCGCGCGCCAACCATGCCGCCGACGGCGCCGGCGCCGAAGATCACATACCTCATAGCTTCACCCTAACGTCAGCTCGGACGCTGGGCGGTTGAGCAGAGCCTTTGATCCCAGCCCGAGTGATAGTTCGCTACCCTAACCATATGGCTACCGAAGTATCCAAAACCAAGCGCATCGGCCCATCCAGCCACCCTGGACGCACGATCGCGCGCCTCGCGCGCCACGTCGAATGCGCGGTCGCGACGGTCGATTTGACCCTCTCCCAGTACCGCGTGCTCGGCATTCTCGGTGAGGGGCGCGAGGCTGCGTCGGCCCTGGCGGAGAAGCTCGCGGTCAGCCGCCCGAGCGTCACCGGAGTAGTGGACGGGCTGGTCGCGCGCGGCTTGGTGAGTCGCGGACACGCCGACGGTGACCGCCGCCGCGTGCAGATCGAGCTGACCTACAGCGGTCGCGAGATCCTGGGCAGCGCCGATGCCGCGGTCGACCAGCGGCTTGACCGGATCGTTGCGCTTCTCGGGGAGCTGTCGCTGTGAGCGTCGCTGAGTTCGTCCCCACCGGCAACACCTCCAAGTACCACGCCCCGCGCGCCTGGATCGATCCTGATCACGACAAGAGCTGGCTGCGCCGCGCGCTGCCAATCGTGATGGCCCGCAAGGCGACGCTGTTCACGGCGCTCGGGCTCTCGTTTGTGTCGCTGATGATTCAGGTCCAGATCCCGAACCTGCTGAACAGCGCCGTCACCAACTCCGTGCAGCGTCACGTCGGGGCGTTGCACTACGTGCCGCTGAGCCATTACGTACGGATCGTCTTCATCCTCGCGGTGGCTGCCGGTATCACCTCCTACGTGGCGCGGCTCTTCCTGATGCGCACGGCCTACGCGATGGAGTTTGACCTTCGCAACATGATCTACACCCACCTCACGCGGATGTCGTTCAGCTTCTACGACCGCGTGCAGTCCGGCCAGTTGATCTCCCGCGCGAACTCGGACATCCGCTCGGTCCAGATGTACCTGACGATGGGGCCGAACATCATCGTGCAGTGCTCTATCGCCGTCGTGGCGTTCGTCTACATGCTGACCATCGACGTGCCGCTTGCGTTCGTGGCGATGAGCACGCTACCGCTGGTCTTCCTGATGGGCCTGCGGATGCGGCGCCGGATGTTCCCGGTCTCTTGGCTGATCCAGGCACGGCTGGCCGAGGTCGCGACGATCGTCGACGAGAACATCAACGGTGTGCGCGTGGTCAAGTCGTTCGCCGCTGAACAGCGTGAGCTGAACACGCTGGAGCGGGCGGCCGACAAGCTCCAGTGGTCATACATCCGTGACGCGGATCTGCGCGCGCGCTTCACGCCGGTGGTGCAGAACCTGCCGCAGGTCGGCATGGCTCTGGTGCTGCTCCTCGGCGGCTACCTGGTGATCCACGGCCACCTCGGCGTCGGCGCGATCCTCGCGTTCAGCGCCTACATCGTGATGCTGCAGGCGCCGTTCCAGATGCTCGGCATGCTGGTCATGCTCGGCCAGCGCGCAGCCGCGTCCGCCGGGCGGATCTACGAGGTGCTGGACGAGCAGCCAACCGTCGTCGACGCGCCTGACGCGGTCACGCTCACCGATTCAAAGGGCGACGTCGAGCTACGGGCCGTTGACTTCGCCTACGGCGAGGATGCGCCGCTGATCCTGAACGAGCTCAACCTGCATCTGCGTCCGGGTGAGACGGTCGCGATGGTCGGGCGCACCGCCAGCGGCAAGACGACCGTTGCGCGCCTGCTCTCGCGCTTCTATGACGTCACCGCGGGCAGTGTCAAGATCGACGGTCATGACGTCCGTGACGTCACCGTTGAGAGCCTGCGGAGCCAGATCGGCGTCGTCCTCGACGAGCCGTTCCTGTTCTCGGTTTCGATCCGCGACAACATCGCCTACGGCCGGCCCGACGCTGCGATCGAGCAGATTCAGGCGGCCGCGCGTGCCGCCGGCGCCGAGGAGTTCATCACGCAGCTGCCGCACGGCTACGACACGATCATCGGCGAACGCGGCTACACGCTCTCCGGCGGCCAGCGCCAGCGCATCGCCATCGCCCGCACACTGCTGGTGAACCCGCCGATCCTGGTGCTGGATGACGCAACCAGTGCCGTCGACGTGCAGGTCGAGCAGGGCATCCACGAGGCACTCAAGACGCTGATGCAGGGACGCACCACGCTGATCGTCGCCCACCGGCTCTCAACGATCGGTCTGGCCGACCGCGTCGTGCTGCTCGAGGAGGGCCAGATCGTCGCCGACGGCACCCACACTGAGCTGCTCGAGTCCTCGCCGCTCTACGTCGAGGTCTTGGCCCAGGCGCAGGAGAGCGAATGAGCTTCGGGGGATTCGGCGGCGGCGCACCGATGTTCGGTGGCGGGGGAGGCGGCGGCGGTGCCCGCGCGGCCTCTTCGCCGGGCGGCGGCCTGCCCTTTGCCGGGATCCCGCCGGAACTGCAGAAGGGCGTCGACAAGCTCTTGACCCAAGAGCCGACCTACCCAGATCCCACCGCCGAGTTCACCTACCTCAACGCTGACGAGCTCAGCAAGAACCTGAACCTGCGGCAGTTGATCTTCCGTCACTGGCGTATGGGTGTCTGGGCGGTACTGCTGGTCTGCATCGTCAGCGTCACCAACCAGCTGGGCCCGGCGCTGGTCGAGCACGCGATCAACCACGGCATGCTTCCCGGCCATCGCCACTTCGGTGTCGTTGCCGCCTGCGGTGCGTTCTTCCTGGCCGCGATCGTCATAACCGCGGTGGCGCAGCGCTCACAGGCGCGGGTCACCGGTCGTCTGGCGGCGCGCGTCATGAACGACCTGCGCGTACGCGTCTTCACCCACCTCCAGCGGCTAGGTCTCGACTACTACACCACTGAGAAGGCCGGCGTGATCATGACGCGCATGACCAGCGACATCGAGAACCTCCAGCAGCTGCTTCAGGACGGACTCGCGCAGCTGGTCGGCCAGGCACTGACGATGGTCGTGATCACCGTGATCCTCTTCACCTACAACGTCAAGTTGGCGCTGATCACCATCGCGCTTGTGATTCCACTGCTGACGCTCGGCACGCTCTGGTTCACACGTGCGTCGGCACAGGGCTACCAGCGTGTGCGCGACGGCATCGCCGGCGTGCTCGGCGACCTCTCGGAGAGCCTTCAGGGTGTGCGTACCGTCGCCGCCTTCAACCGCCAGCGCTGGAACGTCGTCGAGCATCGCAACGTTGTCGGGATCTACCGCGACGCCAACAACTACACCGCTCAAATCAACGCCATCTACGGTCCGGGCACGCAGATGCTCGGCTACCTGGGACAGGCTTCGCTGCTGGCGATCGGCGGCAACATGGTGATCCATCACCAGCTCTCGATCGGCGCGCTGATCGCGTTCTTCCTCTACCTCAACCGCTTCTTCGCCCCGATCCAGCTGCTGGTGCAGCAGTACAACACCTTCCAGCAGGGCCAGGCCTCGGTGACGAAGCTGCGGATCCTCTTCCAGACCGATCCCAGCACTCCGCAGCGCCCCGATGCGGAGGTCCTGCCGCCGGTCGAGGGCGAGATCATCTTTGACCACGTTGACTTCGGCTACGACCCCAAGACGCCGGTTCTGCGCGACGTCAACCTGCGCATCGCTCCCGGTGAGACGGTCGCCTTCGTCGGCCAGACCGGTGCCGGCAAGTCGACCGCGGCGAAGCTGATCACGCGCTTCTATGACCCGACCGCAGGCCGCGTGCTGCTCGACGGCCACGATCTGCGCGACGTCACGCTCGACTCTTTGCGCCGCCAGCTCGGTGTGGTGCCGCAGGAGCCGTTCCTCTTCGCCGGCAGCCTGCGCGACAACCTCGCCTTCGCGCGGCCCGACGTCGACGACGACGAGGTCTGGCGCGCGGTCGACGCCGTCGGTCTGCGCGAGGTTGTGGAGCGCATGCCCGACGGGCTTCACACGGTCGTGCACGAGCGCGGCCAGTCACTCTCCTCCGGTGAGCGCCAGCTGATCGCACTGGCCCGCGCCTTCCACGCACAGCCGCGGGTACTGGTGCTCGACGAGGCGACCTCAAACCTTGATCTGCTCTCCGAGACCAAGATCGAGGCGGCGCTCGACGTACTGCTCGAAGCTCGCACCGCAGTGCTCATCGCTCACCGCCTGACGACGGCGATGAAGGCCGACCGCATCATCGTGGTCGACGACGGGCGCATCCTCGAGAGCGGCTCTCACGCCGAGCTCGTGGCCGCCGGTGGACGCTACGCCGAGATGTACGCGACCTGGACCTCGCACGCGGCTCTGGCCGCGTAAGAGACTCAGCGAGTTATCCGCGGCGGCGGGCATTGCCGCCGCTTCAGCATCCGGCTAGGTGAGCGTCCGCAGCAGCCGTCCACCGGCCTCCAGCATCGCGCTGATCTCATGGTCGGCGACCGGCGGCGAGAAGACGTACCCCTGGGCTGAGTGGCAGCCGAGTCGCCGCAGCTCGACCACCTGCTCCGGGGTCTCGGCGCCCTCGCCGAGTACGCGCAGTGAAAGCGCCTGGCCGACGGCTATCAGCGCTTGGGCCACCTGGTCGTCGACGCTCTTGCTGCCGAGCTCGGAGACGAACGTGCGGTCGACCTTGAGCGTGCGCAACGGCAGGCTAGCCAAGTGGGTGAGCGAGGACTCGCCGGTGCCGAAGTCATCGAGTACCAAGGCCACGCCTAGGTCAGAGAGCGCACGCAGCGCCTTGCGGACCGGCTCGGCTTCGTCCAGCAGTACACGCTCGCTGAACTCGAGGCAGACGCTGCTCGGCGGCACGCCGGAAGCGGCGATCTGCTCGCTCAGCATCCCGGCGAAGCGCGGGTTCAGGAGCTGATGCGTGGCGACGTTGATCCCCATCAGGAGCGGCGCCACATCGGGACACAGCTTGTGCCAGATCGCGGCCGATCGCAGCGCCTCCTCGATCACCCAGCGCCCGATCCGGTCGATCAGGCCGCTGTCCTCCGCGACCGGGATGAACTCGTCCGGCGGGATCGAGCCGCGCTGCGGGTGGTCCCAGCGCAGCAGCGCCTCGACGCCGCGAATCGACTCGTCGCCGAGTTCGACGACCGGCTGGTAAACCAGGCGCAGCTCACCGTGGTCGAGCGCGCGCGTGAGGTCGCTCTCGATCCGCATGCGGGCCATCGCGCGGACGCGCATGTCCTCATCAAAGAGTTCGTAGCGGGCGCGGCCGCGCTCTTTGGCCCGGTACATCGCCGCGTCGGCGTTCTCCAGCAGCTCGCTTGGCGACATGTACCCGTCGGCCAGGGCGATGCCGAGGCTGGCCGTCACGAAGTGGGTGCTCGAGCCGAGCACGAACGGCCGTGAGAAGCCCGCGGCGATCCGCTCCGCTGTCGCGATCGCGTCGCGTTCGCTGACGATCTCATCGAGCAGCACCACAAACTCGTCACCGCTACGACGCGCGACCGTGTCGGTCGGTCGCACCGCCTCGTGGATCCGCTGCGCGACGGCGATCAGTAGCTCGTCGCCGGCCTGATGGCCGAGCGTGTCGTTGATCAGCTTGAAGTGGTCGACGTCGATGAAGAGGATCGAAGCCAGTGCGTTGGTGCGGCGCCGCAGGCGCTCAAACGCCTGCTCCAGGCGGTCGGCGAAAAGTGTGCGGTTGGGCAGGCCTGTGAGCGCGTCGTGCAGCGAGCGGTGTTCGATCGCGTCCTCAGCGTCCTGGCGCTCGATCGCGTCAGCGAGGATGTTGGCCAGCGACTGGATGAAGCTCACATCCGGCGCCGAGTAGCGGCGTGGGTTGGTGGAGTTCACGACGAAGCAGCCCCAGGCACGCTCCGGCCCTTCGATCCGCGAGATGATGCCGCTGCGCGCCTTCATCAGCGCCTGCCCGGAGGCGATCGTCAGCTTCTCCTCGGTTTCCCAGTCCTCAACCACGCACGGTCGGCCGGTGCCCAGAGCGGTGGCCAGCTGTGTGTTGGGATCGATGCCGACATGGTGCAGCAGCGGTGGCGTGGTCAGGATGCTTCGGTAAGCGCGGATATCGAGCGTGTCCTCGTCATCGCGCACCTGGATCACCAGTGCCACCTCGATCTCGAGCACGCGCACCGCGGCCTCGCAGGCCTCGGCCAACAGCTCCTGGATCGGTCGGCGCTCGAGCGCATGCTCGCCGAGCTGCGCCACGGCTGCCTGCGCCGCCGACTGACGCGCGAACTCCGCCTCGATCTGTTTCTGGTCGCTGATGTCCAGCAGCACGCCATGCCACAGCAGATCTCCGTCGGCGTCAGGGACGAGCACCGAGCTGTCGCGGATCCAGACGACGTGGCCGTCCTTGTGCAACATCCGGTAATCGACGAAGAACGAGCTTGCGTGCTGAGCTTGGAACGGCGGCTGCTTCTCGATCGCCGCCTGGACCTCACGCGCCTCGCCCGCGATCGTCTTGGCACGGTCATCCGGGTGCAGCTGACGCGCCCAGAGCGTCGGGTCGCCGACCCACTCCTCCGCTGTGAATCCAAGGATCGGCTCGATCCATTCGTTCACGTAACGCCAGGTGCCGTTTTCGCCGGTTCCGGCGATAAATGCGATCGCCGGAACGTTCTCAACTATGGCTCGGTAGTCGAGCCTCGAGTGAGTGTCGTCCCTTTCCATCTCAGCCAGTTATTCGGCACTCAGCCGAGTAAACTGTTGCGGCGGTTCTGAGTTTGCATCGATCACCGAAGTAAGCTCGCGTAACGACCGTATCTGGGTGCCGTCGGGCTCGAAATTCTGCGGTTCGAGCCAAGTCTCGAAGGCGCTCCTGACGGCGGGCCAGCGCTTGTCGGTGACCGCAAACCAGGCGGTGTCACGGTTGCGGCCCTTGACCACTCGGTGCTGCAGAAACAGGCCTTCGTAGAGGAAGCCATAACGCAGTGCCGCGTTCCGCGAGGGTTCGTTGAGCGCGTTGCACTTCCACTCCAGGCGGCGATAGCCGAGTTCATCAAAGGCGTGTGCTGCCAACAGGAAGATCGCTTCGGTCGCGGCCGGCGTGCGCTGCAGTGCGGGGCTGAACCAGATGTTGCCGAGCTCGATCGAGCCATGGCCCGGTTCGATCGACATGTAGGTGATCTGGCCCAGCTGGCGACCGTCCTGCGCGTCGGTGATCACCAGGAACTGCGGGTCTTCGCTGCTGGCCTTTGACTCAAGGAAGGCGCGGTACGTCTCAACGTCCGGGAACGGCGCCTCGTACAGGTAGGTCCAGATCGTCGGGTCTCCCGTTGGCGCGTGTGAGAGCGCATAGAGCGGCTCGGCGTCGGCGCCCGGATCAAGCGGCCTCACAACCACGTGGCGCCCGCGATAATGCCGGCGCTCAGGACGTCTTGCAGGCTGCCAATCGACCGGCTCGCCGAGCGGCTGTAGGGGGCTGATGCTCACCTCAACGAGCTTAGTGATCCGTTAGCGCGGCGGATGGTGCGCGATGATCTGCGCGGCCGCCGCCGCTGCCTGAATCTCGCGCGTCAGCACCTCGACGTCGTAGACGCCCTCGTGCCGGCGGCCGTTGACGAAGAAACTCGGTGTGCCGGTCACGTCCGAGGCGTCGGCGCTGCTGACATCCGCCGCCACGCGCGCCGCGTAGCGGCGGTGATGCATGTCACTCTCAAAGCGCGCCACGTCGAGCCCGAGCTCCTCGGCCAGCGAGTTGATCTCGCCGGCTGAAAGCTCGCAGCTGTCAGCCAGCAGGCGGTCGTGCATCTCCCAGTAGTGCCCTTGGGCGGCTGCCGCCTCGGACGCCTCGGCCGCGAGCTGGGCGCTCGGATGCACGTCGCTCAGCGGCAGATGTCGCCAGACGTACCGCAGTTCGTCTCCCAAGCGTTCGATCAGCTCGTTGATCACCGGGACGGCCTCGGCGCAGTACGGGCACTCAAAGTCGCCGTACTCGACCAGCGTCACCGGAGCGTCCAGCGCGCCGCGGATGTGGTCCCGCTCGGGGTTGACATCGGCGGCCAGATCCAGCAGCTGGCTGGCGGTCGAGGTCAACTGGCGTGCGCGCACATCGACCGGCAGCATGCGCGCCGATGAGAACGCCAGGGCCGAGAGCGTCGGGCCGATGATCGCGGTCGCCAGGATGCCGAGCTTGGCATCCTCGAGCGTCTGTCCGTGGAACGCCAGCGAGGCGATCAAGAGTGCCGCCGTGAACGTGACGCCGGCCGCGAAGGCTGTGCCGGCAAGCCCCGGCCAGGTGATCAGTAGGCGCTGCCCGCCGAAGGCGGGGCGGCTGCCGATCCACGCCGAGAGCATGATCCCGACCGGCTTGCCGATCGCGAAGGCGCCGATGATGCCGAGCGTGACCGGTGAGCTGATCGCGTTGCTGAGCACGCCAGCGTGCAGCCTCACGCCGGCGTTGGCAAGCGCGAACAACGGCACTATCACGCGGTTGGTCCACGGCAGCAGGCGGTACTGGAGCCTTTCGTTGAGGGAGATCGTTGAGGTCAGGCTTGCCCTTGCCGAGTAGGCGAGCCGCGCCGTGGGCTGCTCGCGGAAGCTGCGGGTCAGCCGCACGCTGCGGTCAAGCTCCTCGCGTGACGGTGCGTAGGCGCTGATCCCGAGACCGATCAGCAGGCCCGCGATCACCGGATCGATGCCTGACTTGAAGAGCGCGATCCAGAGCGCCACCGCGGCGACCGCTGCGGCCGGCGTCTGCCACGGTGGCGGGACGTAGCGCAGACCGATCAGGATCGCGAAGAAGGCAGCGGCCAGGACCACCGCGAGCGCGTTGACCGTGGCGGTGTAGACGAACGCGATGATCAGCAGCGCCAGCACGTCGTCGGCGATTGAAAGAGTCAGTAGGAAGACGCGCAAGCGGGTCGCGAGTCCACGGGTCACGGCCGCGAGGTTCCGGCTTCGCGTCGTCGGGTTCGAAGAAGCAGCGGCCCTCGAGGTGAGCGCCAGCCCGCCGAGTGCCAGCGCCGTGTCGGTTGAGACTGCCGCGCCCCAGCCGTGCAGGCCGCTGCCGCCGGCGTTGATCAGCAGATACACACAGGCAGCCCCGATGATGCCGCCGATGCCCGAGAGCATCGGGACCGTCAGCCTGCGGCGCTCGCGCAGTTCGCCGACGTCCAGCTCGCGCTTCGCTTCAAGGCCCGCGACCAGGAAGAACAGCGTCATCAGGCCCTGGTTGATCCAGCCGCGCAGATCGTCGCTCAGCCCGTGCGATCCGATCCGGATCGAGAGCTTGGTATTCCAGAGCGACGCGTAGGAGCTGTGGGCGGGGGAGTTGATCCATACCATCGCCACGACCACCGCGATAACCATCGCAATCGCGCCGCTGGTCTCGGCGTCCAGGAAGGCGCGCACAGGCGTGGCGAGGCTGCGCGTCCAGGCGGTTCGCCCGTCTTTTACTGCAGCCGGTGCCGCCGGGACTTCTGCCGGCGGTACTTTTGGCGCTCGGTTGTCTGCGTCTACGCCGGACATGCGGCGAACGCTAGTGGTCTGTCACGCAAATCGTCGACCGGCGGCACTGACCCCACCGCGCCCCGCCCCACCGCGTTCTCTGCGGCCGCACTCTCAAATGGTGGAGCCCAGGCGCATCGAGCGCGCGAGCACGGGGCTACTGGTCGCGATACTTCAGTCCGTCGAGCGCGATCGAGAGGATGCGGTCGCGCTGGGCCGGATCGGTGGTCTGGATCTTGGTGATCCCGCCCACCAGCTGAATGACTTCCGCGAGGTTCGTGTCAGCTCGGACCGCTTGCTGTTCCTGGGCGCGGGCGAGCAGTGGCTCGCCCGCTTCAAAGAGGTCGTGACGGCAGGTCTTGAACACGTCCGAATCGTGGCCGAAGTAGTCGAGCAGCTCGTGCGCGAGCGCCTGCTTGGTGACCAGGTAGCCGGCCAGCCGGTTGATCCAGGCGACGAAGCCTTCCCAGGCGGGCATTCCCTGAAGTTCTGCAGCGCTGCGGCAGACCTGCTTGACCTCATCGCGGTAGACGACTTCCAGGAGAGCCTGACGGTTGGGAAAGTGGCGGTAGAGCGTGCCGATGCCGACGCCGGCGCGACGGGCGATGCCTTCGAGCGAGGTCTCGGCTCCGCCCTCGGCGAAGGCTTCGCGCGCGGCCGCCACGACCTTGTCGTAGTTGCGTCGCGCGTCGGCGCGCATCGGCCGGGCCGTGTCGTCGGATTCGAGTGCTGCGTCGTCTGCTGCGAGCAGGACCTCGTCGGAGGCGCTGAGCGCCCCAGTCTCTGGTGATGTGGGATTAGAAATAGTCATAGCTTCTTGACAAACCGGAGGGTGCCTCCGCTATAGTTACCGGAGGCACCCTCCAGTCTAGTACCTCTGACGCCAAATTTTCATCTCTCTCCCAGTTTCCCCTTTCCGCCTCACCCCCTCAACTCCAAGGACCTCCATGACTTCTCAAGAACGCCGCCGCTGGCTGGCGCTGGTGGTCGTCTGCCTCGCTCAGCTGATGATCGTGCTCGACACGACGATCGTGAACGTTGCTCTCCCCCGGATTCAAGATGACCTGCACTTCACCCAGGCCAGCCTGACCTGGGTTATCAACGGCTTCCTCGTCACCTTCGGCAGCTTCCTGCTGCTGGCCGGCCGTCTCGGCGACCTGATCGGACGCAAGCGCGTCTTCATCGCCGGAGTGACGCTATTCACCCTCGCATCGGTGCTCTGCGGCGCCGCGGACTCCTCCGCGATGCTGGTCGGCGCACGCTTCGTGCAGGGCATCGGCGCTGCGATGCAGGCCTCAGTGATCCTCGCGATCATCGTCACCGAGTTCCCCGAGCCGGCCGACCGCGCACGCGCCATGAGCGCCTACGTGTTCACCGCCGTCTCCGGCGGAACCGTCGGCCTGCTGGCCGGCGGCGTGCTGACCCAGCTGTTGAACTGGCACTGGATCTTCTTCGTCAACCTGCCGATCGGTGTCGGCACCGTGATCGCCGGCCGCGCCCTGATCCCGAATGACAAGGGCCTCGGCATCGCCAAGGGCATCGACTGGCTCGGCTCGATCCTGGTCACGCTCTCAATCGGCTCGGCGGTCTACGCGATCATCCAGGCAACCAACGACGGTTGGGGTTCAACAAACGTGATCCTGCCGGCGATCTTGGCGGCCGCGCTGATGACCGCGTTCCTGACCCTCGAGTCTCGGATTCAGAACCCGATCATGCCGCTGCGGATCTTCCGGCTGCGTGGCCTGATGGGCGCGAGTGTGGCCCGTGGCTTCCTGGTCACCGGTATGTACGGCGTCTGGTTCCTCGGCAGCCTCTACCTCGAGCGTGTGCTCGGATACACGCCGATTGAGACCGGCCTCGCGTTCATGCCGTGGACGCTGACCGTGCTCTTCCTCTCACTCGGGACCACGCGCAAGCTCGTGGCTCGCTTCGGACCGATGCCGGTGATGATCGCCGGGATCCTGAGCGCGGCGGCCGGCATGCTGGTCCTGCGCGCCGGTGGCCTGCACTCGGGCTACTTCCCGACTGTCGGGATCGGCATGTTCCTGATGGGCGTCGGTATCGGTAACGCCTTCATGCCGATGTTGACGATCGCGATGGCTGACGTGCCCCACCACGACGCCGGCCTCGCCTCGGGCGTGGTCAACGTTTCGCAGCAGGTTGCGGGCGCGCTCGGGCTGGCGCTGCTCTCGACCTTCGCGACCAACCACACCCACGCACTGCTGGCCGCACACGTCGGACCTGACGCTGCCCTGATCGGCGGCTACCACCTGGCGTATCTGATCGGTGCCGGCTCCGTGCTTGTCGGCGCGGTCGTCGCTGGCGTGGCCTTGCGTAAGCCGCGCGTCGCCACGGCGCCGGACACGGATGCGGTGGATGAGCAGACGCTTGCGCGTGAGCGTGAGCTGGAGTTCGCTACTGCGTAAGCGGCTGAAGCGCTCGCAGTACAACCCGGGGTTGCGGCGAAGGTGCCGCGACCCCGGGTTTTTGTGTGACTCTGGGGGACTTACTCGGCGTGCGGCCGAGTTTCTCCCCCAGAGTCGGGCCGGTTAAGCAGTCGTGGCGGGCTGAGTCCGCCACGGCGGCCACAACAGGCGCCGAAGCTGCGCGGGATCAGAGTTCGCGCAGGCGGCGAGCGGGCACGCCGCCGTAGAGCCCGTTCGGCTCGCAGTCACGCGTCACCACAGCGCCCGCCGCGATGATGCAACCGTCACCGATCGTCACACCAGGCAGTACGGTGGCGCGCAATCCGAGCCAGACGGCGTCGCCGATCTTGACCGGCCTCAGCTGCTGGGTTGAAGCGCGCCTGTCCGGTCCGCCGAGCTTGTGGGCCGAGGTGTGGATCATCACCTGCGGGCCCATGTTGACGTTGGCGCCGATCGTGATCGGCGCGCTCTCGTCGAAGAAGCACTGCACGTTGATCCGAGTCCCGGCGCCGATCTTGACGTCGCGGCCGGAGAACCAGATGCCCGCCTGCAGCGCGACGCTGGGGTCTATGTCCATGCCCAGCCTGCGCATCAGCGGGACCCGCAACGAACTGTTGAGCAGGACCGACGCAGCGACTCTGTTGAGCAGGATGTCCCCGCCCAACTTCCTGACCATCCCGCTTAGATCGGCCAATTCGCGGCGTCGCTTCCGTGCTTGTTCAGTACCGCCAGCGCGATGCGTTCAAGGCCGAACGCGGAGCACGACGTGTGTGCTGGACCGCCGCTTGCCGCCTCGATCTCAAAGGTGTGACCGAAGTGATCCTTGTGGTAGTTCGAAGACGCAATCGCCTTGTGCTCACCAGAGCCGACGTCGACGATGAACTCCAGCTTCAGCTCTTCCTTGACCTGAGCCGGTCCCATCAGCCGTGCGGCCGATCCAAAGAAGGGATCGTTGGCGGGCTCAATCTTCGGCGGCAGCCCCAGATCGGTCAGCCACTTCTCAGTGAGATCGAGCCACTGGTTGCGACGCTCGAGGATCGAGTCCGTCTCACCGACGTGGACAAACTCGCGCATCCGGAACGACCGCAGGCGGCCATGTTCGGTTGTTTCCTCGTGGCGGTAGCAGTGGCTGCACACGTCGACGGTCTGGACCCCTGAGAGCGTGGTGCCGGCAAAGCTCGGGTACACGTGGTAACAGACGGCCGGCAGCAAGGCGATGTCTGTGGGGCGGTGCTCGCGCAGCCACCCCTCGCCACCAGCAGCAACCTGTGGTGCCAGGTCGAGCCAGTCGCGCTCGGTGCCCTTGAAGGAGTAGGCCACGCCCAGCAGGTGGGGAAACGACTCCGCGTATCCGACCTTCTCGAGCAGTGACAGTGAGATCACCGGTGGAACGCCAAGGCGCGTGGGCTGGTGCCCCTTGCCAAGCTCGGTCAGGCTCGCCTGCATCCGGTCGATCAGTGTCTCGTAGGTCTCGTCGCGAGTGACGATCCCGGGAACGAGGTTATTCGGCGTTTCAGTCATTTGATCTCACAGATTCTCGTTAGCGGTTCATGAGCAGGAGCGTGCTGTTGGTCGCGATCAGCCGCTCGTTGGCGATCATCAGCCTCGCCGAGTAGAGATCCCGGATGATGCGGGCTACCGACAGCGGCCCGCCCTCCTGATAGCCGGGGATCCCGACGATCTCCAGACAGCGTTGTGCGCATTCGACGGTCAGCGTTGACGCGGCCAGCTTCAGATCGTTCAGCTCAATCAGAGCGTTGGGATCGAGCGATACGTCGTAACCGCTGTCATAGCGCGCGACAACTGCCGCGAGCAGGCTTCGAACCAGTCTCAATGGAGTCTCGGCAATCGCCAAGCGGCGATCGAACTCGGCTGTGCTCGTCTTGCGCTTTGAGCGAACCATCAGCGTCGCTCGTCGGATGGCCTCCTCAGCCATTCCGATCCAGACTGAGCTCCAGAGGATGTGCGAGAGCGGGACCATCGTCTGCGCGGCGATGTCCGAGAAGGGCACCGGCAGCACTTGCGAGGACGGGATCGTGGCCTCGACCAGGAAGGGCGGGCTGCAGGTCCCGCGCATGCCCATCGGATTCCAGACGCCCTTGGGCGTCAGCTTCACCTGGTCGAGCTCGGCAAGTACCGCGACCTGGTCATTTGACGGCGAATCCGGGCCGCGTCGCGCCGTGATCAAGAATGAGCTCGCCTGGGCACCGTAGGAGCACGTCGAGGAGTCCTTGGTGACAGTCGTCGTGGCGCCGTCGGTTTCGCAGGACGTGATGCTGTTCAGGAGATCGCCGCCGGTTCCCACTTCTGAAGTCACCGATGCCATCACGCCACCGCTCGCGCCCAGCTTCGCGAGCGAGCCCAGCAGCGCCTGCTCGCCCATCGCGTGGCGCGCGACGCACGCGACCTGAACGTGGTGCATCGCCCAGACCATCGCGGTTGAGCCGCACGAACCCCCGAGGATGCGGCCGATCGTCGTCAGGTCCGTCGTTGAGAGCTGACCACCCTCAAGCGTCAGCAGCCCCGCGGCTGCCAGTGCGTCAACGCTCGCCTGCGGAAATTGCGCTTCCCGGTCAGTGACGCCGGCGTTCGGGGCAAGCACGTCGTTCGCGACTTGCTGAACCGCCTCTTTGTCGAACTCTGAATGCTCAAGCGTCATCCGGCTACACCCGACTGGGGTGTGCCCGTGCGTGCCAGTTCTACGACTGCAACCAGACGCGTGACAGAGGAGAACGTCTCTCGCGTCAGGGAGTCGGGCGGCAACATGATCTCGAACGTATCCTCCAGATCCATCAGGATTCGGACAGCGGCCAGGGAGCTAAGCCCCGCGGCCCACAGATCGTCGGCTGCGCGGGCCTGCTCTGGGTCAATCCCAAGCTGCTCCGCAACGATCTTGCTCACGGCATCCTCTTGCATCATCAACTCCCTCGGAGCACTTTGTGGACGTCTCGCTTAACGGTACCTATGAAGCAAGCGTCAAGCCGAGATAAGAAGTACTGCGCAGACCCGCAGTCTCCTTCCTGCAGACCGGCGCATCGCTCACGACGGCATCGCTCGCCTGTTCAATGGTCATCCGCGTCCGACTCCGCCATAATAGTTCCCGCTGCGGGCGCGCGCAGGGGGGCTAAACAGGTCGCGCCACGGGCAAACGCGCCAGGACAGGGGATATGGGACAAACGTCTACTGACACGCTTCGCTCTTGGGTGACCCAGGACTGGCAGGTCAATTCCGATAGGTTCGACAGCCAGTTGGTCTTGGCGTGGTTTCGTCTATGCCAGTGGGGACTCGGTCATTGGGGGCCGGTTGGCACGCTGATGACCGTCGCCTACAACGCGTTCACGAGCACGATCCTTCAGCTTGAGCTGTCGCCGCGGGTAAGTGTCGGACCCAACGTCTGGATTCCGCACGCGCACAACCTGACCGTGCACCCGCGGGCCAAGATCGGCGCCAACTGCCTGATCCGGCATGGAGTGACGATCGGCAACACGACCAACCTCGATCGCATCGAGACCGGCTGCCCGGTGCTTGGAGACAGCGTTGAGGTTGGAGCGGGTGCGGTCGTGGCCGGTGACATCCACATCGGAGACAACGTGCGCATCGGCGCCAACGCGGTTGTCACCTCAGACGTGCCCGCCGGCGCCCTCGCCTTTGGCAACCCGGCCAGGATCATGCAGACCGGGCCCGCCGCCTAAGGGCGTATCCCAGTAGCCCGAGCCTTGAGTTCGGAGCGCAGACCGCAGTACTAGAAGCTGTACTCGTACCCGGCTCGCGCGGCTTTGGCGCCGGTCGGCTGCCAGACCCGGACGAAGGCGACCTTCATCGTGTCTGCGATCGCCGAGTGGCTCCACCAGTCCGGCACCGTGTCGGCAAGCACCAGGTACATCGGTGCCGACGTGATCCCGTCGGTGAACTCTGCGGTCTTGACCCCGTTGTAGTAGTAGGTCACGGAACCCGGCTTCCAGTACGACGCAAGCGTGTTCCAGCCCGGATGCACAGCTGCGTCGCAGCCGCCGAGGTTGTTCTTCGGGCCGGAGATATGGCCGGGGCTGTGGAAGTGGAAGCAGACCTTCCCTGACAGCCCCTCCATCACGTCGTTCTCGCCGTCCTGCGGCCAGTGCTGTCCGAGCGAGATGAAGAGCGGCCAATCGGCGACGACGCCCTTGTATGCAGGCAGGTAGATGCGCGCCTCCGCTACTCCGTACCGATACTGGAAGCCGCCGCTCGGGCGGCCGTCGTATGGGTTCGTGCTGACCACGGCAGCCGTGTAGGGCTGACGCTTTCCTTCGCAATGCGAAGGCTTCGCGGTGACACTCAGGTCGAGCATGTCGGACGGCACGACCGTCGCATTTGAAGACTTGTAACAGTCGATCTCAAACTGGCTGATCGCCTGCGTGGTACCGGTGCCGAACCAGCCGGGACGCCAGAGTTGGGTGTCGAGCGTGGAATCGGTGAAGTCGGCGTTGAGCACCAGGTTCCAGGTACCAGGGATCCCCCATGGCGGAATCACCGGCGGCGGCTGGACGGCGGCGTTGCTCTTGTCGGCCGGCCTCAGGGCGGCGCTCGCGGCTGCGGATGCGCCTAGCAGCGGTAAGGCTGTCGCGACCAGCAGCATCGCGGTCGCAGCGATTTGGCGCCGATACCGCGGCACCACACGTCTGACACGCTGCACTCTCAACATAGCTCCAATCAACGATAGCCGTTGGTCTAGACGCCGGACCACCGACGAGCACGCTGTTGTGCTCGTCGGTTAGCTCTGCCAGACGCGTACGTATGCGACTTGCATTGAGTCGGCGACTGTGTCGCTGACCGTGCTCGCGACGCCGTTGCCGAGGATCAGGTA
>Ga0302314_10003455_pt1 | contig 29161 bp, 23 predicted proteins | sample III_Palsa_N2_3_FD_200533 | JGI IMG/M metagenome (GOLD analysis project Ga0302314, IMG submission 200533) | Peat permafrost microbial communities from Stordalen Mire near Abisko, Sweden - III_Palsa_N2_3 | ecosystem: Environmental > Terrestrial > Soil > Palsa > Peat permafrost | place: Sweden...
TCGGCCCTCGTCGACGTCTCAGCGACATTCGACGTCGGTCCTCGCGAGGGTGTTCCCGCACCCGGGTCACGCTCGGCGGATTCCTCCGTCCAAGCGGCACTCAGGGCGCACAAGGATTTTCGAGAAGCGATGACCCTGGAGTACGGAAAGCCGAAAACGATCACGTTCGACTACGGCGCGACCTTGACGGTTTGTCTAAGCCATCTGGACCGGTTTCAGATGCCAGTGGACAAGACATGCAATCCGCTGGCGGAGGCAACCCCCTAAACCCTGACTGGCGGACGGCGTTTGGGGCTGACAGTGCTTGTATATGTCACGTCGCGATATATAATTAAGATGCGGCATGGAGACAAAAGGCTGTCAAAGGGGGCGTCATGATTATCAGTAACGACTTCGAGATCACCTATCTGCTGCTTGTTTTTGCGCTGCTGGGCGTCATTCTGATCGGCAACCTGCTGTCGGCGCTTCACTTGCAGAAGCTGCATCCCACTCTGATCGGTGCCGCGCTCGGCGCATTGCTCGGCTTTGCGCTGATCGAAGCGATGCCGCTGCTCGTCACGTAGGGCGCGAGGCGCCGCCGCGGGAGCCTAGCGAACTGGAGGGCCGCATCATGTCTACATTTAACCGTATCCTGTTATGTTACGACAGCACGCGCGAAGGCAGAAGGGCGCTGCGCGACGGCGCCGCGCTCGCCCAGCAATTCAAGGCGGAAACGCATCTGCTTGCGGTGCTCGACAATTCGCGCTGGTTGCGTGGGTTTGACGTCGTGTCGGAAGTCCCATTCGACGTGGAACAGCAGAGTGCCAAAGAGATTCTAGAAGAAGGCGTGGAGAAGCTCGAAGCGCTGGGGATCAGCGCGATCGGTCATTTCGCGATTGGAAATCCGATGGATCGCATTCCGTTCTTTGCCAAGGCGTTGCACGTCGACCTGGTGGTACTGGGACACCATCGTAGCGGCACGCTAGCACGCTGGTGGAGTGGCCTGGACGATGGGCGTCTGCTGGACCGCGTTTCATGCAGCATGCTGATCGTCAATGTAACGGAGCGTGGCGAGGCCCGGGAACACGATGACGTTCCCGAAACAACGCAGGAAAAACGCAGCAAGCAGGCGGATATTGGGGTGCCGTAACATCGAACGGCCGGGTCAACTGGTAGCCTGAGTGGCAGTTTATTTGCTGCCGGATATCCCAATTCGTATGGCCACTCATAGGCCTACTCATAGGCCTATGGGTAGGCTCACTCATCGACCCACTCACCGACCCACTCAAATGCCCCAAAGAATGTCGGCATCGTGCTCACGCGCCTGACGCAACATGTCCAGAAACGGGTAGGCCCGCTGCGATAGGCCGCCCGACGCCTCTCCCGTACCGGCAGCATGCAACTGGCGACTCGCCTCGTATTCGGCGCGCAGCTCCTGGTCTGCATGGATCGCGGTCTCCAGCCGGTCGATGGCTCTGGGGAGTTCTCCGCATGCAAGCACACCGCGCTCGCCAAGCCGCTTGCCGATAAGCCCCAGCAGATACTGCGCAAGGTCCGAGAGCATCCGAACATCGGGTGCCGCCGGCGATTTGAACGTGATCAACATGGTGCCTCCTTACCCGACGTAGTAATTGCGGGTCTCTCTGCATTATATATCACACCGTGATATATTATCCAACTTGGAAATTGTTCGATTAATCGTTAGGAGTCGACGTGCACGGGAACGCATCACGAGGGGATTTCGCCCCCAACAACCGGCTGTTGATGATTGCCGGGATTGCCGTCGTGGTCGGTGCCTTGAGCACCGTCACGGCTTTTGTGCTTTTGCATCTGATCCATTTCTTCACCAATCTGTTTTTCTTCCAAACCGTTTCCTGGGCGCAACATTCGCCCGCGGCGAACCATCTTGGGCTATGGATCATTCCGATACCGGTGATCGGCGGTTTGATCATCGGCCTGATCGCGCGCTTCGGATCGGAGGCGATTCGAGGTCACGGCATCCCCGAGGCGATCGAAGCGATTTTGTTCGGCAAGAGCAAAATGTCACCCAAGATAGCCGTGCTCAAGCCGCTGTCGTCGGCGATCGCGATCGGCAGTGGCGGTCCGTTCGGCGCGGAAGGCCCGATCATCATGACGGGCGGTGCTATCGGTTCCTTGATCGCACAGCATTTCCATTTGAGCGCTGGCGAGCGCAAGACCTTGCTTGTCGCGGGTGCTGTTGCCGGCATGACTGCGGTATTCGGCACGCCGATCGCAGCGGTGCTGCTTGCCGTGGAACTGTTGCTATTCGAATTGCGGCCTCGCAGCCTCTTGCCCGTTGCGATCGCGTGCGCGGTGGCCGGATTCACGCGGCCGCTGTTGCTGGGCGCCGGCCCGCTTTTCCCGTTGCAGACGGCCACGATGGGCTCGCTCGGCTTGTTGTCGTGTGCTATTGCGGGCGTGTTGACCGGTGCGCTGTCGTGGGGGCTGTCCACCTCGCTGTATAAGGTCGAGGATTTATTCGGCAAGCTGCCCATCCACTGGATGTGGTGGCCGGCGCTCGGCGGCGTGGCGGTCGGCATCGGCGGTTATTTCGAACCGCGCGCGCTTGGCGTCGGCTACGACGTGATCGGAGACTTGCTCGCGAATCATCTTGCGGTCAGCATCGTCGTGGCATTGGTGCTGACTAAAGCCGTTATCTGGGTGATCGCACTAGGTTCCGGAACGTCGGGCGGTGTGTTGGCGCCGCTGTTGATGATGGGTGCGGGGCTGGGCGCTGTGCTCGCGCCCGTCATGCCCGGTGGTGACCCTGCGGTGTGGCCGCTGATTTTCATGGCGGCGGTGCTGGGCGGCATGATGCGCGCACCGATCATGTCGGTGCTGTTCGCGTTCGAGCTCACGCACGATGCGAATGCGCTACTGCCGCTGCTGACCGCATCGGCTGTTTCCTATGGGTTCACGGTGCTGATGATGCGTCGCTCCATCTTGACCGAAAAAATTGCACGCCGCGGCTATCACATCTATCGCGAATATGGGATCGATCCGCTGGAACGCAATTTTGTCGAAGAAGTGATGACGCGCGAGGTCGCGACGATCGATGCTAACGCGCTGATTTCCGACGTGCTGCTCAGCCACTTCGGCGAGCGGCAAACGCAGCGGGCCTACGCGGTGGTACGCGGTGAGGCGCTGGTGGGCATGCTCGATCGCGCCACGTTGCTGGCCAAACAGGAGAGTCGCGCGGCGGTGAAGGTCGGCGACCTGTACGGCGCGGATGCTCCGATCGTGGCACTTCCGGGAGAAACCTGCAGGACGATCTCGAACCGCCTGGCGCTCCACGCACTCGAACGCCTGCCTGTGGTTGCGGACGCACAGTCTCATCGGCTCGTCGGTATCGTCAGTCGCAGCGACTTGGTCAAACCGTCCTCTGTGTCATCTGACGAAGAGGATCGCCGCGAGGTTTTCCAACGCTTGCCGTTCGCGCGGTGATGGCAGGCGCGATCCCCAGTCCATAGCCCGAGCCGCCGACGCTCAGTCATCATGTTTTAGCGTCGGTCGGCCATTTCCGTTTTCCCCACCTGTTCTTTTTCTCTGCCTGTTAGATCGGACCCCATTTGGCGGAAAGCGGTCTTCGCAATGGAGCTCATGGAGCAGCGCCGGTCGCGGGTTTGTGGCCGACGCACAAATAATCGCTCGTGGAAAACAGGTCAGCCCCAAGAGACAGGCGATAATGCGCGAACGGCCAAGGCGAAGTTCGATCATTCGCCTGTGCCAACCGGCGCCGGCTAACCTCAAGATATTCTCGAACCAACAGCTTCCATGACGCCAGCAGCGGATCCCCGTAAGACACTGAGCCCGGTCACCCGTATTCTTCTCACCGGCATCATGCTCGTCTTCCTGTTCATCGCAGGATGTATGGGGTATCTGGGCATCAAGACCTTCTTGCTCGAAAGGGCGCAGCAGACGTGGCCCACGGTGGAAGCGACCATCGTATCGGCCGGCGTATCGGCTCAGGCCGAATCCCCGACTTCGGAGGACAGGCAAGTCAGTTGGTCTCCCGTATGGTCTTATTCCTATACGGTCGATGGAAAACCCTACCGCGCTCAAAGCAACGGCATCCCGGGCGGTTTTGACGCGCATTGGTACGACTCCAGACAACAAGCGCTAACCAGCAGCTTGTCACGACCGGTCGGCAGCGCGGTTCATGCCTACTACGACCCAGCGTCTCCCCAGCTATCGGTGCTGGACCGAAGGACACCACGCAGTACCGACTGGGCACCGTTCGGGCTATCTATCCTGGTAGTGCTCCTCTTTGGCTTGCTTATCGTGAGCGGCTGTCGTGCGAAGAAAGTCCGTTGGCGCCTGGCCGACTGAATATTCGGATACTTGTCGCGAACGCGTGGTCAGCCATCCTCTTCAATCGTGCCATTTTTGCAACAGGAACGGTTTTGGCGAATTCCTCGCGTATGCACCGTCCGATTATTTGATAATCTTAATTGCAAGCTAGGTCGGGGTTCGAGTCGTTCGGTTCTTTTCCGCTTCGCGATACCCCAGCGATACGCATGATCGATTGCAGCAAACGAGTAGCCAATAACGGGGAGCTCATCATGCAACATTGGATCGTGGATTGGCCTGTGCATTACGCACACACACCGGAAAAGCAGGCGGAGAAAGCGCTGCAAGAACTCCGCCTCGAACTTTTTCATGCCGAGCAGCGAGTTCTCGATGCTCAATTGCAAGCGGATTACTACCGGGCTCGACTGACCTTTTTTGAAGAGGTGGCCAAGCGCGGGATCGAACCCGTGTCGGATCAGCGCAAAAGCCAGCAGGAAGGCTCGCAGGCGTTGCGACCTTCTCCCAATTCCAACAATGTCGGAACTCCGAATAAGCTCACGGTAGCTTGAGCGGCCTGAACATCACCGTTTGAATATTGCGGCCCAAGCACCGCGCCGCTCGGCTGGTCGCCGAGCGGCGCTGCGCCGATTTCCGTTATCCTATCGGCTGTTCTAAACGCATACCCAACCCAAGTACCATGACTGCAAACTCCGCAGCGCACTCGACAGCAACAACAGACCCGGCTGCCGCACTAAACACCGTCGCCCCCGACCTTTGGTCGCAGCATCTTCCGCCCAGCGTATGCGAGCATCTCGCCAACCTCGATGTCACTGTGTTCCTGGTCGATGATGACGCGTCCGATACTGCTCAGTTCAGTGAGCGCTACGGCTTCGGGCTGGAGGTTTGCGCCAATACGATCGTTCTGCGCAGCAAGACCGCAGCGGGCGAACAATATGCCGCCGTCGTGTCGCTGGGCTCGCGTCGCCTGGACGTCAATGGGCTGGTGAAAGCTGCCCTGGGCGCGCGACGCATTTCATTCGCGAAACGCGAGGATGCGGTGGAGCACAGCAAGATGGAGTTCGGCGGAATCACCGCATTCGGTTTGCCCAGCGACTGGACTATCCTGGTCGACGCCGCCGTCATGGCGTGTCCGCAAGTGGTAATGGGCGCAGGCGTGCGTGCTGCGAAGCTGCTATTGCAGCCCAGCGCTTTACTGACCCTAAGCAATGTCAGCGTGGCGGAGCTTACCGAACGCTAGCCAGCGCGTAGTTCCGATAAAAACGCGCGGTGATCCATAGTCCGCGAGAACATCGGAAGGTTCTTCTCGAAGGTAAAGCGTTGCTCTTCTTCGCCGACAGTCGCCGTGCAATCGGTGAGCGACACGACCTGATAGCCGCGTTCATAACCCGTGCGCACGGTCGATTCTACGCAGCAGTTCGTCAGGAAGCCGCCCACCACCAGATGCTCAATCCCCTTGCTGCGCAAGATGAAATCGAGGTTGGTGCTCGCAAATACATCCAACCCGCGTTTGCCTTCGATCACGATATCGCCTGGGCGGGGCGCGAGCTCGTTGATGATCGCGGCACCCCACGTGCCGGCACCAAATGCCTTGCCGTCCACGACGCCTTTCAGAATCCCATACGGCGCGGCCGTGATCTCGTGGTAACCCTCGGCGAAGGCGATCGGTGCGAACATGATCGTAGCGCCCAAAGCGCGTGCCTGCGTGGCCGCCTCCACGCTGTTGGCGAGCATATTGGTGCTGGCCATTACCCCCTTCACCGCGTCGTACATGGCGCCGCCGGGCGAAGCAAAATCGTTCTGGTATTCAATCAGCACCAAAGCCGTCGTCTTGGGATTCATGTTCGCTCCAGGGTGGAAGGTTTACCTGCTATGCCTATGAATCATAGGCCATTACAGGTAAACGCGGTCGCCGTGAAATCACCTGGCCCGTAGCGCAAAGCGTTTGAGCTTGCCCGTCTCGGTCACCGGCAAGGCGTCGACGAATTCGATCGCACGCGGGTACTTATAGGGCGCAACCGTATTTTTAACGAAGCTCTGCAGCTCGGCGACCAGTTGCTGGCTGGGCGCATGCCCGGCTCGCAGCACGACGAACGCCTTGACGATTTGCCCGCGCTCTTCGTCGGCGACACCGACCACGCCGCATTCGGCTACCGCCTCGTGCTGCATCAACGCGCTCTCGACCTCAGGCCCTGAGATGTTGTATCCCGCCGAGATAATCATGTCGTCGGCGCGCGATTGGTAGAACACATAGCCGTCGGCGTCCATGTAGGCGGCGTCGCCCGGCAGGTTCCAGCCATCGCGCACGAACTTCTGCTGCCGCTCGTCGCTCAGGTAGCGGCAACCGGTCGGGCCGCGCACGGCCAGCAAGCCGATGGTGCCGTGCGGCACTGGCTGCATCTGGTCGTCCACCACCTGCACGACATATCCCGGCACGGCTTTGCCGATGGCATGACGCCGCGACTCGGCGCCGGCGCTCGAAATAAAGATGTGGATCAGCTCGGTTCCGCCTATGCCGTCGATCATATCGATGCCGCTGGCCTGACGCCATAGCTCGCGCGTCGAGTCGGGCAGCGCTTCACCGGCCGACACGGTTTTCTTCAGGCTGGATACGTCGTAGCGCGACAGCAACGGCGCCATCTGCCGATAGAACGTAGGCGCGGTAAAGACGATCGTGGCGTGAAACCGCGCGATCGTCTGCACGAGCGTCTCGGGCGTAAGCCGCTCGATCAGTACCGTCGACGCGCCGACTCTGAGCGGAAAGCACAACAGGCCGCCCAGGCCGAACGTGAACGCGAGGGGCGGGGTGCCGCAGAAGATGTCGTCGGCAGTCGGTTTGAGCACGTGGCGCGGGAAGAGGTCGCACATCGCCAATACGTCGCGATGAAAGTGCATGCAGCCTTTGGGCAGACCGGTGGTGCCGCTGGTGAAGGCGATCAGGCAAACATCGTCGGCGGCCGTGTCGCACGCGTCGAATTGCTCCGGCTTGGGCGCGGCGAGATGCTCCAGCGAGTCCGCGGCGTCGTCGTGAAACAGGCGGACCTGCTGCAAATCGGCGCAAAAGTATTCATCGCCAGGCGTGCTGCACTTCGCCAGCTCTTCGATCAGGCGCGCGTCGCACAGCGCCGCGCTAACCTTCGCGCGCTCGATGATCTGCTTGAGTTCCTTGGCGCGCAGCAGCGGCATGGTCGGCACGACCACCAGGCCCGCTTTGATGCACGCGAGGAACGCGATGGCCATTTGCAGCGTATTCGGTCCGCGCAGCAGCACCCGATTGCCCGGCTGCAAACCCATGTCCTCGACCAGCACGTGCGCGCTCTGGTTCACGCGCGCGAGCAATTCCTTGTAGGTTGTAGCAGACGGCTGGCCGTCCAGATCGGACCAGATCGCCGGGCGCTCTCCGTGCCCCGCCGCGATCGTGCCATCGAGCAATTCGGTCGCGCAATTGATGCGGGCTGCATACGCGACATCCGGATTCTCGAGCAGCATGACGGGCCAATGTTCGGCGCGCGGCAGGTTATCGCGAGCAAAGGTATCGACGTGAGCGGACGGTTCCATCCTGATCTCCTGGAGAGGGGCGAGGTAAGTGGGATTGACGGTAGCGGGCGGCAGTGAAGTAAGCGGCAGTGAAATTTACGGTAGCGGGATCACCGCGGTAGCCTCGATCTCGACCTTGGCTTGGTCTTCGATCAACGCGACCACCTGGACCGCGCTCATGGCGATGTCGTAATTGCCGATCACCTCGCGAAACGCGCGGCCGATCTCCTTGGCCGAGGCGAGGTAGTCGCGTTTATCCGTCACATACCACGTCATGCGCACCAGATGCTCGGGGCGACCGCCAGCTTGTTCGAGCACGGCGACCACGTTCTGCAGCGCCTGCCGGGCCTGCGCGGCGAGGTCCGTGCTCTGGAATTGCGCTTGCGCGTCCCAGCCGATCTGGCCGGCGATAAAGACTTGCGTGCCCACTGCTGCGACGCCGTTGGCATACCCACGCGGCTTGATCCAGCTCGGCGGCAAAAGCGTTTTTTTCATGGTGTCGTGTCCTCGGGGGTTTCGGAGCGTTCGGATTGTTCGGAGTGAAAGGGCGTGAGCGCCGTGCGGATATCCGCTGGAATGTCGATCGCCGCGCCGCTTTCGAGCGAGGTGGTGACGAGTACTTGGGTTGCGATGAACCGTGTTTCTTCTTGTGCGCGCCCGGTAATCTCAATGCGCAGCGACGATCGTCCGACGTGCAGCAACGCTAGCGAGAGCGTAATGACTTCGCCCATGCGACTGGGCTTCGAGAACGTGCAGTCCAGTTTCACGATGGGCAGCCCGACCCGGCACACGCCTATCATGTGCGCGTAATCGATCTGTAGCGCTTCGTTGAACCAGTCTTCGACGAGGCCGTTGGTCAGCACCAGGTATTGCGGAAAGAACACGATGCCGGCCGGGTCGCAATGAGCGAAGCGGATTTTGACGGGGCACGAAAACGTCGCGGGTTGGCGGGCGGTCATGGTGCGCTGCTGTCCTTGTGCTTGGTGCTTTCCGCCTGTTTCGCGTGTTCTTTCAACAGGTCGCGGCCGACGATAAGCTGCTGGACTTCGGTCGCGCCTTCGTAAATGCGCAGCGCGCGTATCTCGCGATACAACTGCTCGACCACCGCGCCGCTTTGCACGCCGGCGCCGCCCCACAACTGCACGGCGGCATCGATGACCTGCTGCGCGCCTTCGCTGGCCTGCCACTTCGCCAACGCCGCTTCACGCGTGACGCTTTTCCCCTGATCGCGCAACCATGCGGCGCGATAGACCAACAGGGCGGAGCTGTCTATCGTCAGCGCCATTTGCGCGAGCTTGGCCTGCGTGAGCTGGAAATCGCCGAGTGTCTGGCCGAACATCGGCCGCGACGCGGCGCGCGCGAGGCCTTCCTGCATGGCGCGGCGCGCGAAGCCGAGCGACGCGGCCGCCACCGAAGTGCGAAAGATATCGAGCGTGCGCATGGCGATCTTGAAGCCTTCCGCGCGCGCGCCGAGCAGTTGACCGCGCGGCACCCGCGCGCCATTGAAATGCAGCCGGGCGAGCGGATGGGGGGCGATCACGTCGATGCGTTCGGCGATCTCCAGGCCGGGCGTATCGGCGTCGACGATGAACGCGCTGATGCCGCGCGCGCCCGGCGCTTCGTCGGTACGGGCGAACACCACATAGAAATCGGCGATGCCGCCGTTGGAGATCCAGGTCTTGTCGCCGTCGAGTATGTAGTGTTCGCCGGCATCATCGAGGCGTGCGCTCAGCGTCATGGCGGCGACGTCCGACCCGGCCTGCGGCTCCGACAGCGCAAATGCGGCGATCGCGGTGCCGCTGGCAACGCGCGGTAAATAGCGCTGCTTTTGTTCATGCGTGCCGGCTAGCGATATGGCGCCGGAGCCCAGACCCTGCATGGCGAGCGCGAAATCCGCGAGCCCGGAATGTTTCGCGAGGGTTTCGCGCAGCAGGCACACGGCGCGCGTGTCTATGGTGTCGCCGTGGCCGCCATAGGCCGTGCCGCCGACACCGTATTTCAACCAGCCCGCGGCGCCGAGTTCGCGCACCAGGTGGCGGCAGGTGGCGTCGACATCGTCGTGGCCGGTCTTGCTCAGATGCGCGGCCGCCCATGCGTCGATCCGGGTGGCGAGTTCGCGGTGACGGTCCTCAAAGAACGGCCAATCGAGCGGACTGTTTTCGCCGTAGACCGGGATGGCGTTGGAGCCAGTCGCGGGCTTGGCCTGCGTGCCCAAGTTTGCAGGCTTGGCCTGTGGGGCCACGTTTGCTTTGTCGGTCACGTCAGTTCCCCTCGAATACCGGCGACGACTTCGCGGCAAACGCGCGATAGGCGCGCTCGAAGTCCTGCGTTGCCATGCAGACCGCTTGCGCCTGCGCTTCGGCCTCGATCGCGTCGTCCACGCTCAGGCTCCATTCCTGATGCAGCATTTTCTTGGTGATGCCGTGCGCGAAGGTCGGGCCCGCAGCGATTTCCGCCGCCAGCTTGCGCGCGTCGGCGAGCACGGTCTCGGGTTCGCACAGGCGGTTGTAAAAACCCCAGGTGTACGCCTCTTCACCACTCGCCGAGCGGCCGGTGAAAAGCAGTTCGGATGCGCGGCCCTGGCCGATGATGCGCGGCAGGATCGCGCACGCGCCCATGTCGCAGCCGGCCAGCCCGACCCGCGCGAACAGGAAGGCCAATTTGCTGCGCGCCGTGCCCAGGCGCAGGTCTGAGGCCATCGCGAGGATCGCACCGGCTCCGGCGCACACGCCATCGACGGCGGCAACGATGGGTTGCGGGCAATGACGCATCGCCTTGACGAGATCGCCCGTCATGCGTGTGAACAGCAGCAATTCGGGCATCGGCAAGCCGATCAGCGGCGCGATGATTTCGTGTACGTCGCCGCCCGAGCAGAAGTTGTTGCCGGCGCCGTGGATCACAACGGTTTTGACGTCAGTGGCATAGGCGAGCTGGCGAAACAGGTCGCGCAACTCCGCGTACGATTCGAACGTGAGCGGGTTTTTGCGCTCGGGGCGATTCAATTCGATCGTGCCAACCTTGCCCTCGACCGACCACAGGAAATGACGAGCCTGGTAGTCGGCTAGCGTCGTACGGTTACCGGCCAGCAAGGCGTCGGCTGATGATGCTGTCATGGTGTTGTGTCTCCGTTCGTGAGTGCGGGTCTTGGGTGCGGGTCGGGGGTGTAGGTTGCGGGTGCAGCTCAATGAGCGGACCGCTATCGTTTCAGGTTCTCGATCAGGTGTTTCTTGAGCTTGCCCAGCCGTTGATGGACACGCGCCTTCTCGTCGAGCCCGAGGCCGCCGAACATCTCGACCACCCATTGCTCGTGGGCGATCGCCATCTTGTCGAACAGTGCGCGGCCAGCCGGCGTGAGGCGCACGCTGATGGAGCGCCGGTCGTTCGGATCGACGTCGCGCACCACCAGCGCTTCTTTTTCGAGCTGGTCGGTAATACCGGTGACGTTGCCGCCCGTCACCATCAGGCGGCGCGAGATCTCGCTCATTTTCAGGCCGTCCGGATGGCGTTCGAGTTGCGCCATCAGGTCGAAGCGGGGCAGCGTGCTATTGAATTCGGTGCGCAGCCGCGTACGCAATTCCGTCTGCACGAGGTTGGTCGTGGTGAGCATGCGCAGCCACAAGCGCAGGCCCATGTGGCTGTCGGCGCCGGTGCTCATTTCGAGGTCGACGACGTTTTCCGACGGTGCGGTCTTTTTTTCGCGAGTGATGGCGGCGCGCGTCACATTACTTCTCCACCGGAAATGGACACCGATTGTCCTGTTACCGCGCCCGATTCCGCGGCGCACAGCCACAGCACGGCGTGGGCCACCTCGGACGGCTGGACGAAGCGGCGCTGCGGATTGGTGCGCAGCAGATCCTCGCGAGCCTGCTGCTCGCTGCGTGAGGTTTTGTTCATGATTTGCTCCAGCGATTCGTGCAGCAACTCGGTTTCCGTATAGCCCGGGCAGACGGCGTTGACGGTGATGCCCTTGGTCGCCACTTCGAGCGCCAGCGAGCGGGTCAAGCCGATCACGCCATGTTTGGCCGCGCAGTAGGCGGCGACGTAGGCGTAGCCGATTTGTCCTGCCGTGCTTGCGATATTGACGATGCGCCCATAGCGGCGTTCGAGCATGGCGGGCAGCACCGCCCGCGTGCAGAGGAACACGCCGGTCAGATTCACGTCGAGCATGCTTTGCCACAAAGCGATATCGGTCTTCGCAAACGGCGCTGCGCGGGCTTGGCCCGCGTTGTTCACGAGCACGTCGACGGGGCCGAAGCGCTGCGCGGCCTGCGCAAACGCGGCATCGACCGATTCGGGTTGGGTCACGTCGACTGCGATGACTTCGATCTCGGCGTGAGCGTGGGGCGCTGGAGAAAGCGATCCATGCGACGACGAGCGCGACGCATCAAGCAAGGTCGCGCGCAAGGTGTCGCGCTGTGCGGCGAGCCGCTCGGCATTGCGGCCCATCAGCGTGACGCGCAGGCCTGCGCGGGCCAGCGTAAGCGCCGTGGCGGCGCCTATGCCGCTGCCGCCTCCGGTTACCACCGCGTGTCGTTGTTGCGCCGGGTCAAATAGCGCGGAGGTTTGCGTCGGACTTGGCGTGGGCGTCCGCGTTGGCGTTTGCGCCGGCGTGCTCATATCACCCCCTCGGCGCGCAACGCGATTTGTTCAGCCTGTGCGCGCTCGCGCTCGAGGTTGCGTTCGAGTTGCGACTTGCCGGCGTAATACTGATTCGGCCACGCGAGGTCGAAATAGCCGATCTTGGCCGCCTCGGTCAGGGTCCATGAAGGATTGGCCAGATGCGGACGCGCTACGGCGCAAAGATCGGCGCGGCCCGCCGCGATGATGCTGTTGACATGATCGGCTTCGGAAATCGCGCCGACCGCGATGGTCGCGATGCCCGCCTCGTTGCGGATCCGATCGGCAAACGGCGTCTGGAACATGCGGCCGTACACTGGCTTTTCGTCCTTGCTGACCTGACCTGACGAGACATCGATCATGTCGGCGCCGGCCGCCTTGAATGCGCGTGCAATTTCGACCGCGTCGTCAGGCGTCATGCCGCCTTCCACCCAATCGTGCGCTGAAATGCGCACCGAGATCGGCTTGTCCTGCGGCCACACCTGCCGAATCGCGGCGAATATCTGCAAGGGGTAGCGCAGGCGGTTTTCCAGCGATCCGCCATAGGCGTCGGCACGCTGGTTGGTCAACGGCGACAGAAAACTCGACAACAGATAACCGTGCGCGCAGTGCAATTCGAGCCAATCAAAGCCGGCCGCTGCGGCCATTTCCGTCGAGCGCACGAACTCTTGCTCGATCGCGCGCAGGTCCTGCGCGCTGGCTTCGCGCGACCACTGGCTCACGCCGCGCAGATACTGCTGCGGGGAGGCCGAGACCAGGGGCCAGTTGCCTTCGGGCAAGGGCTGGTCGATGCCTTCCCAGCTCACCCGCGTGGAGGCCTTGGCGCCGGCATGTCCGATCTGCATGCCGATCTTCGCGTCGGACTGGCCGTGAACGAAATCGACAATACGCCGCCAGGCTTGCAGATGCTCGGGCGCATACATGCCGGGGCAGCCCGGCGTGATGCGGCCATGCGCCGATACGCAGGTCATTTCCGTCATGACGAGCGCGGCGCCCCCCATTGCGCGCGCGCCCAGATGCATCAGGTGATAGTCGCCAGCGACGCCATCCACGGCCGAGTATTGAGCCATCGGCGACACGACGACCCGGTTTTTCAGCGTCACGCCGCGCACCTTGAACGGCGTGAACATCGGCGGCACCGAGCGTTTGCGGCCCTGAACGTTGGGCGGCACTTCGAGGCCGGACTGATGCGCGATCCAGTCTTCGAACGATGCCACATATTGCGCATCGCGCTCGCGCAGGTTTTCGTGCGAGATACGCTGCGAGCGCGTCAGCAGGGAATAGGCGAACTGCTCGGGCTGGAACGAGGTATAGCGGTCGACGTTCTCGAACCATTCCGTCGAATTGCGCGCTGCGTTCTGGATTCGCAAGACATCGATGCTGCGCACGTCCGTGTAATGCGCGAGCGCCGCATCGAGATCGCCCGGGTGAGCGGCGATGCTGTTGGCGAGTTCGATCGAATCTTCCAGCGCCAGTTTGGTGCCGGAGCCGATCGAGAAGTGCGCGGTGTGCGCGGCGTCGCCCATCAGCACGATGGGCGTGGTGCCGCCATCCGAGCGTGGCCTGCGATGCACCCACTGCTGGTTGACCACCCGCGGAAACTGGATCCACTGCGACGAGCCGCGCAAGTGCTCGGCATTGGAGAGCAGCGCATTGCCGTCGAGGTATTTGGCGAACAGCCGCTCGCAGAACGCGATGCCGTCCTCCTTGCTCATCTGGTCCAGGCCGGCTGCGCGCCATACGTGCTCGGGCGTCTCGACGATGAAGGTCGAGGTCTCGTCGTCGAATCGGTATGCGTGCGCCTGGAACCAGCCCCATTGGGTCTGCTCGAACGCGAACGTGAACGCGTCGAAGAGCTTGCGGGTGCCTAACCAGACGAAGCGGCAATCGCGCATGTCGATGTCGGGCTGATACGTTGCGGCATATTTTTTACGTATCGGGCTATTCGCGCCGTCACAGGCGATGATCAGGTCCGCGTCGTAATCCTCGTCATTGGTGACGTTGGTTTCGAATACGAGTTGTACGCCCAGCGCCTCGCAGCGTGCCTGCAGGATATTGAGCAAACGCTTGCGGCCGATGCCGCAGAAACCGTGACCGGAAGAGCGCAGTTGACGGCCGCGAAAATTGATCTCGATGTCGTCCCAGTGATTGAATGCGTCGAGAATCGCGTCGGCGCTGGGCGCATCCGCGGCGCGCAGATTGCCCAGGGTCTGGTCCGAGAACACGACGCCCCAGCCGAACGTATCGTAAGGGCGGTTGCGCTCGACCACGACGACCTCGTGGGCGGGATTCTGCCGCTTCATCAACAAGCCGAAGTAAAGTCCGGCGGGACCGCCGCCGATGCAGACGATGCGCATACTCGCTCCTTGCGTAGTTATCGGTATTTAATTTAGTCCTTGATAGTTTAGGTGTCAAGCAATTAAAAAGGAGGCAGATGCGCGTGCGGATGCTTGTGCGCGAATACTCATGGCCACGCGCGCTCAGGAGGGGACGCTCAGGCCGGGACGGTCAAGAGGGGACTAAAGAGGGGACCGATGAAGAGGAGACTGATGCGGGCCGTTTCTTCAGGCGAGGTGCGCATCTGCGCGCGTGGACGGCGTGCAGGCGCGCCCCGACAGCGTGCTTTTGCGGAACTCGCTTGGGGAAGTTCCATAACTGGCGCGAAAACTTCTGCTGAAGTGCGCCGAGTCGTTGAAGCCATTCTGGTAAGCAATTTCGGCGATTGTCAGCGTGGCCCAGAGCGGGTTTTCCAGATCGTCGCGAGCGCGCGCAAGCCGGTGCTGCAAGATGAAATGGCCATATTGCATCGCGCGGGCTTCGAACATTTTGTGGATGTAGCGTTTTGAAACGCCCAGGGCGCAGGCACACGCGTCGACGTCGAGTTCGGGATCGTGAATATTTGCCGCGATGTAGGCGTTCAACTGGGACCAGCGCAGCGGGTTGCGGGAGGTGGCCAATGCGCTCGGCGCGTCAGGTGCGCCGGTTTGCGTGCTGCCCGCGGCTTCCAGGTAGGCGGTGCAAAGCAATGCGACCAGCGATTGTTCGGCCATCGCCACGGTGTCCATGCTCATTTGCGCAAAGCCCGGCAGCGCGGCTTCGATGAAACGATGCACCGTTTTCACGATGCCCGAATCGGCTTGCGCGCGACGCGGTTCGAACCGCACGTAGTGGGCCACGGCATGACCGAACAAACGCGCGATCGGCAAGCGCACCATCATCAGCGTAGCCGGCTCCTCGATGATCGCGCTCGACGGCACGCGGGCGCGTCGAAACGTGATATCGCCTTTGCCGAACGCCATGCGCCGGCCGTCTTGCGTCACGCTGCCGCAGCCTTCCAGTGCGATCAGCACGACCACGTCATCGCCGACCAATTCGCGCAGGTGGGCGCTGTCATGCCGGACCTCCTGATGCGACAGCCTTACCGTAGCCAGTACTCCGCCGCCTGTCAGGCGGCACGCCTGGAGCTGGCCCGCGGCACCCCCCGTGGCGAGCGACACGTCGCCGGGCATCACGATGCCGTCCAGGGAACTTTGCCATTCGCCTGGACCGTGCGCGGTGATTTCCTTCAGCGTGGGGGCGTAGGGCAGGTCGAGGCTGGCGATGTGACGCATGGGGGAAGCTCCCGCGTTAGGCGAGCGCGCACGAGCGTGGCGGGCCTGTTGGTCGATGGAAATCTTGATGGCTCAAATTATGAAAACCATTATTCTCCCGGGTTGCGCGATTGCCTAGAGGAATCTGCGGCTCGAACTACACCAGAACTTCCGGCTCGTGTTTGATCACGCGCCGAGCAAACAGCGCAAAACTCGCCTTCACGACACTGGGCAGCAGCAGGAAATCATGCGACTCGCGCGCCAGCGCCGGGTCGATCGGCGTGAGAGGCGCCAGCGAACTGGCCAGAATCTGGCTGCGCGCGGCGCGCTCGATCAGCACAGCAAGATAGGTGGACTCTTCAAGCGATTGCGTTGCGGCCAGGAATCCATGGTTCGCCAGCAAAATGGTGCGATTGCTGCCCAATGCCGCGGAGATGACCTCGCCCTCGTTGTCGGCGATCGGAAGTCCCGGCCATTCGCTCAAGAATGCGCAGTCGTCGAAAAACGGCGTGGCGTCCATATGCGCCACCTTCAGCGACGTGCCTGTCATCGACAGCGCATTCACATAGGGCGGATGCGTATGCACAATGCAGTGCACGTCGGGCCGGCGCCGATAAATCCACAAGTGGAAGCGGATCGCCGGATTCGCCATGCCTTGACCTTCGAGCACGCGCATCGAGTCGTCGATGCGTATCACGTTGCTGCGGCTGATCTCGTCGAAGCCGTAAGCCATAGGCGTGCTCAGGAACGTACCGTCCGGCTGGCGCACGGTGATTTGTCCGGCGAGTGTCTCCGAGTGGCCTTCGCGCGCCAGCATGCGGCAGGCGAGGGCCAGCTTCTGGCGCTCATCCCAGTTGCCTAATTCGAGCTTCTGATCCATTTGAGCGGCGATGCTGCGGGTCAACGCGTCTTTGTCTGCGTGCATGGTTTCATTCATGATGGGTCTCCAAAAATGGGGTTTGCAAGGGCTGCATCGCAAGAGGCGGCGCGAGCGCCACAAAGCACGCCCCGATCAATGCGCTCACAGCCACATACATTGCGACCGCCGTCGGGTCGCCGCCATGGGAGGCCAGCAGCGCCGAGCAGATCACCGGGCTCATGCCGCCGCCGACGACCGCGCCGATGGCGCCGATGGCAACGCCGGAAAAGCGCACGCGCGTGTCGAACATGTCGGCAAAAAATCCGCCTTGTGGACCGTACATCAGCGGATGCACCAAGCCCAGCGCGATCACCACGGCGAGCGTGATCAGCGCCGGACTGCGCGTATTGAGCAAGCTGAAGTAGGGCCACACATACAGCGCGCAGGCGATCAACCCGAGCAAGTACAACGGTTTTCGGCCGATGCGGTCGGACAGCGCGGCGAACATGGGCACCGTGAACACGGCCACCGCAGCGCCCGCCATGACCGCTCCCAGGATGACGTGCTTCGGTATCTTCAGTTGCACGGTGACATAGGCGACCGTGAACAACAACACGAAAATCGACCAGGTGATTTCGCCCAGGCGCGCCATAAAGACGATGGCAATCTGGCGTCGCTGAGTGCGCAACAGGTCGCGCAGCGGAAAGCGCGCGATCGCATGGGCCGTTTTCAATTGTTCGAATTCGCGTGTTTCCGGCAGTCGGGCTCGCGCCAACAGACCGATCACGACCAGCACAGCACTAAACAGAAATGGCACGCGCCATCCCCAGGACAAGAACGCGGGTTCAGGCAGCAGCGACGTCAGGAGCAGGGCACCTGTCGAGAGGATGGCACCGCCATAGCTGCCTGCGTTGCTCCAGCTGCCGTAAAGCCCACGGCTGCGCGCGGGTGCGCTTTCGAAGCCGAGCACGATCGCGCCGCTTTGTTCGCCGCCGATCGCGAAGCCCTGAAATACGCGCAAGGTCGTGAGCAGCACCGGCGCCCAAATGCCGATCATCGCGTAGGTCGGCAGAAGGCCAACCAGTGTCGAGGCCACGCCCATGACCACGAGCGTGGCCAGTAATAAGGTCTTTCGGCCGATGCGGTCGCCGAAGTGGCCGCAAATCAGCGCACCTGCGCCGCGAGCAAAATACCCCGCCGCGTAGGTTCCCAGCGACGCGATGGTGCCTGCGAGCGGATCGAGATTCGGAAAAAATATCTTGCTGAATACCAGTGCCGAAGCCGTGCCATACAGCAAAAAATCGTACTGCTCGATCGCCGTGCCGAGAAACGCGGAAACGAAGACATAGGGCCAGCGGGAACGCGCATCTTTTGACATGAGCACCTCAATGCATCAGGTTAGGGTGCCTAAGCTTAGCTTTTACAAAACAGTTGGGATTGGACCTGCATGAACCGGCGACTTGTCGTTAAGCGAACTGCTGTAAAGCCAACTGCTGCGGCCCTAGCTAGCGCTGCTTTGCGCCGCCCGCAGCGGCAGCCACAGAATCAGCCGCGAGCCGCGGGCGTTCGAGTCCCAGTCGATTTTTGCGCCTATGGCTTCTGCGCGGCGCCGCTGATTCTTCAGGCCACGGCCCTCGCCGCCCAAGGCGCGTTCGACTGAAAACCCCGGGCCGTTGTCGCTGATCACCACCACCACGCCGTTATCGTCCGTGCCGGTCGCCACGTGGATCTCGTTTGCGCGCGTGTGCTTGATGATATTGGTAAAGGCTTCCTGGAGGATGCGCAGGATATGCAACGCGGTGCCGGGATCGAGCCAATCGAGTGCCGGTACGTCCTCGACTTCCCAGCACAGGGTGATGCCCGATCGCTCGAAACGGCTCGCCAGGCGGTAGCGCAGCTTCGCCAGCAACAGCAGTAGATTGGCCTCCACCGGTTCCATGGAATCGATGGTCAGTTTCAGGTCGTCGATGCATCCCTTGAGGATCTCGGCGATTTCCGCTTCATCGAAATGGCCGCGCTCGACCGCCCATAGCGCGCTCATCAGCGACGAACCCAGGCCGTCATGCATGTCGCTCATCAAGCGCTGGCGCTCCAGGTTGATCGCTTGCCGCTGTTCCATTTCACCGAGGCGCCGATAACTGTCGGCCAGCCACGTTTCGCGCGAGACCACGCGTTGTTCGAGGCCCGCGCTGAGCGCCTCGACCTGACCCATTGCGCTGGCGTAGCGCCGCAGCATCACGAACACCAGGAGGAAGGACAGGCCCATGCCCGCATAAGGGGTCAGATAATAGCGCTCGAAGTCAATGCGGTGGGCTGCGATCAGCCAGTCGTAAATGCCAAACAGCAGGGAAATCGTCGTCCACAATGCGAGCAGCAAGCCATTGCTCGAGCGGGTAGCGCAGGCATCCCGCAGGCCTACCGCCGCCAGCACGAACGCGGCCGCCATCATGGCCAGATAGGCCAGCGGCCGTACCCCAAGGGCGCCCTGCAAGCCGGCGAGGAAGGGCAGCGTCAGGACGGTCGACGAGATTGCCAGTGCGAGGAATCCGCGCGTCACCCAAGGATGCTGGCGCTTGTGCAACTGAAGGAACACCAGATGAAGAGCGAGGATCTGCCAAGCCAGCGCGTTCAGCGTTATCCACCCCAACCATTGGTCCGATACGCTCAAGCGTTCCAGGCCCGGATAAAAATGCCAGCGACGTACCGCATTGAGCACGGCGATCGCGAAAAACAGAAAATACAAGGGCTCGCGGCGGCGCAATATCCACACCGCAAAAGAAAAGAAACCGACAGCCAGAAACGCCGCGCTACTCAGGTAGGGGAGCTGGTACTCGATCCACTCGCGAACCGCATATTGCGAGGTCAATATGGCGCTATCGCCCATGTAGAGTGAAGAAAGCGCGCCGCGGGTCGCGGATTCGCTGTCCATCCGAATCAGGATGACCCTGGGCGGCCGGACGTCCGTCGTTTGATTCAGCGGTATCAGCAGCGATTGGTGCAGGAACATGTTCAAGCCGGGGCTGAATGTGCGGTGATACACGAGCCGCGCATCGGCATAAACCGCAAGGTCGCCTGCACCTTGCCAGCGCACGATATACAGGCTTGTTGTATCGGAATTGGTATCAGGATCGGCCTGTAGCTCGTCCGTGCGCACGCGATACCAAGTGGTCGTTTGATGCGCGCCGGCATCGATGCCGGTCCGTTGCGCGGTGCGGCGCGGTGCCAGCGGGCGCTCGGTCGCATGAGGCAGGCTCACGCGGATCCACGGGCCAGTCAACGAGGCTGCTTCGACGGACGAACCGGGTGGCCCCATCGAGTTCGTCATCATTTCAGCCGAAGTCAGATGAACGACCGGATTGCCGTGGGCTCCCTGAGTTTGCTGGGCCAGCGCCGGCCCTATCGATGCGCCTAGACTTGCTACAACACTGCCGATCAACATCCAGAAGCTAATCCGCCAAAAATCCCCGATTTCGCGCTTCATAGATGGCTTCCGCTTTGGAGGTAACTTTGAGCTTGGTATAGATGCGTCGCACGAAGGTCAGAATGGTGTGCCGGGAGAGCTGCATCATCTCGGAAATTTCGTTGGCGGTAAAACCCTTGGTGACCAGTTCCAGCACTTCGGTCTCGCGAGCTGACAAGAGCGAGGTTTCGTCAGCGGAGCAGGATCGGGACTTTTTTGGGGGGCTCGTCGAGATCGAGGTCGGGGTCGGGGTCGGGGTCGGGGTCGATGTTGGGGCGGCGCCTTGTGGCGCGCAATGCGCGCGACGAAATTGCTTGAGGATAAGCCGCGCGATCGACGGGCTGATCGGGCTACCGCCTTCGCTCACGCAGCGGATTTCATCGAGCATATTCTTAGCAGAACTGTCTTTGAGCAAATATCCTGAAGCACCGGCTTCGATGGCTTGCATGATATGGATTTCGTCGTCGAATATGGTACTGACCAGCACGCCGCAGTCGGGCCATTTGACGGCGGCGGCACGGATTACGTCTACCCCCGATCCATCGGGCAGGCCGAGGTCGACCAGCAAGACATCGGCCGGCGCGCGCTCCAGCATCAGCAGACCCTCGGCTCGCGTGGCGGCAATTTCCACCAGCTTCATCGTGGAGCAGGCCTGAATGGCTGCGACAACGGCGCCCTTGGACTGAAGATCGTCCTCCACGAGTGCGACCCGAATTGGCGAATTTTCTGCAACTCTTAGCATAGTGATGGATTCTGAATGCAAAAAACGCCTTGCGACGCCTGGGGTTCGTCGGGGGCCGCGGCATTATGCACGCCCTGGCCGAGACATTTTGTACCTATTTCTAGCGACAGACGAATCTAAATTTTGACGTCAGCATGCTGATCTTGATTAATGTCGACCGTATGAAGGTGTTCCAAGGGCATTTCGCGGTCGTTTGTTTAGCAAATAATGCGCGGCATCGTTGCATGCTGCGCCGCAGAAAATCGAGCGGGCGCCAATTCAGGCGTACTCATGGCCGCTATGTGGTCCTTGCCCACAAGACACCTCTTCTATCGCGAATCACCGGCCAAGCCGGGTGTGCGGCGCTGACGCAACAGTGTTGGATTTAAATCACTAAACGACCAGCATATAAAAATAAATAGGAGTTCTCAAAAAAAGACTTGTAAAGGTCATGAAAGTTACGGAATATTTCAGCATAAAGGGGAGCTCGTCCTGTATATATCAGGGGCGGACGAGATCGTTATTTCTTGTATAAAGGTACCCACAATAATAAATGCGGGAAACGACAAGAAAGTTTACCGGACCAGAAACGGGAACTGCAAGCCGCTGCTTTGAGCGGAATCGGGGCGGCGTTTTTCGCCGGTACCTGGGCGGTTGCGTATTTGCGTTGCTGCTCGGGCTGTTCACCCTGTCCGGGTGGCATAGCCGTAATGCCGGTGCGGCCGTTGCAGCCACGCCCGCCGTTTCAGTCCCTGCGACGGCGGCGCCCAATATCGCGTTTTTCTACGGGCATGACCTGCCGATCGAACAGTTGCAAGCGTTCGATGTCGTGGTTATCGATCCCACCCAGGCAGAACTTCCTGCCACTAATCTGGCCCCACATACATCCTGGTTCGCTCATTTGCAGGTTAATGGCCTTGCGAACTCGGCCGCCGCAGACCCTGGCGCATTCGTCAGCCAAGCAGTCGACCCGTTGTGGAACAAGGGATATCGCGGTTTTCTGCTCGACGATGGCGCTGATTTGAGCGCTGACGTGAGCGCCGATGCGAGCAATCAGGCGGCGCAGTCCGATGCCTGGCTAGCCTCAGCAGTGCGTGCGATCCATGCCAAATATCCGCAAGCGCAAGTGATGCTGCGCAATCATTTGGCCTTGGCCGCGCAGATGCCGGGCGATCTGTACGCGCTCGCAGTCGATGCGCTTTATCAAAAATACGACACCCACACGACCGCGTTGGACGCCGTGACTGACGGCGTGCGCGCCGACGCCCTGCGGCGTATCAGGGCGCTGGCGCCGTTGCCGGTGGTGGCCATCGACTATTGCGCGCGTACCGATCTGGCCTGCCGTCGCGACACCGCTCACCGCTTGGTGCTGGCCGGCGTCACGCCGTTTGTCACGGACCCCACCTTGAGCACCGTCGGTGTCGGCCGTATCGAATCGATGCCGCGCAAGGTGCTGATGGTGCAGACCCCGACCGAGGGCGAGCCGATCGATCTGACGACCGGTGCGCGCGATATCGCGACACCGCTCAACTATATGGGTTACGACGTTGACTATGTCGACGTGAACAAGAAGTTGCCCGACGGTATCTATAACGATCAATACGCCGGCATCGTGGTTTCGATCGACACCACCGTCAACAACCCCGGCGTGTGGCGCCGCTGGTTGCTCGCGCGCATCCAGGAAGGCATGCGTGTGGCGGTGATCGATCAGTTCGGTTTCGACATCGATCAGGCGACGGCAAAAGCGCTCGATCTCGACATCGTGCCCGGCGACGCACCGGTCAACGCCGTGCCGCAGATTGTCAGCAAATCGCCGATGATGGGTTTCGAAATCATGCCGCCGCCCGATATTCGCGATGCGCTGGGCATCCGCGTCGGCGCATCGAGCAAATCGCTGCTGCGCATGAAAGTGGGCGACTACACCTACGATATGGCGGGCATGACGCCTTGGGGCGGTTTCACCTTGAGCCCCTACGGCGTGGCCAGTCTGGTTGCGATCGGGCAGGAGCGCTGGGCGATCCAGCCTATCGATTTCCTCAAGCAGGCGTTGGCGCTGCCTGACATGCCGGTGCCCGACGTGACCAGCGAAAACGGGCGCCGCCTGATGTTCGTGCACGTCGATGGCGACGGGTTCGCCTCGCGTACCGAGTTTCCGGGCCCGGATTACGACGGCGAGGCTTTGTACGACCAGATCTTCAGCAAATTCCCGATTCCCCAGACCTTGTCGGTCATCGAAGGCGAAGTGGGCCCGCAGGGCATGTACCCGAAGCTTTCGCCGCGGCTGGAAGAAATCGCGCGCAAGATGTTTGCTTTGCCCAATGTCGAGATCGGTACGCATACCTATTCGCATCCGTTCAACATGGAGCAGATCAATGGGGTCACCGGCAAGCGCATCGAAGGCAAGGTCAATCCGGACTGGGGCGGCGACGACGCGTTCTCGCTCGATATCCCCAACTACAAATTCGATTTGAACCGGGAAATCCAGGGCTCCATCGATTACATCAACACGCGTTTGGCGCCTCCCGGCAAGCACGTGGTCGTGCTGCAGTGGCCGGGCGACGCGCAAGCGCCGGCCATCGCGCTGCGCATGGCGAACGCCGCCGGTGTGCTCAGTATCAATGGCGGCGACACCACCATCACCAAGACCAACAATAGCTGGACCAATATCGCGCCGTACGGCGTCGCCAAAGGCAAGAACGCGAACGAGTATCAGGTGTATGCGGCCGTGATGGACGAGAACGTCTATACGAACGACTGGACCGGGCCGTTCTATGGTTTCTCGCGCGTGCTCGAAACCTTTGCCATGACCGACCAGCCGATCCGGTTCAAGGCGCTCAATATTTACTATCACTTTTATTCCGGCAGCAAACTCGCGTCGCTGCAAGCATTGCGCGGCGTGTACGAAAGCGTGCTCAAGCAGAACGTGTTTCCGATCTATACGACCGAGTACATCCGGCGCGTGCTCGATTGGCGCCGCGTGTCGGTGGCTCGCGAAGTCACCCCTAGCGGCACGCGCTGGCTGGTGCGTTCGGGAGCGGACCTGCGGGAATTGCGCTGGCCGGCCAATCAGGGGGTGCCCGATCTGAGCACGTCTACTGGCATCACCGGTTATCTGCCCGGTCCCGGCGGGCTGTACGTGCATATGGCCAACGATCAGGCGAGCTTCTCGATCACGTCGCAGCCTAGCGCGAAAGTACCGTACATCGCCGAAGCCGCCGGGTTCGTGCGTCACTTCCAACGCGACGGCCGCAGCATGCAATTCGACTTCGGTGGTTATTACAAACCGTTCGTCCGTTTCGCCGACGCCGGAAGTTGTCGCGTGCAGGTCGACGGGAAAGCCAAAGCCGGAGCCGCCCAAGCAGGGACGTTGCGCATCGACGTGGCAGGCGAAGCCGCACAACAGGTTACTTATCATTCGATCAAGGTAGACTGTGAATAACGACCGAGTGCGTATCAGTCCCATATGGTTGACCGGCGCCATCGGCATCGGCATTGCACTGGCGCTCGCGGCCGCTTATCCGCGCGACAGCGTGCAGGCACGCCATCTTGCGTCCTTGCCGCCGAGCGAGCTCTCGGTGGCGTATCTGGAGGCCTGGCTGCGCGTAAGCCCCAACTCGCCGGAATACCTGGGCTTGCTCGGCACTCAGTACCTGGGCTTGGGTAAGTGGGAAGCTGCGCAACGTGTCGCTCAGCGACTCGAAGTGATGGGCGACGACGAGACGCATCGCCGCGGCGTGTTGCTCGAATTGGCCGCGGCCGAACAGGAAGCTTACGAGGTCAAGATCGACGACCCACGGCGGCCCGAGCTGATGGTCCGCTATATCGGTTTGCTGGCCAAGACAACGCATGACACGTGGGACGTGCCCATCATGCGCGCGTTGGCGCAAAAATCGGAAGCGGCCGGCGCCACCGCGGTGATGCTGTTCTATTACCGTCAGTTGGCTGCAGCCGATACCGAGAACGCCTCGGCATGGCAGGAAAAATTGGGCGCGGCGGCCTTCGCCCAGCAATCTTACGTCGATGCGGCCAACGCGTATTTCGCGGCGCAGGATGCGGCTCAGACGTTGGACGACAAGCGGCGCTACTTCATCACGGCACTCAAGGTGCTCGAATCGGGTAATCAGGTGGGGCTCGCCTGCGACGAGGGGGCCAAGCATGCAGGCTCCCTGGCGCAGGATCAGCAGACCTTGCGGTATTTGCTCGATCTGGCACGCCAGGCCGGCCGTACCGATCTGATGGTCAGCTACGCGCGCGCCTTGGCAAAAATGTCCAGTATCGATAACGTGGCGGGCCCGCAGTTGGCGGCGTTCGAGCCGAGCGAGAGCCATGGCTGGCAACTGCTGCAGCAAGGGCAGCAGTCGCCGGTTTATCTCGACGGGTACGCAGGCCTGCAGCGTTTGCGCCAGTTGGGCGGCGCACGGCTTTATCGGGTTGCGGCCGTGACAGGAACGACGACGGCGGCCACAGCAGGGACGACGGCGGCGGCCACGACAGGGACGACAGCAGCGGCCACGACTGCAACCACAGCAGCAACCACGACTGCAACCCCAGCAGGGACCACCACGGCGACCGCAGCAGGGGCGAGCGCCAGCAAAGCAGCGGTTACGGACAACGATTACGACCTGGCCTACAAGGCATTCGTCGAGAGCAATCGCCTCGATGACGCCGAACAACTCGCGCAGCAGGCATTGGCTCGCCACCTTGATCCCTTGGTGTGGACCCGGCGCCTCGCGCAGGTAGCCCAGTGGAATAACCATCCGGTGGTCGCGTTGAAGTACTGGAAGGAGTATGCGCAAGCTTCGGGTAATGACGAAGCCTGGAACAATGTGCTCAAGCTTGCACCGCAGCTCAACGACGACCAGGCCTACCTGGCGGCCCTGATGCATGCCGCGCAGCAAGCGCCAGGCAACCTGGGTCTGCAGGATCAAGTGGTCGATACCTACGAACGCCTGGGTCAGCCGCAGGAAAGCCTGAGCTACCTGAAAAGCCACGCGACAGGCGCACTGCGCCGGCCGCTGCTGGAACGCTATGCGCAAGTGGCCGAGCGCCGCGGCGACGACGATGAAGCGTTGCGCACTTACCGCACGCTGCAGGCCGAATTCGGTCCGAGCTCGCAGTACGCGATGTTCATCGCCACCATCGAATTCCAGAAAGGCCAGATGAAGCAGGCGCTCATGGCGCTGCGCCAGGTGCGCGACAAGGTCGGCACGCGCAAGGAAGACGCCCCATATTGGCAGACTTATGCCGAACTGTCCCGTCTGTCGGAACAGCAGGACGACACCAATTACGCCTATAAGCACCTGCTGGCAACTGGGCAGTCGAACCCGGCCGACCTGACCGAAATGACGAATTTCTATGAAGGCTATCCGATCGATGCAGGTCGGGTTGCCGAATTGCAATTCCGCCAGGATGGCTCCGAGACCGCTTTGCAATCGGCGATGTACTTCTACACGGTCGCCCGCGCATGGCCGCGCATCGAAAGCCTGCTTGCCGGGTTGACGCCCGAGCAGCGCACGATGTTCGAGCATTCGAGCACGCTGCTGGCAGACCGCGCCGAATATTACCGTCAGATCGAACGCTGGGATGCCTCGCTCGCCGACTTGCGCATTGCAGCGCAATTGCCGGGTGCGACCGACGAGACGCGTGTGACCTATTTGTGGGCGCTGGTCGATTTCGGCAACGACGACGAATTGAGCGCAGCGGTGCGCCGCTGGCAAGATACCGCGAAGAACAACGCCGTCTATTGGGGCGCATTCGGCGCGGCCGAGCTGCGCCTGGATAATCCTGTCGTCGCGCTGAAGTATCTGCACGATCAGGCGGCGCTGTCCGACGACGATCCATTGTGGATGTTATCGCTGGCCGATGCACTGGAACAAGCCGGTCACCCCGACGAAGCCTGGCGCGTTCGCCGTGCGGTATGGCGCGATCTGGAGACTGCCGCGGCCGGCAACAAACCGGGTTCGACGCCGCGTTCGGCACGCCGCTCGACCTCTGCACAACGGCTGACGGTTGCGACCGGCACGACGCCCGACGCAGCGGCGGAAGCGCGCGCGGCTCGTGTGACCTTAAGCGAAACGTTCGCTAATGGCGATCGCTCGCGCGATATGCTGATTGCTATGCTCGAGGCGGATCGTCGCGACAGCAATAGTCCGGCCGTCGCCCAGTCGTTGTTGGGTGGCACGATCTCCGGTTTGCCCGACGATACTACGGTGATTCCTGTCAGCGGCCCCGCAGGTAGCACTGCAAGTAGCGCTGCAAGTAGCACCGCAAGCAGCCCCGCAGGCAAGCAGCCTGGTCAGAAAACTGCGCAGGCCACCGCTGCCACCGCTGCAGCACCGGCACCGGCGCAAAAACGCCTGATCAGTGCGACCGCCAAGGATGTCACGTTGGCCTGGGCGCTCAGCGGTGAGCGCAACGATCTGGCGCGTGCCTGGCTTGGTCAGGAATATGCCAATCGACTGTTGCGCCCGGCCGATTCCGAAGTGACGCTGGCATTGGCCGAGAACGATGCGCCCACGCTCGCTCGCGTATTGGACAGCCGTTCGGGTCGTGTACCGATCGACAGTCGTGTCGACGCGCTCGACACGATCGGCCGCACGCCCGATGCCGAGTCGGCCGCGTTCAAGGCGGGCCAGAACGCGCCCGAGAGCGATGACGCTCATCTGGCGATGACCGAGACATTGATGCGCGATCGCGTAAACGTCGGCGGCGATCTGATCGCCGTGCGCGAGAGCCCGATCGAGTACATCGAAAGCTCGCTGACCGGCGGCGTGGCGCTGACCAATGGCCTCGACGTGATCGTCAATGCGCTGCAGCGCAATCAGCGCACGATCGATACCTCCACGCTGGCTTTTATACCGGCGCACGATCGGATCCTCGACGTGACACTGCGCAACGTGAATATCGATCGCGACTTGTCCGTGACGGTGGGGCAACGCGATGAATTGAGTTCGTTCTACACGGCGAACGTCCACGGCGAGTTCAACCGCAATGGCGCCTTCACGACCAACTTTACCGCAGGCGTGAATCAATTTACCGATATCTCGCCGGAGATGCAGGTCGCCTCGACCAAGGACATGCTGCTGTTCGGCGCGCAGTGGAACACCGACACGCGTATCTTCGCGCAGGCCAGCGTCGAGGGTGACCGCTACCATGCGCAAGACCCAGGCCGCACTTATCTCGGGCAAGGCCTGATACTGACGGGCGAAATCGGCTACCGGATACGTACCGACTACCCGGACTGGAACGTACGCCTGGTGGGCGAGCGGGGCACATACTCGGCCGGTAATAATTTGGTCCCAACCTTGGCCAGATTGTTGCCGGTGGGCGACGTCGCGACCGCATCGGATTTCTTGCCGCAAAGTGTCGATCAATACGGAATCATGGGCGGTTTTGGCATGGACTATGAAACCGACTACACGCGTGCCTGGCGGCCTTTCCTCGATGTCGGCCTAGTACACGACAGTACCCAGGGGTGGGGTCCGCAAGTCAATGTCGGGGTGGCGGGTTCTGTCATGGGTAACGACCATATTCGAATCTACTATTTGCATGAAGCGGTGCCGGGAAGCGGCGCATCTGTGACGCAGGTCGGCGTTTCCTATCGTTTGTACTATTGATTTCCAACATCCAACGTAAGCAGCTTTTGCTGACAATTTAACGAGAACCGGGGAGCAAAATCATGAAGAGATTAGGCGGGCACAAGATTTTCGGCTGGGCCGGGGCGATACTGCTGGTATTGCTGACCGGTTGCTCGACGATCAACGCGGGCAATCCGCCGGCGCTGAGCAAGAACGACAGCTGGGCATTGCTGCCGATTGCCAACTACACTGAAACGCCGGAAGCGGGCAAGCGCGCCGAAAGCATCGCGGCGAGCATCATGCAGCAGCAGGGTTTCGCTACGTTGGCGATCTATCCTGGCGAGAACGAAGCCGATGCGCTGCTAGGCGGCAATAGCAATGCCGTGAAGGCGCAAGCGCTGGACTGGGCACGCAAGACCGGCGCGCATTATGCGCTGGGCGGCTCGGTACAGGAATGGCGTTATAAGGTGGGCGTGGACGGCGAACCGGCTG
>Ga0302314_10003459_pt1 | contig 29151 bp, 24 predicted proteins | sample III_Palsa_N2_3_FD_200533 | JGI IMG/M metagenome (GOLD analysis project Ga0302314, IMG submission 200533) | Peat permafrost microbial communities from Stordalen Mire near Abisko, Sweden - III_Palsa_N2_3 | ecosystem: Environmental > Terrestrial > Soil > Palsa > Peat permafrost | place: Sweden...
GGTCCGCATCGTGCGCACCGACGGTGTGCATACCGATGGCCCGCATGCAGAGGGGAGGCCGCGGTCGTGACCAACCCCCCTCATGAGGAGGACCCGGCGCCTGCCGAGTCCGAACGGCCGTTGAAGGCGATGCAGCTGCGCTCCACCCGCGCGCCGGTGACGCGACTATCGCGCAAGGTGCTGACCGGCCTGGGCCTGGTCGCGGCCGCCGGCATCGGCGCGGCGCTGTTCCTGGCCCTGAAACCGCAGCCTCACGCCGCACGATCGGAACTCTACAACGTCAACAATCGCACCGCGCCGGACGGACTCGCCAACCTGCCGAAGGACTATGCCGGTCTGCCGCAGAACGCGCCCAAGCTTGGACCGCCGCTGCCTGGCGACCTCGGCAAGCCGATCGTCAATGCCGGCGCCCCCGCGCCGGGGATGGGCTCGCCGTCCGCCTCGGCGACGGCGGTCGACGAGCAGGCCCAGCGCGCCGCCCAGGAGCGACAGGCGGCCCTATCGAGCCATCTGTTCTCCAGCACGGGCGGCGCAGCGCCAGCCTCCAGCGGCGTCGCCGCGGAGGTCGCGCAGGCGATACAAGCGGGGCAGGGGGCCGCGCCGACGGTCGCGGCGCAGGCGCCGACGGCGACTGCGGCCGGCGGGTCCAGCGCGTCGACCGGCCAGGACCACAAGCTGGCCTTCCTGAATGGCAATGTCGATCGCACCATCGAGAGCCCAGATCGCGTGCAGGCGCCCGCCAGCCCTTTCGTTCTCCAAGCCGGCGCAGTGATTTCGGCCTCACTTTTGACCGGGCTCAGGTCAGACCTGCCGGGCGAGGTCACCGCCCAGGTAACGGAGGCTGCCTATGACAGCCCTACCGGCAAGGTGCTTCTGATCCCGCAGGGCGCCAAGCTGGTCGGGCAGTACGACGCCCAAGTGACCTTCGGCCAATCCCGCGCCCTGCTGGTCTGGACCCGGCTGATCCTGCCTAATGGCCGTTCCATCGTTTTGGAGCGGCAGCCGGGCGCGGATGCCGCGGGTTATGCGGGCTTGAGCGATCAGGTCGATAACCACTGGGGCATGCTGTTCAAGGCCGCCATGCTGTCGACCCTGCTCAGCGTTGGGGCTGAGGCTGGGACCAGCAACAGCGAGAACAACCTCGCCCAGGTGATCCGGGAGGGCGCGTCGAACAGCTTCAGCCAGGTGGGCGAGCAGGTGGTCGGGCGGTCGTTGAACGTCCAGCCAACCATCACGGTCCGGCCGGGATTTCCCGTCCGTGTGCTGGTGACGCGCGATTTGGTGCTGGAGCCGTATCGTGGCTGAGGGCGGTTCAATGGCGAAGTTGAAACTCGGGATCATCAAGGACGAGAAGCCGGTTCGGCTGACCGTCGAGCTGCCGGCGGCCGTGCATCGCGACCTGATCGCCTACAGCCAGGCGCTGGCGCAGGAGACCTCGCAATCGGCGCCGGAGCCGGTCAAGCTGATCGCACCAATTCTGGCGCGGTTTATGGCAACCGATCGGGCCTTCATGCGGGTGAGGAAGAGGTTGGCGGCGAGCTCTGGTTCTTCTTGAGCCATCCGCGGCTGAACGACATGAACCGGCGCAGGGCCGGGTTGTCCGTCTCGCGTCGCCAGATCGCGATGATTTCGAGCCGACCTCTCGGATCGCTCATTGGCGAGAACTTGACGCCGGCGTGGCCCTGTCGAGCAATGCTCTCCGGCATGAGCGTGACGCCATCGCCGGCGGCGACCAATGACAGCAAGCTGTCGTGCGAGCAGTCATGGCTGCGGATATCCATCTTCGGACCGTTCACCAGGTCGAGGGTGGCCTGGAAATGGCGCCAGTCGTCGGTCGTTCGGCAGAGGTAGGGTTGGCGCGCTAGCACGCTCCAGTCCTGCGGCTTCCCGGACGCATCCCGGACGGGCTGGGCGAGATGAAGCGCCTCGCTCCAGAGCGCCTCTTGGTCGAGGGCGGGATCGAGGTCGCGCCACTTTACGATCCAGGCGCAGTCGATCTCGCGGGTCAGGGTGCGTTTCAGGAGCTCGGCCGCGCCAAGCTCCGTGAGGTGCAGCCGAATCGCAGGATGCGCCTCGCGAAACGCGGCGACGATCTCCCGCGCGGGGCCGGCGGCGAAGGACCAGACGAAGCCCAGCCGCAGGGCGCCGCTGCCCGCCGCGCCGGCGTGCTGGGCGTCGGCGATCGCGGTCCGCAAGATGTCCCCGGACTGGGTGAGTTTCTCGACGAAGGCGGCGCCGGCTGCGGTCAGGACCACACCGTCGGAATGGCGCTCGAATAAGGATACGCCAATGGCGTCCTCGACATTGCGAACCCGTCGGCTGACCGTCGAGGATTGGACGTTCAGTTCCCGTGCTACCCGGCCGAAACTGGCCAGTTCGGTGACCCGGATGATCGTCCGCAGTTCGATCGACAGAAGTTCAAATGGTTCGTTCATTTTGAGAAGAAGGACCCTCAATTCAACAGGCTGTGGCTTTAGCCCTCTCGCCAGCCACTTCCGGCTTGGGCGCAGCAAGGTTTAGCAAGACCTTCTCCAAGAGCCGCCCCGGATCGAAGGGTCTCCCGAAAATCGTCCCTGCCGGCGAGCGGGCATTCCTCTCGGTTGGCCTCGGAGACCCTGCTGTTCTCGTCGCCGCGATGCCGCTGGATGAGAAGGCGCAGCATGACGAGTAGCCGCGCGTGACCGCCGCCGCCCGCGAGCCTCTGGACGTGAAGAGGGCGCTGCCTTTGCGACGGCCCGAGCATGGTCGACATGCCGTTTGAGCTTTGAGAGAGCTGCGGGTTCTGCATCGATCGCTAATCCCGCCAGATCGCTAGGCCGGCCGCCAAAACCGGGCCGCCTGCCAATATGCAACCCGCACCGATCAGTGCCGCTTCCAGAGAATGAGAGCTTGAAACGCTTGTCGCTCCAAACACAGCGTCCACCCACTTCCACAACAGGGCGGCGCCAAGCCCAATGAACCCCAAGCCTACGCCCGCGGAGAGAATGGGGAGCGACCAGCGCGCCGTGGGCCATGACACCAAGTCGATGTTTGTCGCCAACGCATCGAACATGCGTTGGAAAATTCCGCGACCAGGCAGTCCCCGGCCGCGCCGCGCGGGGCTCATTGAATCACTCGCATGGCGTCGATTGGCGCGTTTCCAATGCGGGCCGCGCCCATGCGTTCAGCGTCCGCGATCGCGGTCCTCAAGATGTCCCGCGAGTGAACGAGTTTCTCAAGCAAGGCGCCGCCCGCGGCGGTCAGGACGACGCGATCGGTGTGAGGCTCGAACAACAAAACGCCAATGGCGTCTTCGACTTTTCGAACACGTTGACTGACTGACGAAGGTTGGACATTCGGCTCGCGCGCTACGCGTCCGAAACTGGCCAACTCAGCGACTCTGACGATCGTCCGCGATTCGATCGAGAGAAGTTCGAAGGCTTCAATCATGGCGATCGACGACAGAGCATCGATTCAATTTCATATTAACGCGGCGGTCTGATCGACGCCGTGAGATATCGGATCCCGTCGAGGGCACTGCGCCCTCTTCCGGCCGAAGTGGGACAGGGAGATAAGCTTCCTGGAGCATCGCCTCTGCCCGAGTCAGGAAAGGTGCGATCTGCCGACGCCAACGCTCGGAGCCTCTGCGCCACAACCAGTGGCCGTCATCGCCGACCTCAAGGACCCCTCCCGGCGAGAAGCGAAAGCGCCAGATGCTGGATCCGCCGCGGGCTCTGTGGAGCTGGACGCCGATATCGCTGAACCTGAGCAGAGCGACGAGCATGATAGGTAGGGTGATGAGTTCCGGCGGTTGCGCGGCCTGCGGCGCGGTCATGGTTGAATGTGTCGATCAGACCGCGAACGCGGCTTTGAGAAGATCGATGGCGCGGGGCCCGTCCTCAGGCGACAAAGACATGTAAAGAGTCTCAAGGTCGGCTGTGTGCGACGGGTGACGCCGGATCAAATCGTTCGGTTCGCACTCGAGCTTGGCGGCGATCGCTTCCAGCACAGGCTTGGCGTGATAGCGGCGGCCGCGCTCGATCTTGTTCATCTGGCTGCGATCGATGCCGACGGCCTCAGCCAGCTGCGCCTGGGTAAGGCCGCGATGTCTGCGCCATTCACGAAGATAGTGCGGCGGAGAAGGGTGCTGTCGATCCACTTTCTTCAGAGTCCCGATTGATGAGTTAGAGACGCTTTGACGGAAGGAGCAGAGTTCACGCGTCTTTTGCTGAACGAGAGTAGTCGGACCGGCTCTAGCGGCTTCCAAATTTTAGTCGCTACGGCTTCAAACGTCTGGTGTCTCCGCTGTAACGCTCAACGCCAGGACTGACGTACATCCGCAAAAAACAGCACCACATTCCGTTTCACCTTATGTCCTCTGTGCGTGGCGAGTTGGCGCGGTTTTGACTTTTGACAGTGCGAGAGCTTCGAAATGCCCACAAGTGATCTGAAGGGTAGGCTAGGGCAGTGGATTGGTAGGTTTCATCGCCGGTGTGCAAAGCCGTTTGGCCAGGTCCGACTCGCAAGATCGAGCGAGCCCCCTCCTTGTGACGATCGGCCTGACGTCGTCTCTCGCATGACGGTGGCGGCGCGCGCATTGGTGGCGTCAACCACCGTCAGCCGGCGATGCGTCAGCCGCTTCCGGATTGCGCGCACGAGTTCGGTCTCTCAAAGTGCGTCGATCACCGCCTCGTTCTTCGCCCTGACCTCGTCCGCCGAAACCCCAGTGGCGAGCTCCGTCAGCCTCACGCCGCCGCGCTTGCGATCCACCGCGAACACGCCGAGGTCGGTGATCACCATGTCGACCACCCCCGCGCCGGTGAGCGGCAGGGTGCAGCGATGCAGCAGCTTGGAGGCGCCGGATTTCTCGCAGTGCTCCATCACCACCACCACCCGCTTGACGCCGGCCACCAGGTCCATGGCGCCGCCCATGCCCTTGACCATCTTGCCGGGCATCATCCAGTTGGCCAGGTCGCCGTTCTCGGCCACCTGCATGGCGCCGAGGATGGACAGGTCGATGTGGCCGCCGCGGATCATCGCGAATGAGTCGGCCGATGAGAAGAAGCTGGATTGCGGCAGCTCGGTGATGGTCTGCTTGCCGGCGTTGATCAGGTCGGCGTCCGCCTCGTCGGGATAGGGAAACGGCCCCATGCCCAGCATGCCGTTCTCGCTCTGCAACGTCACCTGCATGCCGGCGGGGATGTAGTTGGCCACCAGGGTCGGGATGCCGATGCCGAGGTTGACGTAGAAGCCGTCCTTCAGCTCCTGGGCCGCGCGGGCGGCCATGTCGTTGCGTGTCCAGGCCATTGCTTCAGACCTCCGCGCCGGCGGTCGCGGCTTCACGCGGCCGCGTGGTGAGTTGTTCGATGCGCTTCTCGAAGACGGCGCCTTTGAAGCGGAAACACGCATTCCGGCACGAACAGGGAACGTCGACTAACTGGCACGATAGCGCTGTTCAACAGGATCGTTCAATGGCCCGCGGCCACGGCTGGGTCCAGAGGTAGTGGCCGCAGAATGACGTCTCGCCAGAGTAACCGGCACAGCTCCAGGCCGTTTCGGCCCCGGAGACCAACATTCTTCAACCTACTCAGCACATCCTTGTACCTACCAATCAGCCTCGTTGTCTTGGAAGCGTCATGTCCGCACCTTTGATTAGGTTGTGACAGTTCGGGCATGCGGCGCCAAAGCACGTAGGCCGAACTTGGTTCAGTCAAAGCCTGAGGGGGCTCATCATGAAACAGAATTCAAAACGATTTTCCCGACTGGTGCTTTGTGGCGGTGCGGCGCTTGTCGCGTTGAGCGCGGCGCAGGCCGCCCAGGCGCAGACAACCGGGCCGGCGGCGGCCTCCACGGCGGCCGGCTCTGGTACAACGGTAGGCGAAGTCATCGTTACCGCCACCCGCCAAACACAAACTCTTCAAAAAACCGCCGCTTCTGTGACCGTCTTGACGGCGGACACCTTGGTGAAGGCTGGCGTCGTCAACTTGGTGGACCTCGCCAAACTAGTGCCGAATTTGAGCTTTGACACCGGCTATCGCGCCGGCGTGCCGCAGATCGACGTTCGCGGCATTCCGACATCTCAGGGCGGGGAAGCCCCGGTGGCCTTCATCGTCGACGGTGCCCAAGCGCCCGCACTTGATTTCATCAATCAAGACCTGCTTGATCTTCAAAGTGTTCAAGTTCTTCTCGGTCCGCAAGGCGCACTTTACGGGCGCGGCGCGATCGGCGGCGCTGTCGTCGTTACAACCAAGCCGCCAACGGACCAGTTCCACGACAGCTTCGACGCCGTCTACGGCAACGGCAATTTGGGCCGGGTCATCAACTCCGCCTCGGGCGCCCTGATTCCAGGCCAGCTTTGGGCGGGTCTGACCCTGGAAGGTGAGACGTTTGGCGGCCTCATCCCCGACCTCGGCACTCACAAACCCGCTGACTGGTCCCGTGAGCAATCCGGCCGGCTCAACTTCCTCTACAAGCCGACGGATTCCACCACGGTTTCTTTGACCTGGTCGCATACGCAGGGCGTGGATGGGGCGGCCTATCAAGCGAACGTGCCCAACAACGAGATCTATAACTTCTCAGCTTACCAGCCCGCCCGCTACCTTGATACGTCCGACACCCGCGCTATTGATTCGATCGTCGAGCGGGTGGACCAGGCGACGTCCTTCGGGACCTTTACATCGATCTCGCAGGAGGCGCAGGCCAAATCCACGACTTTCGGAGACGCCGGCTGGGTGCCGGTTCCCACAGTTTACCAGTTCAATCCTATCCGGGTGCAGGCGTTCAACGAAGATGTTCGCTTCACCTCGCCAACCGGCACACCATTTCAATGGCTGATCGGCGGGTTCTTCCAATATCGCGATACGGTTAACTTCCTCAACGTTGGCCTCGTGCCGAGCGGTCCCGTTGTTTTCGCCGAGGATCAAGACGACAAAAGCGTCGCCTACGCCGAATACGGTCAGGCGAGCTATGATTTCTCAGGCGGGTTGAAGGTTACCGGCGCGCTGCGCTACGACACCGACGACCGTTATGACGCCGACAATGATGTAGCAAATTCGGCGATTCGCGCGAAGTTCTCAGCACTTCAGCCTTCTGGCACGATCTCGAAGCAATGGACCAACGATCTGATGACCTACGCCACGGTTGGCAAAGGGTTCCGGAGCGGCGGATTCAACGGCTATGCAGACGCGCAAAGCACCCCCGGAGGGTTGACGGTGTTGCGTGAATTCCCCGAGGAAACTGACGTAAACTACGAAGCTGGGGTGAAGAGCCAGTGGTTCGACCGCAAACTCACCCTCAATGCCGATGTCTTCCATACAGACTATACGAACGAGCAATATTATATTGTCAGCACAGTCCCCCCCGCCAGGGATATCGTCACCCTGAAGTCCGTCAGCATAAACGGCGGCGAATTGAATGTGACCTACTCGCCCATTCATTCACTAACCTTCGGCGGCGATCTTGGCGTGGCCTATTCGAGGATCAACTCAAACGACGGCATCGGCGACCAGGGGAAATTCTCTCCGGAAGCGCCCCTTTATACAGCGAACCTGAACGCCCAATATGAATGGGACGCGTTTGCAAACTACAAGTATAGCTTCCGCGCCGACTATGAATACAAGGGGCCGATATATTACGATCCCGCGAATGACTTCGCTTTCCATCCGGTCGGCTTCTTGAATTTGCGCCTCGCGCTTCAAAACGACGTTTACTCGTTTGCGCTCTGGGGCAAGAACGTGACGGACACGCGGTATCCCATATTCTTTAGTCCGGATAGCACCTCGGCAACCGTGAGCAAGGCGGAAATCAACGACCCCGCGAGCTTCGGGATTGAGTTTCGAGCCAAGCTGTAACGCGCGGCCGACGGTCTGTTCCGCTGCGCTGCACGTTTTTAGGTCCCCGCACCCCTGGCGGGACGCTGACGACATTCCTCCCCGTCGTCGCAAACAACTTGGGCCGGGCGATCACTCGCCCGGCCGATTTTTTCTTCCCCGAGATCCGAGCCGTTGAGCTTGCAGTGGAGGTGATCAATGTCTTGGTACGGCGGCGCTACGGTAGAGCTGTCAATAGGACTTGCTGAGGTGGCCAATGGAAAAGCATGCGTTCGCGCGAACTTGCACGTTCTGGCAGCGAATGCTCGGTGACCTACTCTGCAAATACGCTCACCTACCAATGCGGTGCATTACAATCTTTCGGGTGAGGGCTATTGGCTCGCGCCGATTGGTTATCATGTCGAGGGCGGCTCTAGTCTCCCTCTGAAGACGCGGATTGGAACACAATATTGGCCGGACCTGCTTTGAAACGCACTGATCCCGGAGAAGCGCTTGAGCGCGGGGACGGCCTTAGGGCGGAGAGGGACTTGGGCGGGAGGACTCCGCCGGGGGCCTTCCGCATCGCCCTGGTGATTGTGGCGGGTCTTGTGGCGCTCCCGGCGTTCGCCATCGGCGCGCAGCTCGACGCCGCCCTTGGCGTCAAAGGCGTGATCGAGGCCAGTTTGGGGGGCGGGGCAATTCTCGCCTGTGTGGCGGTTCTTGCCGCGATCGCCGGCGCTCGATCCGGGCTCAGCACCTATGCCTTGATCATCAATGCCTTCGGAACCCAAGGGGGTAAGGTCGTCAACTTCGTTCTCGCCGCCGTGCTGCTGGGATGGTTCGGCGTTGTTCTCATGATGTTTGCAAGTGCGGCTAGCCAGGGCCTTGAGAGTCTTGGAGTACGATCCCCAACCTTGTTGTGGGCGCTCGCCGGCGCAGCGGTGATGACAGCGACGGCGCTGATCGGGTTTCGCGCTATGGAAGCCGTTGCGCGGGTATCCACACCGCTGAAGTTCATTCTTCTGTTCTGGGCTGCATTCGCCGCCCTTGGGGCGCACACCGGGCTCTCGTTGTGGCACGCGCCAGTTGTTCCCAAAATCTCCTTGGTTTCAGCGACCTCGTTGGTGGCGGGTGGCGTGATCGTGGGCGCCTTGCTGACGCCGGACATCTGCCGTTTTGCTCGGAGCGCAACGCATGCCGCGGTCGGGTGCGGCATCGCTTTTGGCTTGGGTTTGCCCCTCATATTGAGCGTCGCCGCGATTCCAGCGCAAATGACTGGACGCCAGGACATCGTGCAGATCATGGTCAGCCTTGGGCTTGGAGTGCCGGCGCTGTTGATCGTCGCGTTCGCTGGGTGGTCCACGAACGCCCAAAATCTCTATTCGACCTCTCTGATATTCGCCACCTTGGCCCCCAAACAGACGCACGCCCGTCTAGCCATCGCCGCTGGCGTACTAGGCGCCTTTGTCGGCCTGTCCGGCATCTCGCAGAACCTTTTGCCTTTTCTCAGCTTGCTCAGCATAGGGATACCGCCCGTCGCCGGAGTTTTCCTAACACACTTCTACTTTGATCAGATCCGCGGCAGGCCGGCCGGCGCGAGCGCCTGGGGCGTGACGGCGTTCACGAGCTGGGCGCTCGGCTCCGGCGTCGCTGGACTGGAGGCCTGGTGGCGTTTCACGCTTAGCTCCATCACCGCGATCGACACCCTGCTCGTTTCCGCTGTCGCTTACGGAGTAATCCGATTTGCGACTGAGCATCTGAACATCCCAGCTGCACCGGCATCGAAGAGAATCACCTAGTGGGCCGGCATGTGGCGCCACGTCTTGCACCGACCAGGCGACAAACTGCCGAAGGCGCCGCGCGGATAAACAGGGACAAAACCTTTGCGATCTGGGAATCCATGATCAGAGCTTGACTTGGGCGAAAGGGACCCAAGGGGTTCGGCGGAGCGAATCTCAATGCGGCTCCAGCCAACCGCGGTATGGCCGACTTGTGGAGCCTGTTTTTCATTCCTTCGTATGAGAAACGACGCTCCGTTAGACGTATGTAGTGTTTGGTGCCTTTGCGGGGACGGACTCGTCTTGCGGTGGCCGGATGATGGCGGACAAGCAGTTTGACCATGCTGAAAGGCTCAGCAACGGCACCCATGGCTAGTCCCCCCAGGACGCTAAACCGGCCGCCAAAACAAGGCCACCTGCCAATAGGCAACCAGCGCCGATCAGTGCAGCTTCCAACGAAAACGAGCTCGAGGCCGTGGTTGGGTCCAGCAAGCCGCTCACCCAGTTCCACAGCAAGGCGGCGCCAAGCGCAAGCAATCCCAAGCCTACGACGGCGGAGAGAATGGGGCGCAACCAGCGCCGCGGAGGCCATGAGACCACGTCGATATTAGTCGCCAAGGCGTCGAACATGCGTTGGAAGACCCCGCGACGAGGTTGGGTTCGCGCGCCGCGCCGGCGTAAGACCAGACGACGCCGAGTCACAGGTTTCCAATGCCGGCGATGCCCATGTGTCGAGTATCGGCGATTGCTGTCCTCAGGATGTCTCGCGCCCGCACGAGTTGATCAATCAAGACACTGCCGGCGGCAGTCAGGGCCACGCCGTCGCCGCGAGGCTCGAACAAGGAAACGCCAATGGCGTCTTCGACCTTCCGAACACGTTTACTGACCGACGAAGGTTGGACATTCAGCTCGCGCGCCACCTGCCCGAAGCTTCCCAGCTCAGAGACCCTGATGATCGTGCGCAATTCGATCGAGAGAAGTTCGAACATTTGATTCATGTCGGCCAACGAAAGAGCATCTATTCATTCTCGAGCTAAGTCGGCGTTCTGGTCACCGCCTCGAAATATCCGTCCCCGTCGCGGGCATTGCGCCCTCTTCGGACCGAAGGGGGAAATGGAGATGTGCCTCCTGGAGCATCGCCTCTGCGCGAGCTATGAAAGGTGCGATCTGCCGGCGCCAACGCTCGGAGCCTTTGCGCCAGGACCAGTGGCCGTCGTCGCGGACCTCAAGGACTCCTCCCAGCGAGAACCGAAAGTACCAGGTGCTGGAACCGCCGCGAGCCCTGTGAAGTTGGACGCCGATGTCCCCGAACCTGAGCAGAGCGACGAGGATGATCGGCAAGGTGATGAAATCCGGTGGTTGCGCGGTGCGCGGTCCGGTCATGTTTGAAGGCCCCGATCAGAGGGCAAACACGGACTTGAGCAGATCGATGGCGCGGGGCCGGTCCTCAGGCGACAGAGACATGTAGAGAGTCTCAAGGTCGGATGTGTGCGACGGGTGACGGCGGATCAGATCGTTGGGCTCGCACTCGAGCTTGGCCGCGATCGCTTCCAGCACAGGCTTGGCATGATAGCGGCGACCGCGCTCGATCTTGTTCAGCTGGCTGCGATCGATTCCTATAGCCTCGGCCAGCTGAGCCTGGGTCAGGCCACGATGTCTGCGCCATTCACGGAGGTAGTGCGGCGGAGAAGGATGGTGTCGATCCACTTTCTTCGAAGTCCCAATTGATGGAGTTAGAGACGCTATGGCGTCAGCACCAGAGTTCACGCGTCCTTTGCTGAACGAGAATGGTGGGACCAACTCCAACGACTTCCAATTTGTAGTCGCTGCAGTTTCAAAGCTCTGTCTTCCCCGCCGTTGCGCTCAAAGCTAGCGCCCGACGTGCATGCCGCAAGAAACAGCACCACATTCCATTTCACGTTATGTCCCCAATGCGCGGCGAGTTGGCGCGGCTTTGACTTTCGATATTGCGAGAGCGACGAAACACCCACAAGCGATCTGAAGAGTAGGCTCGGCCAGTGGATTGGTAGGTTTCATGCCCGTTGTTGAAAGCCGTTTGGCTAGGTCACAACACGAAGATCGAACGACCCCCGTGCTTGCGGGGATCGGCCTCTCATCGCCCCTCGCATCACGTCTCCGGCGAGAGCAGAGGGCGAAGGTGTGCAAGTATCATTCAGGCTCGATGCGCTTGGCGATGGCCTCGTCAAAGCGAAGTTCAACGTTTCCAATGATGGCCCAAGGGGAGGACTCAAGGGAGAAGTCGGCCGAGCGAACCGTCGCTCGGCCGAAGGTGTGCACGTCGGCTGGCCAGGGCATCAGCCGCGCCTCAATGCACGGCCCACCGACGACAAGGGCCGCTGTCCCTGTCGAACAGCGCGCCGTTCCAACCCCAGGCGATCCGGGCGCGGTCAGCTGCCATGGAAGGTAAGTGGTTGGGTCAGCAGAACGCCGGCGTGGCGTAGAGACGGGCAGCCGGCGATAGAACGTTCATGTCGGGTCAGCATCAGGCTGGCGTGACGGATGGGCGGCCGCGACCGGCACAAGGACCATCGCCGCAGCCGCGACGCTGCGAAGATGGATGAAGGGCCTCAGGTCCACACCAAAGCGTTCAGCCGAGTAGACCTGCGGGACCAGCACGCAGTCCGCCAGACTCAGTTGGTCGCCAAAGGCGAATTTTCCGCCATAAGCGCTGATCATACACTCGAGGGCCGAGAATCCGTCGGCGATCCACCGCGCAATCCAGGCCTGGACCTGGTCGGGCGTCGCGGAGAATTGGTCGCGCAGCGCCTGCAGGACCCGCAGGTTGTTCAGCGGATGGATATCGGCCGCGATGAGACCGGCCATCGCCCGGACGACCGCGCGACCGTGGACGCCCTGAGGCAAAAGAGCCGGCTGAGGCCACCGCTCCTCGATCCACTCCAGGATCGCCAGGCTCTGGGTCAGGGGACCATCAGGGCTCTGCAGCGCCGGAACCAGGCCCTGAGGTGCGAGCGCCAGATATGCCGGATCGCGCTGAGCGCCTGCCCGAAGATCGTGCGTGGCCTGGTCATAGGTGACGCCCTTGAGGTTCAGCCCGATCCGCACGCGATAGGACGCCGTCGACCGCCAGTAGCCGTGTAGTGTCAGGGTCATGTCGGCGCGGCCGGGGCGATCACGCCCTCGCAGGGTCCAAAGCCGATACTGACAAAGCCCTCGGCGACCGCGCCACCGGCCAAGCCGATCAGATCGCCGTCCTCGAGGAAGCCGCGGGTCTCTCCGCTTGGCAATTCAATGGGGCGCAGGCCGCTACGGGTGAGTTCCAGCAGACTGCCCAAGCCACTGTCGTCCGGCGTCGAAATGGTGCCGGTGCCGAGCAGGTCACCGGGATTGAGGTTGCAACCGCCGCTCGCATGGTGGGTCACCAGCTGCGCGAGGGTCCAGTAGAGATTTGAGGCGGGGCCGGCGCTCAGCCGATGGGGCGCCAGGCCCTGCTGGCGCATCGCCGCGGTCTGGATCAGCACCTCGAGGGTGATGCCGTAGGCGCCTTGAGCCTGATCCGCCGCACAAAGCAGATAGGGCAGGGGGGCGGGATCGCCGTCCGGGCGCGGCGGCTGGGGGATGCGAAAGGGCGTCAGCGCCTCCGCAGTGATGATCCAGGGCGAGACCGTGGTCATGAAGCTCTTGGCCAGGAACGGTCCAAGCGGCTGGTATTCCCAGGCTTGCAGATCGCGCGCCGACCAGTCGTTGAGCAGGCCAAGGCCCGCGATGTGGTCGTCGGCCTCGTCGATGGCGATGGGCTCGCCCAGGGTGTTGCCCCGGCCGATCCAGGCGCCCAGCTCCAGCTCGATATCCAGGCGCTGGCTCGGCCCGAACACGGGCTCGTGAGCGCCCGGCGGCAAGCGCTGCCCATTGGGCCGGCGCACCAGCGCGCCGGAGGGGCGAACGGACGAGGCCCGACCGTGATAGCCGATCGGCACGTGCTTGTAGTTCGGCAGCAGCGGATTATCGGGGCGGAACTGGCGACCGACGTTCAAGGCATGATGGATCCCGGCGTAGAAGTCGGTGTAGTCGCCGATGCGCGCCGGCAGATGAAGGGCGCAGTCGACCGCAGGATGTAGCCAGGTTTCCACCTGAACTCGCTCGGTCGCGCCCACCGCCAGGAGCGCACTGAGACGGCGGCGCAAGGCTCGGCGCTCGCCAGAGCGCATGCCCAACAGCGGATTTAGCGTTGGGCCAGCGCCGGCCTCGGCGGCGGCCTGGGCCGAGCCCATCAGGCCGGAACTGGCCGCCAGCGACAGGTCGAGGATCATGCCGCCGATGGCGACGCCGCCACGTGGGCCGCCGTGAGGCGCGCTGAAGACGCCCAGTGGTAGATTTTGAATGGGAAAATCGGGATGACCGTTGGCCGACTCCACCCAGGAAGTCAGCGCCGGATCATGAGTCTCATCCAGGACGAGACTCACCGCGGGATCTCCCTTTCTTTGAAGTCGGGCCACCCAGTGTCGCAGTCAAGCTGACCCAAGGGCGTCTCGGCAACGAAAGGGGTCGGATTGGCGCTCCCGACGCAGCTGAACGAGGCCAGATCATAGCTCTCGTCGATCACGATGTGGCGTCCGGATCCTGGTGCAGCCAGGGCGCGTGACGCGGCGCCCGCTTAGTTCGGCTCCACTCTTCGAGCATCACCGGCGCCAGCTGCCGCAGCTCCTCGTACTGAGCGGGGGTGCCGATATTGCAGGCCAGTTCGAGGCGGTGGCCGTTGGGATCGAAGAAATAGATCGATCGAAAGATGCCGTGGTAGGTCGGTCCGAGCACGTCGATGGCCTGGCTCTCGATGTGCGCCTTGGCCGCCACTAAGGCAGCCTCGTCGCTCACCTGAAACGCCAGATGCTGGACCCAGGTCGGGGTGTTCTCGTCGCGACCCATGGCTGGCTGGTTGGGCAGTTCGAAGAAGGCCAGCACATTGCCGCCGCCGGCGTCGAGGAAGACGTGCATGTAAGGATCGTCCTCGCCCGTGGACGGCACCCGGTCCTCGGCGAAGGCGGTCGTATAGGTCATCCCAAGCACGCGCTGATAGAACTCCACCGTCTCCCGCGCATCGCGGCAGCGGTAGGCGACGTGGTGGATGCCCTTGAGCTCGATGGGCGTACTCATGCGACCGGCTCGGTGGTTTGAAGGGCGCCGCGGCGGATCTGGTCGCGCTCGATGGATTTGAACAGGGCGGTGAAGTTGCCTTCGCCGAAGCCCTCATCCTTCTTGCGCTGGATGAACTCGAAGAACACCGGCCCGACCGTCGTCTCGGAGAAGATCTGCAGCAGCAGGCGAGGATCGCCCGCCTCCGTCGAGCCGTCGAGCAGGATGCCGCGCTTGCGCAATTCATCGACCGGTTCGCCGTGGCCTGGCAGCCGTTCTTCGAGCATCTCGTAGTAGGTCGCGGGCGGCGGGGTCATGAACGGGGTGCCGGCCGTCTTCAACCGGTCCCAGACGCCGAGCAGGTCGTCGCAGATGAAGGCGATGTGCTGGATGCCTTCGCCATTGTAGGCGCGCAGGAACTCCTCGATCTGGCCGCCGCCGGCCTTGCCTTCCTCGTTCAGGGGAATGCGGATCAGGCCGTCCGGCGCCGTCATGGCCTTGCTGGTCAGACCGGAATATTCGCCCTTGATGTCGAAGTAGCGGATTTCGCGGAAGTTGAAGATCCGCTCGTAGAACTCGGCCCAGTGCGCCATGCGACCGCCGTAGACGTTGTGAGTCAGATGATCGATCAGCTTCAGACCCGCGCCTACCGGATGGCGGTCGACGCCGGGCAGATATTCGAAGTCGATGTCGTAGATCGATAGCGCCTCGCCGTAGCGGTCGATCAGATAGATGATCGCCCCGCCGATTCCGCGGATGGCGGGAAGCCGCAGTTCCATGGGGCCGGTCTTGATCTCGACCGGCTCGGCGCCCCGAGCGATCGCCAGCTCGTAGGCTTGCTTGGCGTTCTTGACCCGGAAGCCCATGCCGCAGGCGGAGCGGCCGTGCTCGGCTGCGAAATAGGCTGCCGGTGAGCCGGTTTCGTAGTTGGCGATCAGGTTGATCTGGCCCTGCCGCCAGAGGTCAACGTCCTTCGACCGATGCCGGGCGACGCGGGCAAAGCCCATGGCTTCGAACACCGGCTCGAGAACGCCCTTTTCCGGCGCGCAGAATTCAACGAACTCAAAGCCGTCGAGGCCGAGCGGGTTTTCAGTGGTCGTCTGGCTCATGCGATTTCTTCCTGCAGGCAGGCGGAGTAGGCCTGCGCGAACGTGGAGACTGTTGCGGGGGTTAGGCCCGCGAGATTGATGCGGCCCGATCCGGCCATGTAGACGCCATGACGTTCGCGCATCTGGGCCACCTGGGCCGGCGCGAGCGGCAACTGGGCGAACATGCCGTGTTGATTGAGCAGGGCTTTGAGGACCGGTGCGGTCGCCGCTAGGGCCAGGCGGACATCGACGATCCGGCGGCGCATCGACTCCAACTCGGCCATCCAGTCCTCGGTCAGGCGCGCCGAGTCCAGTATCACCCGCACGACCGCCGCGCCGTGATCAGGCGGCATCGACCAATTTGCGCGCGCCAGGGCCTTGATGTTGGACGCGGCCAGCGCCAGCCGCTCGGCGCTGTCTGACACCGCGAAAAGCGCGCCGACGCGTTCGCGATAGAGGCCGAAATTCTTGTCGCAAGAATAGGCGACGAGCGCGTCAGGCGCGGCCTCCAGCACCAGCCGCAGGCCAGCGGCGTCTTGCTCAAGGCCGTCGCCCAATCCCTGGTAGGCCAAGTCAATAAGCGGCGTCAGGCCGCGCGATGCGACAACCTCGGCGATGGCGCGCCACTGATCTATCGAGGGGTCCGCGCCGGAGGGGTTGTTGCAGCAGGCCTGCAGCAGCACCGCGTCGCCGGCCTCGGCGGTCGCAAGCGTGTCCATCATGGTTTCGAATTGGATGGACTGGGCTTGGCTGTCGAAATACGAATAGACGATCGTCTGCAGGCCGGTGATGTCGAAGATCTGCGGATGGTTCGGCCAGGTCGGCGCCCCCATCAACATTCGCGCGCCGGGACGGGCCGCGGCGATCAGTTCCGCCCCAAGACGCAGCGCGCCGGTGCCGCCCGGGGTCTGGACTGCGAAAACCCCGGCTTGCCGGACGGCCCCGAAGACAATGGGTTTCAAGTGCTCAAGATACCCCAGGTCGCCCTCGGGACCGAGGTAGGCCTTGGTGGACTGTTCGGCGAGCAGGTGCGCTTCAGCGGCCTTGACCGCCCGCAGGACCGGCGTTGCGCCGCTGAGATCCCGAAAGACGCCCACGCCCAGATCAAGCTTGTCCGGGCGAGGGTCGGCGCGATAGAGGCCGATCAAGGACAGAAGCGCGTCGGGCGCCTGCGGCTTGAGCGTGCCGAAGAGACCGGCAGAGTGGGGTGTAGCGCTCACGCGACCACCGGTCGCTTGACCGCCGCGTAGGCTTGAGTGCCGAGGGTGAAGACTCTGTCCTCCGGCAGCACCGTTTCGGCTGGCAGATCCGACACTGCCTCCAACGCCTCATATAGAGGCGCGAAATCGGTCTCGAGCGTCTGGCTCAGCAGGTCTTCGAAACTGTCGATGACAAAGTAGGTCTGCTGGTGCTGGTCGATCTTATAGCGGGTCCGCATCGCCCGTTTCAGATCCATGCCGATGCGATTGGGCGAGGGATCGTCCAGGGCGAACATTGACTCGCGATAGCTAGAGACGATGCCAGCCCCGTAGAGCTTCAGCTCGCCGTCCTCGCGGATCAGGCCAAATTCCACAGTGTACCAGTAGAGCCGGGCCAAGTGATGCAGGGCGTCCATGCCCAGCGACCGTAACCCGCCCTCGCCGTAGGCCTGCATGTAGTCGGCGAACGCCGGATTGGCGAGCAATGGGACGCTGCCGAAGATGTCATGGAAGACGTCGGGCTCCTGCAGATAGTCGATCCGCTCGGGCCTGCGGATAAAGCGGCCAGCGACGAAGGTGCGGTTGGCCAGATGACGGAAAAAGTCTTCGTCGGGCACCAGACCGGGCGCGGCGACCACCTTCCAGCCCGTCAGCTTCTGGAGCCGTTCTGATAATTCGTCGAAGTCGGGAATGCCCGGCTTGGACAAGCGCAGGACGTCGAGGCCCGCAAGAAAGGCCGGACTGACTCGCCCGGGCAGCATCTTCGACTGGCGTTCGAAGAGCCTGTCCCACATGGCGTGTTCCGCCGGTGTGTAGCGCCGCCAATCCTGCGGGATGGTCCAGTCGGCGGCCGCGCCGGGAGGCGGCACTGGCAAGGTTTTGACGCTGCTCATTCATCACGCAGCCATTCACCATACAACGCCCGTCTGCGATGACCGGCGAGCGGCATGTCTCGGCGGACCCTTTGTAGCAAATGGAGATCAAGCTCGCAGGAAACGAAACCTTCGCCGTCAGGCAGCACGTCAGCGACCTGGCCCCAGGAATCAACCAGCATGGAATGGCCATAAGTTCGACGGCCTGCGACGCCCTGCTCATTCTCGCCGCAGCTACCCGCCGCCGCGATATAGGTCTGGGTCTCAATCGCGCGGGCGCGAATGAGGGGCTCCCAATGCGCTTGACCCGTGAGCTGAGTAAACGCCGCAGGCAACGCTATCAGCTGCGCGCCCTTCTTGGCCAGCGCTTGAAATAGCTCAGGAAACCGTAGGTCGTAGCAGATCGCGCACCCGACCTTTAATCCATCGGCTTCATAGACGACGACCTCGTCGCCTGAAGTGACCGCATCCGATTCACAAAATCCCGTCCCATCAGGGCCGGTGATGTCAAATAAATGGATCTTGCGGTAACGCGCGAGTTCATCGCCGTCACGGTTGAAAGCGACGCTGGTGTTGTAGATTCGCTCGTCACCGAGGATATGCTCAAAGATACTGCCAGCGTGGACGAAAATCTTGTGTGCGCGGGCAAAATCCCGGCACATGATGTAGGCTGGCCCCTCTCCGAGCACTTCGGCGGAGAGATGTTTATCGCTGTCGGCCCCGCCAGCCCATTGGAACTGCTCCGGCAATAGTATCCAATCGGAGCGGTGGTCCCTGACCGCCCGCGCCATTAACTCGTGAGCCGTCTTGATGTTGGCCTCAACGTTGGGCGTCGAGTGCATCTGTACAACGGTAACAATCATGACAAACCCATCGCCTACTCAATAATGCCTTCGCGCCGCTTAGTTCAGCGCCTGAGCGCCGTTTTCGATCTTCGGTACTCTTGGCCCTAATCGAGCCTGAGCGATGCCGCCACGCAACGCCTCTCACGGGGAGGTTGGACATCTAAGGTAGTAGGGTCTCGACCGGGCGAGCCAGCTCCGCCAGCTTGGGTCGTGGCTGAGTGCGGTCCGCGCCCAGTGCATGGCACAACCCCTTCAGCTCGGTGAGGTCAAACTCTCCCACGTAGAAGCAGTGGAGGGCGCGCCTTTGGGCATTTTGCACCCTACCGGCGACCCGCCAGCCCAGGCCGACGACGGAGGCGAGGATGGGGGATGTCCGACCACCGGATCTGGATGGTTAGCAGCCTGGCCAGATGGGCTGATTTCCAAGCGCCGAAAAACCTACTCAGTCAAAGATGTGACCTCCCCTCTTGAAAGGTTGTGTCTTCAGATCGGCGACCTCACTCTTGCTCGGACTTTTAGGGCGGCTTTTTGAAAGAGGGGGAGGCGACGCGTATCGCGGCCGTAGCGCCGATCACGACCGATGTTTGCAAACTGAGGTCGTCACAAGCTGCCCGCACGCGGGTTTTGACCCCATGGCCGACACGGAAGGGTTGCTAAAGCTCGGCGTCCGGCCGGCAGGGCAGCCAACAATTGAATCAAATGGAGTACACGTTGAGCACAGTGAAGCCCCGGTTGGGCATCGATGTTGGGGGAACCAATACCGATGCGGTTATCATGGTCGGCGACGAGGTAATCGCGTCCACGAAACAGTTGACGACGCGGGATGTGCGCGACGGGGTCATTGCGGCTGTTCGAGCCGTGCTTGATGCCGCGGCAGTCCAACCGGGCGACCTTGGCATCGCCATGATCGGCACAACGCAATTCATCAATGCCTTTGTGCAGCGCAAGGACCTGTCCCAGATCGCCGCGGTCCGCGTATCGCTTCCCAAGACGGACGGCATTCCGCCGATGGTTGGCTGGCCTTCGGACCTCCTCGACATTGTCGGGCGGCACTACTACTTCGTTGGGGGCGGCGCCTTCTATGATGGCCGAGAATATGCGGCGCTCGACGTGGCCGCGCTCGAGGACGCCGCTCGCGATATTGGGGCGAGGGGCATCCGTTCCATCGCGCTCACCGCCACCTTCGCGCCGGTCCGCCCCGACATCGAGCGGGCGGCGGCGAATGTCATTTTGGGCGTGCTTCCCGACGTTGATATTACCCTCTCGAGCGACGTCGGCGGCGTCGGTCTTATCGACCGCGAGAATGCGGCGCTGATCAATGCGTCTCTCCGCGGCCTCTCTCGAAAGGTCGTCGCGTCGCTGCGAGAAGCTTTCGAGAGCATTGGCGTTACGGCCCCAATCTATCTCAGCCAGAATGACGGCACACTGATCTCGATGGACTACGCGACACGGTTTCCGATCTTCACGTGTTCCGCGGGACCCACAAACAGCATTCGGGGCGCTGCATTCCTGACGGGCATGCAGGACGCGATCGTCATGGATATCGGCGGCACGACGACGGATCTTGGCTTCTTGGTGCGCGGCTTTCCGCGTGAGACCGCAACAGCTCACCTGACGGGGGGCGTCCGGACAAATTTTCGAATGCCCGATGTCCTCTCAATTGCTGTTGGCGGCGGCACCCTCGTCCGCTTCAACGGCGAGGCGGTGCAGCTCGGCCCGGATTCCGTCGGATATGAACTTGGATCGCGCGCTCTCGCCTTTGGCGGCAATGAACTGACCACGACAGACATTGCCGTCAGGGCCGGGCACGCAGGTATCGGTGACGCGCAGCTCGTCCGGCAAATCGGGGACGACGTTGTCGAGGCCGTCCTCGATCGAATTCACGGGCAGATCGAAGACGCAATCGATCAGATGAAGACGAACAGTACACCGGTCCCGGTAATCCTGGTCGGCGGCGGCCACATCCTCGTTTCTCGGCCGCTGCGCGGCGTGCTCGAGACCCACCGACCGAAGCACGCCGAGGTCGCCAATGCGGTCGGCGCAGCAATCGCCCTCGTGAGTGGTCGTGTCGACAGGGTCTACGACTTCGCGTCACTCGGCCGGGACGAAGCGTTGGCCCAGGCCAAGTCTGAAGCCCGTTCAGCCGCCATCGCTAGTGGGGCCGCGCCAGATTCGATCGAGATCGTCGACATCGTCGAGTTGCCGATGACCTACATGAAACCCGGCTCGGTGCAGATCAAAGTTCGCGCGGTCGGGCAGCTTGAGATCGGGGCGGTCTTTCGCGCCGCCGGGCAGCTTGAAGTGGAGGCGGTCTAATGTACACAATTTCCACAGACCTGGACGTCCAGGACATGGCGCGCGGCGCGGCGCTGCTCGGCTCGGGCGGCGGCGGTGACCCATATATCGGCGAGCTTTACCTGCGCCAGCAGTTCTCAGAGGGGCGCAGCGCCCGCGTCGTGAAGGCGGCGGAGTTGGCTGACGATGCATTCGTTGTCGCCATTGCCGGAGTTGGCGCCCCGACCGTCGCCCTCGAAAACCTGGTGAGCACGAACACGTTCTTGAGACTTCTGGAGGCGACCGAGAGCTACCATGGCCGAAAGATCGACGCCCTCATTAGCGCGGAGATTGGTGGGGGAAATTCGATCGTCCCGCTCGCGATTGGCGCGCAGGCTGGGATACCTGTCGTCGACGGCGATGGCATGGGGCGTGCGTTTCCGCAGCTGGAAATGACGACTTTCAGCGTCTACGGCTGCACTGCCACTCCATGCGTTCTAATGGACGACACGGGTAACCTGGTCCACGTGCGGGCTACGACGGACCGCGTTGCCGAGGACATTGTGCGCTCTGTGAGCGACTCCCTCGGTGCTCTGATCTACGGAAGTTTCTACCCGATGTCAGGCCGGCAGGTAAAGCAATTCGCCGTGCACGATTCGATCACCCACACGCTGGAGATTGGTAGATGCATACGTCGGGCGCGCGAATCCCAAGCCGATCCGGTGCGCGGCGTGCTGGAATTTCTGGACGCTCCAGAACAGGGCCGGCACGCTCGCGAGCTCTTCAACGGCCGGATCGTCGATGTCAGGCATGAGACCCGCGGCGGATGGCATTGGGGCCACGTTCGGATCAATAGCGGCAAAGGCGATGAGCCAGAATTCTCGATCGATATTCAGAACGAATATCTCGTGGCTCGTCACAACGGCCGAACCGTCACGATTGTCCCCGACCTGATCGCCGTCCTCGACGCCGAGTCGGCCGAGCCCATGACGGGCGAGATGTTGAGCTACGGGCAGCGGGTGCGGGTCATCGGATACAGCGCAGCGCCCGTCTTGCGGCGGACGGAATCGCTAAAGGTCTTTGGACCCCGGCTTTTCGGAATAGACGAAGATTTCTGCGGCGTTGAGGAACTCGTTCCACTCTGAAGTGGAAACTCGTGAAAGATACTGTCGGTTTCGTCTTCGGATTTGGAATGCTCCTGAACGCTGCATTGTTTGTATCGCGGGACGTCCATCTGTGGAGGTTGAAGACCGCGAAGGATGTCTCTGTTTGGCCTTTTGCTAGCTTCAATGCGCCGCGGATCGTCGGTGCGCTGCACGGGTGACATTGATGTTTAAGGGGAAGACTGCTGTGATCATCGGCGGCGGCTCCGGCATGGGGTTTCGCGTTGCCCAGTTGATTGTCGATGGAGGCGGACATGTGGTCATTGGCGGCCGCATTCAAAAGCGCCTTGACGGGGCGGTGGAAAAGCTCGGCTCTAGCGCCTCCGCCTACACTGTCGACAATACGAACAAGGAGTCGATTGCGGCGTTCTTTGCGCAGGTTTCAGCCTTTGAATATCTCTTCACGCCAGGCGCCTCCTATGTGACGGGCCGAATGCTTGAGCTTAGCGACGAGGAGGCCGAAAGCCCCTTTCGCTCGAAATTCTGGGGCCAGTATTGGGCGGTCAAACACGGCCTACCTAAGCTGGCGGGAGACGGGGCGATCGTCCTGATGTCCGGCGCGGCCAGCGTACGCCCTCCGCCAGGGATCGGCGCCGCGCCTTATGTCGCCTGCAACGCGGCTATCGAGGGACTCGGCCGAGGTTTAGCGGTGGAGCTGGCCCCGATCCGCGTCAACGTCGTATCGCCTGGCGCAATCGATGGCTCGCTCTGGCGCGCCAGGCCTGCGGAACAACGAGAAGGCATGTTCAAGATGGCGGAGGAATTGACCGCCTTGGGAAGGGTGGGGACCGAGGATGAAGTGGCGCAGGCAGTCATTTTTCTCTTCCAGGCAACTTACATCACTGGATCGACTCTTTATCCCGATGGTGGTTACGCACTGCGTTGAATCTCAAGGCAGCCTCAGGGCGTGCATCGAATTGGGCGCGGCGCAGCGATTAGATCGTCGGGCCGGAGCCATCCTTGACTACGAAGCAACGGCGGATTGAACGGAGCCACAACCGGCCGGCCGGACCCCGCTATATATTTTGTCCAGCTCTGTTGCGTCGTATGGCTGAATTCCGATCATGGACTGACAGTTTTTGGTAGATGTTCTTAAGATGGAACCGTACAGCGTGCTCTGTGACCTCCAGAGTCCTGGCGATGCCCTTGTCGGAGTCGCCGCTGGCCAAAAGCTCGAGGATCTGTGCCTCACGCCGCGTCAGCGCGCTCTTTGACCGGTTGGACGAAGAACCCGCCAGCAAGGTGGTTATACCTTTCGTGAAGGCTATGAACTGCTGCGGCACTCCGCCGATTATCTGGGCCCTGGTCAGGTCCCCGCCAAATTCGAGAAAGGCCTGCCGCATTCCAGTCCGCGAGCCGATTTCGAGCGCAGCATGAAAATCTTCGGTCGCCGAATTCGAATCTCCCAGGAGATTTTTGGCGACTCGCCGCAAAAGCAGTGCGCGTAACTTCGTCCGAAGCAACTGATGTTCTTCGGCGAAAGTAATCAGGGAGTCTAGCACTTGCCGGGCGTCGCCGGGCCTGCGATTGGCAAGGTGGCGGTAGGCCAAGGCGAGAAGCTCCAGTTCCTTTTCCTGCCACGACTGCGAGACGCCGTTTTGAGCAGCGTCGTCCATTGGAAGAGGGATATCCCTGACGCCCTCGAGGGCCTCTTCACCGATCAAACAGATGCCTAAATTGCGCAGCCCGGTAGCAATTCGGTCTAGACCCGCCTCTTGCATATGATTTTGGGCCTGATCGATGGCCGCCATCGCCGCCGGCAATCCCTGATCCCGCGCGAGCAGGCGGAACATCGGTTCATATCCCGCAAAATAAATATCCAGCCAAGCCTCGGTATGGGCCAGACTGTGCGCCACCCGTCCGATAAGGCGCTTGGCCTGAGGGATGTTTCCACGCTCAAAAGCCAACTGAGCCCCGAGGGACTGCATCAATATCTCGGTTCCGCGTTCATCGGGGTATTCAGCGCGCCACCGAAGGCGCGCCTTGGAAAGATGTTTCCGTGCATCTTCGAGATTGCCGCAAGCAAGGGCGACAACCGCGGAGTGGCAGTCAAGGTGCATCAGATTGTATGTCATTCCTGCCTCGCGGCTGAGAGCCCGCGCGGCGGAGATGGCGGCACTCGCAGCACCGAAGTTGGCTCGTTGGCAATGGAAGATTGCCAGGGTGGTCGGGGCGAGATCCTTATAGGTAGGGTCTCGATCAAAACTGCGCGCCACCAGCGCTATTTCGGCGTCGCTCATGGTTACCACCTGACAGCCATAGACCATGAGAAACAGCCGCACGACCGCAACATCCCGTGCGGTGTCGGTGTCGGCCGGCAGGGCAGGGACGGTTTCCTGGTAGAGGCGGAAAGCCTCTCTAATGCGGCCATCCTTGAGTAAGACCACGCATTTTAGCAATTTCAATCGCGGTTCTTCAGCAACCGCCGTTTCACCCGCTGCTATGACGACGGCTCGCAGATCGTCATAACCGTTGATTGTTTGAATTTTCAGACCACCCGCCTTGGCGACATAATCGACAATTCTTTGCCGATCTCCTGCCCGAGCTGCCAATTTGACTGCCGAAACCACGTCGCCCTGCTCCGAAGCCCAATCCGCGGCGTGGCGGCGGGCCTGGGATTGCGTCGTCTCCGGCAAGCTCGCAAAGATTTGTTGCAGGTAAAGCAACAGTGCTCGATTGTAAGCTACACGTCCTCCGCTCCCTTCATAGGTGCAGAGCCCTGGTAGCCGGCGAACCAACTCGTCGCATGTGAGAGTGGAATTCCCCTCGAACCGTCTGATTATGGTCTCGTCGAAGGTCTCGATCAGGCTGGTCATCGATAACAATGAAAGATCGTTGGGCTTGAAATTCGCCAAGACTTCCGTGCTGATGTAATCAGCCACTAGGCTGGCATTTAGAAGCTGGGATCCCGCAAGCGTGTCGCCTCGCTCGGCTACAAATCGAGCAAGCAACTGACTGACGGCGGGCCACCCCTGGGCGATGCTTTCTATGAGATTGATCTGCTTTGTGGTCAGCCGGCTCTTCCATAGCTCCGACATTTGGCGTCGCCGCCAGCGCAACGTGTCGGCCTGAATGAGTTGAACTGCGCCGGCCGCGAGTTGGCGCGCTAGTCCCAAATCGTCGAGCGATCGGGTAGCCATCACAATCTTTCGGAGGGGCGCGGTTAGGATGAAGGCCTGGAGAAGCACCCTTCGTTGTTCCGGCGAGAGCACGTCCAAGTCGTCGATGAAGACGGTTTCGGCCCCGGCAAAGAGTTCGAAGTATCGCTGAATTCCATGGGGAATGTCCCCTGAAGGAACGGCCAATGCGGCGCTGGTCAGCCAAGCGACGGATCTCTCTTCGCGCCGAGCCCGTTCGAAGGCGTCCATCATCGCATAAGTTTTGCCGAAGCCGGCCGCCGCAAACAAAACCGTAACCCGGGCGGAGGGGTGGACTCGTGTCCGCAGGAGCGGCGTGTGACGCTTCTCGCTCGCTGCAGCTAGGAGTTCATCCGTCAAGTCGGTCATCAACGTCGCCGGGCGGAGATTGCATTATGGGGCTTTCCGGAAATCCCGCCGAATCCATGTGCCTGTTCGCCATCTAAGCCTATCAGAAGTGACGTAAGTTACGCTGCGGCTTCAGCAATCTCAACAATTCGGCACCCTCATCCCAATCTGGCCCTGGGGGCAGACGAGGGCGGCTTGGAGTCAGCGCCCAATCAAACGATCGGGAGTCCGTAGTGTCCTCCGCGCCCGCAACGCTGAGACGAGCATGCTACCCCGATCCCGTCAGCCGCCGGCGCGTCGCTGGGCGTCGGCGGCTCCGTGGCGCTGTTCGAGCTGTTGCTGTTCAACATAACGGGAGACCACGCTGAGGAAGGCGTCGGCGTCGAAGGGCTTGGAGACAAAATCGTTCATGCCGGCGGCCAGGCAGGCCTCCTGGTCGCTCGTCATGGCGTTGGCGGTCATGGCGACGATGGGAACAGACGCCGCTTCGCCGCCTAGGGAGCGGATACGTCTGGTTGCCTCCAGCCCGTCCATCACCGGCATGTGGACGTCCATGAGGATGAGGTCGTATCGGACGTGCTGCGCGGCTTTCACCGCGTCCGCGCCGTTGACCACCGCCTCGACGCTGTAGCCAACGGCTTCCAGCAGGGTGGTCGCCAGCAAGGTGTTGATGGTGTTGTCTTCGGCCAACAGAATTCGCCCCTGGACTGCTGGGGTTTCATCTTCCGGCAGAGCCGATGCTTCGGCGAGCCGCTCCGGCCCAGCCTGCGCGATCAGGCCGGACAGGCAACTGACAAGGGCTTGGTGGCGGACCGGCTTGGTAAGGAAGGCCTCGAACCCCGCGCCCGCCGCGCGGTCAGTGCTGAGTGGAATTCCGATTGATGAAGCGAGCACCAACCGGGGTTGATGCAAGCCCGCGTCGTTGCGAATCCGTTCGGCGACCATGTCGCCGCCCATCCCCGGCATCATGTGATCCATCAGAACGATATCGAAGGGTAGGCCCTTGGCCTGAGCCCGGCTCAACATCTTCAGACAGGACTCGCCATCGGCCGCCTCGGCGATGATGGCGCCGTCCTCCTCCAGCTGCCGCCGGAAAATGGTGCGGTTGATCTCCATATCGTCAACCACAAGAATGCGGACCCCGTGCAGGTCGACAGCGCCCGCCCGTCCGGCCTTGACGTCCTCGCCCGGCTCCAGCTCGATCTCGACCCAGAAGGTGCTACCGCCACCACGGCGATCCTCGACGCCGATCTCGCCGCCCATCAGGCTCACCAACTGGCGGCAGATCGAAAGCCCAAGGCCCGTGCCTCCGAAACGGCGGGTGATCGAACCGTCGGCCTGCTGGAATTTCTGGAAGAGTTTGCCTTTGGCCTCCGGCGTCAGGCCGATCCCGGTGTCGTTGACATCGATCCGCAAGCCGATGCGGCCGTTCGCCGCCTCGGTCGACACGACCTCGACGGCGACGTAGCCGCGCTCGGTGAACTTCAAGGAATTGGAGAGCAGGTTGAGCAAAATCTGGCGCAGGCGCGTCGGATCGCCCCGCAGCGGCCGCCTAGCCCCGTAATCGAGATGGCAGCCGACCTCCAGGCCCTGATCCACCGCCCGCGGCGCCAGAAGTTCGACGACATCCTCGACCACCTTCTCCAGGCTGAAATCGATAGCTTCGAGTTCAACCTTGCCGGCCTCAAGTTTCGAGATGTCGAGAATGTCGTTGATGATCCCCAACAGGCAGTCCGCCGAGGTCTTGATAGCGCTAGCGAACGTGCGCTGTTCAGGCGCCAGATCACCGCGCAGCAGCAGCCCGGTCATGCCCATGATCCCGTTCATCGGCGTGCGTATCTCGTGGCTCATATTGGCCAGGAACTCGCTCTTGGATTTATTGGCCGCCTCCGCCTCATCGCGCGCCTGACGCAGCTCGTCTTGCACCGCCCGCCGTTCATCGATATTGCGCGAGACCACCACCCAGCGGCGCGATCCATCGGTGCGCTGTTCCAAAGTCGTGGCGCCTACCTCAAGCCAGACCGAAGCGCCGTCGCGATGGCTCGCCTGTAGTTCGAGGACCGTCTCGTCTTCGCCGGCCACCAGCGCCTGCGCACCTGCCCAATAGGTGTCCCAGCCCATCATCGAGCTGACGGAGCGGCCCACGACATCGTCGACCGCCCAGCCCGTTGTCCGCTCGAACGCAGGATTGGCGTAGACCGTGGTGGTCACGCCGTCAGAGCCGGTGTCCAGGATATGAATGCAGTCGGTGGCGTGGGTGACCGCTGAGCGGAGCATTTCCAACTGATCTTCGGCTATCTTTTGGCGCGTAATGTCACGCTGACGCAGCGTGACATGTGCGCCACCGTCGGCCAACCTGGTTGCGATGAGCGAGCTCCGAATCCACCGCAGCCGATGGTTTCCGTCGCGTATCCGGACTTCATTCCAGGTAGGCTGGAGGGTGTTCACCAGCGTCCGCAGCCCCTCGTGTACAATACGAGATTCCTCGTCGGTCATTGCCACGTGCGCGAAGTGCGCGCCTGGGGCGGACAGATCAAAGTCGGGCGAAAGGCCCCAGACCTTCCTAAAGTCCTCCCCGACCGGTTCGAAGTCGAGTGAACCATCGCCCTTGATGCTGTACTGAGAGACCGCTTCAATCGTCGGATCGCCGTCAAGGCACCACTCTTCGTCGGACCTGATCAGCGCCAGGGCTGTCGTAGGCCGGGCAGTAACATTCTCAGCGAAGCGAATAAGGCTGCCCGACTCCGTGCAACCTTCGCAAACGCGATAGATTTGACCGGTGCCGGTACGATAGTCGAATACACGGGGCGCCCCACCCTCCACGGCCTGCGGCTCCAACGAGGCTGGCCCGAAGACGCGCTGGGACCCGGCCGCAGCTTGCGGCCTGTCGGCGTCGTCTCCAGCTTGGGCGCCACTAACCATCGGGCGCAACAGCGCCCCGGGTTTAATCTGGTCTTTAGCGTGCGAGAACTCTTCGACGAAGCCGTCGTTCCATTCCAACAATCCGCCCGATTGGTCAAACAAAGCGAAACTCCGCACCGAGATATCAGGAACGGCTATGGAATATTCCATTTGTCTGTCCCACGCCCTCAGCTTAGACATTGAATCGTTTTCAGAATGTGGGGACGGGATGAATTTTATATTACTCAACACTGCGGCGTTATGACGCCGCGTTCAACAGACTGCTGCCGCCCACGGCTACGGTGTCGAAAATTGCGCACCGACATCGACTCAACTGGATATGCACAGGCCCCGACTTTCGGAACCATGGAGGTCGGGGACGCGATTACAATGAATCAGGTTAGTAGGTGGCGCTCGTTCGCGAGTAGGTAGTTTCCTTCTTGTCCGGCGGGATTGGATATGGAGCTCCGGAACCTGAGCCCCCCGCGCACCGTTTGCGAATGCCCCTTCGATTGATTAGCGCTTCAACGCCGCAGCACCTATGCCGCCCCTACTTGGCCGCGTCTCGCTTTGCCGGCGCGCGCTTTGCCTTTGCCTTGCGGCCACCATTTCCCAGTCCCATTTGCTTGGCGAGGACGGAGCGGGCCGCG
>Ga0302314_10003462_pt1 | contig 29138 bp, 24 predicted proteins | sample III_Palsa_N2_3_FD_200533 | JGI IMG/M metagenome (GOLD analysis project Ga0302314, IMG submission 200533) | Peat permafrost microbial communities from Stordalen Mire near Abisko, Sweden - III_Palsa_N2_3 | ecosystem: Environmental > Terrestrial > Soil > Palsa > Peat permafrost | place: Sweden...
CCGCTGCGCGAGCAACGCGGCAAGGTCGGGATCGGGCGTTACGACCCGGACGATGGGTGGCAACCTGCACACCGTCTCCGGCGCTTCATCGCCTGCGGCCAGGCGCGCCAGGCGCGCGGCTCCCAGCGCGGCGCCGATCTCACTGCCGATGCGATAGGTCAGGGCGCGATTCAGCGCGGCGGACAAAAGCTCGCCCCAGTACGGCAGACGCGCACCACCACCGGTCATGCTGATCTCATCGATCCGGCCACCGCTTTCGAGCAGCACGGTGAGACCGTCGGCGAACGCGAGCGCGACGCCCTCCAGCACGGCGGTGACGAGATCCGCGGCTGTCGTCTCATGGGTCAGACCAAAGAACACGCCGCGGGCGTGCGGATCATTGTGGGGCGTGCGCTCCCCGGAGAGGTAAGGCAGGAAATACGGCGAGCCACGCCGCAGGCCGCGCCGCTGCGCGGCCTCGACGAGCGCTGCCAGGTCGGTGGCGCCCAGCAGCTGTGCCAGCCAATCGAGGGCACTGGCCGCGGACAGCAGCACGGCCATCTGATGCCAGCGTCCGGGCAGTGCATGACAGAAGGCATGGGCCGCGCGTTCCGGGTTCGGGCGGAAGCGGTCCGTCACGACGAACAGCACCCCCGAGGTACCCAGCGACAGGAACGACTGGCCCGGAGCGATGATGCCCATGCCGACGGCGCTGGCGGCATTGTCGCCCGCCCCGCCGGCAACCGGCACCCGGCTCATGCCCAGTTGCGCTGCGACCTGCGCGTTCAATTGTGCGCTGACTGCATTGCCCTCGACCAGTCGCGGCATCTGCGCGCGCGACAGGTCGCTCGCCGCGAGCATTGCGTCGGACCAGTCACGCTGGGCGACATCGAGCCACCCGGTGCCCGCGGCATCTGACATGTCGCTGACCCGCTCGCCGGTGAGCCTGAAGCGCAGATAGTCCTTGGGCAGCAGCACGGTGGCCACCCGCGCGAACAGCTCCGGCTCGTGACGCGCCACCCACAGCAGCTTCGGCGCAGTGAAACCGGGCATCATGATGTTGCCGGTGATGGCACGCGCGCGCGGTTCGCGACGCTCGATTTCATGGCACTCGGCCCCGGAGCGGCCGTCGTTCCAGAGAATTGCGGGACGCAGCGGCGAACCTGAGACATCGAGGAGGGTCGCGCCATGCATCTGTCCGGTGAGGCCGATGGCGCGTACGGCGGCGCGCGCAGTGGCCGGCAGATGCATGAGCGCGTCCAGGGTGGCGCGCCACCACTGCCCGGCATCCTGCTCGGAATGCTGGGGCCGAGGCCGCTGTACCGACAGCGGCGCGTGCGCCTGGGCAATGAGCGTTTCCGCCTCATCGACGATCACGGCCTTGACGCCGGAGGTGCCCAGATCGATGCCAAGAAACATTCAGGCCGGCTCCAGCAGGAATTCGACGCTGATCGCCAGGGTCTCCCCGGGGACGAGCGTTGCGGCGCCGCCGTGTGCGCGATTCAGGGCACCGACCGCCGCGCTTTGCGGCTCGAGACAGAAGAAGCCGGCACTTGCGGGCGTGTAGACATGCAGCGCCGGACAGCCCGTGGCCGTCAGCCTCACCACCCGGTCCGGCCAGCGCACCATTGCCGCCCCGTCCCAGTGATCGAGGCAATGATCCAGGGCAATTCCGGCGGCCGGTCTTGGCCTTGCGAAGGACCATCGCGGCGGTATTGCGACCTCTTCAACCGGCAGCGCCTGCGCATCAGTCAGCCAGACCGTCGTTGCCTGCGCTTCGATCGCCGCCGCCGCCCCGTCCGGGAAGTAGGGATGCAACCCGAGCATCGCCGGCATCGGGCGGTCCGCAAGATTCTCAACCGACAGCCGCACCTTGAGCCCGTCGGCGAGCACTTCAAAGGCCTGGGTGGCGCGATAACGCCACGGCCACTCATCACCGCCACCCGCGAACATCAGGGTGGCCGCCGCGGCCGATGACTGGTCAACGGCCCAGGCCGCGCGCCAGCCCTGGCCATGCAGCGGATGAGGATCCTGATCCCAGTTGGGCCGCAGGCTCACTTCGGTACCCTGAAAGGTAAATCGCCCGTGGGCAATGCGGTTGGCGTAAGGCACCAGCGGGAAGCACGCCGTCATGAGTGGCTCGGTGACCGCAGCGGAGGCGGCCGGGCGCAACACCGCCATGCCACGCCAGCTGAAATCCCGCAGCACGCCGCCATGCGCCGCGTCCACGGTGATTCGGACATTCCCATTCCGAAGCAACATTAGGCCAACCCCCTGCCCGTTGCCGAAGTGTAGACTCGGATGCCGCGAATTATAAGAAGGGGGAACCATGCAAGAGGATTCCGCTACACCGAGCGCCAACATGCTGTTCGTATTCGCGATCGTGGCCGTCGCCACCATCGGCGGTTTCATGTTCGGCTACGACAGTGGAGTCATCAACGGCACCCAGGATGGGCTGCAGCATGCCTTCTCGCTGACCCGCTTCGAAACCGGATTCAATGTCGCGGCGATCCTGGTCGGCTGCGCCTGCGGCGCCTTCATTGCGGGACGGCTCGCGGATTCGATCGGCCGGCGCACCGTCATGATCATCGCCGCGATTTTCTTCCTGTTGAGTGCGCTGGCGGCGGGAGATGCGCCCTCCTCCATCGTCTTCATCTTCGCCCGTTTCATCGGTGGGCTCGGAGTGGGCGCCGCGAGTGTGCTGTGCCCGGCCTACATCAGCGAGGTGACGCCGGCGCGTTCGCGCGGCAAGCTCGCGAGCCTGCAGCAGATCATGATCATCATCGGTCTCACCGGTGCGTTCCTCGCCAACTACGTCCTGGCAAAGGTGGCGGGCGGCTCGACCGGAATCCTGTGGCTCGGATACCCGGCCTGGCGCTGGATGTTCTGGATGCAGACTATTCCCGCGGCCGTGTTCCTCATCATGCTGCTGGTGATCCCCGAAAGTCCCCGCTTCCTGGTCTCCCGCGGCCGCATGGCACAGGCCCAGAAGGTGCTCGACCGCATCCTCGGCGCGACCGAGGCTGCGCGCAAGGTCGAAGAAATCACCCGCTCGCTGGCGGCCGACCAGCATCGGCCGACGCTGTCCGATTTGCTGGATGGCGCCGGCAAAATCAGGCGCATCGTGTGGGTAGGCATCGGTCTTGCGGTCTTCCAGCAACTGGTGGGCATCAACATCGTCTTCTATTACGGCACGGTGCTGTGGGAGTCGGTGGGTTTCAGCGAGTCCGATTCGCTGCTCATCAACGTGGTCTCGGGCGTGCTGTCGATCGGGGCCTGCATCTTCACCATCTTCACCGTCGACCGGATCGGCCGTAAGCCGCTGCTGCTGATCGGCTCGGTCGGCATGGCCGTGACCCTGGGCCTGGTCGCCGCCGCATTCGCGACCGGCTCACTGGTGCACGGCTCACTGCAGCTGTCCCATCCCGCCGGCGTGCTCGCACTGGTCAGCGCCAATCTCTACGTGGTGTTCTTCAACGCCAGCTGGGGACCGGTGATGTGGGTGATGCTGGGGGAGATGTTCCCCAATCAGATCCGTGGCTCGGGACTCGCCGTGGCCGGATTCGCCCAGTGGATGGCGAACTATGCCATCAGCGTCAGCTTTCCGGTGCTCGCCTCCTCGGTGGGACTGGTCGTCACCTACGGCTGCTACGCACTCTCGGCACTGGTGTCGTTCTTCTTCGTTCGCGCCATGGTCCAGGAGACCCGCGGCATGGAGCTGGAGCAGATGAGCGGCTGAGTCAGTGCCCGGGCGCGTACGGAAAGTCCAGCGCCTCGTACCAGCTGAGTGGATGCGGGGCAGCAGCGACTCCGGGCGGTAGCGGTAAACCGGAGCGGCTCGAAAAATAAGCGATGCAGGCATCGCGCCACCATTGCGCCTCGCGCTGCTGCACCCGCAGAAAAGCGGCCGTCTGGGCGAAGCGTTCCGGATCCACGGATGGCTCGAGCGAATCCCAGGTGTCGCTCATCGCGCGCACGGTGCCGACGCCGCGGTCATAGCGATGAATGAGTTCCTCCCAGACCGTGCGGCCGGAGGCCAGGCGATAGCTCCAGGGCAGATGGTGGAACCACAGCACGAACTTCGCCTCATCGGCGTTCGGATCCGCCAGGCGCCGCGCGATCTCGGGAGCATAGTCCGCGAGGGCGTTGCTGCCCGTGACGGTGCGGTCGAAGCCGATGCCGTCGCGGGCGGCGTGATGGTAGTAGACCGGATTCCATTCGGCGCGTTTGAGCGTGTCCACCCAGGGCGCCGGCCCATAATGATGACCGGTCCCCATGAGATGGGCGAGACCGAGCGGTGTCATGTAGTCGACCACGGCCTCGCGTGAACGCATCATCATTGCAACGACCGGCGTGACGACCTGCGGGTCGGTCGAGAATGTCATGCGCACCCAGTCGCCGGCGATCAACCGCGGGTCGCCTTCGGGATTCCAGGACAGGCGACCAAAGGCATACCAGTCCGCCTGGCCGAAGATCGAACCGGTCCAGTTGCGATCGGTGCCGACATTCGCAACTCCCGCCATGCCGGTCAGGTCGTGCCGGTCGAGCGAGCCGTCGATCACGCGTGCGACCGTGGAGCCGGCGCCGTGCGCGAAGGTGTCCCAGCGCAGCACTTCCGCATACAGCTCGCCCAGGTAGACCAGGTGCGTGGCGAACCCCAGGTACTCCTTGGTCAGTTGCACCTCGAGCATTTCGTTGGTCTGCGGCAGCGCGCCGAACAGCGGATGCGCCGGCTCCCGCGGCTGGAAGTCGAGCGGGCCATTCTTGATCTGCACCAGGACATTGCTCGCGAACCGCCCATCGAGCGGTTTGAACTCGGTGAACGCCTGCCGCACCCGGTCCTGCTTATCCACGCTCGCATAGACGAACGCACGCCACATCAACACACCGCCATGCAGCGCGAGCGCGTCGGCGATCATGTTGGCGCCCTGGGCCTGGGTCAGGTGATAGTCGCGGGGCCCGGGCTGGCCTTCGCTGTCGGCCTTGATGAGGAATCCGCCGAAATCGGGAATTGCCCGATAGATCTCATCAGCCTTCGCCCGCCACCAGGCGCTGACCGCCGGATCGCGTGGATCACCGGTTTGCGTCTCCTTGAGAGTAAGCGGGCTGTTGAACGGCACGGAGAGATAGACGTGGATGCCGTACGGGCGCAGCACCGCGGCAATGGCCGCGACTTTCGCGATCCAATCATGGGTCAGATAGATCGGATTCGCGCTGACATTGTTGAGGACCACGCCGTTGATGCCGACAGAGGCATCCGCGCGCGCATAGTCGGTATAGCGCGGATCCACGTAATCGGGCAGCCTCCAGAAGTCCCAGATGGATTGGCCGGCGTAGCCGCGTTCGACACTGCGATCGGGGTTATCCCAGTGATCGAGCACGCGCAGTTTCAGGCGCGGCGCATCGTGCAGATCTAGCTCACTCACCGGCGCATGCATCTGCATGAGCTGCAGGTAGCGGAACGCCCCGTAGAGCACCCCCACATCGGTATTGGCTGCGATCAGGGTGACCGCATGGCCATTCCAGCGGGTGGACTGCAGCACGAACCCTTCGGGGCCGGCCGCGGAAAGCCCGAGTGCGCCGGCGCGCGCCGCGATTTCCGCAGATGCGGCGGGCGTGCCCAGGATGACGCTGCCCTCGGTCACCGCTGCAGGCGTCGTCCCCGCATCCGGGGCCGATCCCAACATGCGCGTGAGGCCGGTGTTCAGTTCGGACACGGCGGCCTGCATGGCCGCCGAACGCCCGAATGCCATCACGCGCCGGGAACGGGCGGCATAGCCAGCGCGCAGCGGCCCGGCCACGGGGGCGTATCGCAGCCATAGTCGATAGCCATCTTCAGCCTCGGCAGCGGCGGCACGGGCCATCGCGGTGAACACCACGAGCACTACGGCGATGGCGAATGGGCGCAGCAGATTCACGTGTGGAGATTACACTGCGCATCTTCAATCGCTGTCATGCAGATACTGTGAATACATCCAGACCCGCCGCGCGCGCGCGGCAGTACGACGTGGCCATCATCGGCGCGGGCCACAATGGTCTGACCTGCGCCTGTTATCTCGCCCGCACGGGCCTGAAGGTCGGGGTATTCGAGCGCCGCGGGGTGGCAGGCGGGGCGGCGGTGACCGAGGAATTTCATCCCGGCTTCCGCAACTCCACCGCCAGCTACACCGTAAGTCTGTTGCATCAGCGGGTCATCCGTGACCTGCGGTTGCATGAGCATGGTCTGCGGATCATCGAGCGGCCAATGCAGAACTTTCTGCCGCTGGGTGAAGGATCGGGTAATCGCAATTTCTGCGTCGGACCCACCGGCAGTGATACCCGCAACGCCCTCGCCGCCTTTTCAGCGCGCGACGCTGACCGCCTGGCGGATTACTACGGCATGCTGGACCGGGTCGTGGCCTTCCTGCGCGATCTGCTGCTGCGCACACCGCCGGCGAACCTGCGCCGCGCCCGCGATCTTTTGGGACTTCTCAGCATGGGAAATGCTTTCCGCAAACTTCCCGCGGGCGCGCAATACGAAGTTCATGAACTCTTCACACGCAGCGCGGGCGAATTGCTCGATGGCTGGTTTGAAAGCGATGCGATCAAGGCGCTGCTGGGGTTCGATGCCGTGGTCGGCGCCTGGCAGAGCCCCTATACGCCGGGCAGCGGGTATGTCCTGCTGCATCACGCCTTCGGCGAAACCAACGGCAAGAGCGGCACCTGGGGTCATGCCATCGGCGGCATGGGCGCGATCACCCAGGCGATGGCCCGCGAAGCCGAGCGGCTGGGTGTCGACATCAATCTGGATGCCGGGGTCGAGCGGGTCAGTGTGACGGGCTCAAACAGCGACGGCCGCGCCCGTGCCACGGGCCTGACGCTGCAGGACGGGCGCCAGATAACTGCGAGCCGCATCGCGGCAAACATCAATCCGAAACTGCTGTTCACCCGTCTGGTCGATCACACAGCGCTGCCGGATGAGTTCCTGGCACGCATCCGGCGCTTCCGCTGTGAATCGGCGACTTTCCGCATGAACGTGGCCCTGTCTGAACTGCCGCATTTCAATGGCATGCCTGCCAACGGTGCCCACCTGGGTGCCGGCATCATCATGGCGCCCTCGCTGGAATTCATGGATCAGGCCTATCTGAGCGCCCGGATGCAGGGCATGTCACGCGTGCCCATCGTGGAAATGCTGATCCCGAGCACCATCGATGACTCCCTGGCACCACCCGGTGAACATGTCGCAAGCCTCTTCTGCCAGCACTTCCGCTATGAACTGCCGGACGGGCGCAGCTGGGCGGAGGAACGCGACAAGGCCGCGGATCTCATCATCGACGCAGTGACCCGGTATGCACCGAACTTCAGGCGCAGCATCATCGGCCGACTGGCGCTGTCGCCGCTCGATCTGGAAGAGCGCTTCGGCCTCGTGGGCGGAGACATCTTCCATGGCGCCCTGGGTCTGGATCAGATCTGGGCCGCGCGGCCGCTCCTGGGATATGGCGATTATCGGACACCCCTGCGCGGCCTGTACCTGTGTGGCTCGGGGAGCCATCCGGGCGGCGGTGTCACCGGCGTGCCTGGCCACAACGCGGCGCGTGAAATCATCAAAGACCACCGTTCAGGCGGCGTCTGATTGCATGACCTTAATAATGTGTTACGCACCATGCCTTGCATCACGTCATTGAACGCGTTCAAATTCATTGAATGTCGCCCCGCACCGACACGGGGCAACGGGGACTACGATTTAATTAGTCTTTAAGTAGTTGCATTCCTTGGCCAAATTTGATGCCATTGCGGCCGCTTGCGAAGACTGTGGCGGAGCCCCCGCTGGTGTTCGCATTGTCCTACGACGCATTAGGACTCCCGTTAACCACCCAGAAGGGGATTTTCAAATGAAGAGCACGATGATTGTCAAGGCGGCCGCTGTTGCCGTTGTTATTGCCCTGGCTGGCTGCACGGACCTGAAGCCGCTGCAGGCCCAGGTCGATGACCTGAAGTCTCAGGTGTCGAAGCTGCAGTCTGAAGTGCAGGGTGCGAACTCTGCCGCCGCCCAGGCCTCCTCGCAGGCACAGGCTGCCAACACGGCCGCTGCCGGTGCGCAGAGCACTGCGAACCAGGCTCTGGCTGCCGCCCAGGCCGCTCAGGCCGCGGTGGACGCGACCAACGAGAAGATCGACCGCATGTTCAAGCGCTCGATCTCCAAGTAAGCAATTTCCATCCGTCCGTTCGAGGACGGATTTTGCTTCCGAAGCAACGCCGCGTCCGACGCGGCGTTGCTTTTTTCAGTAGCGGACCAGCGCCGAACCCCAGGTGAAGCCGCCGCCGAACGCCTCGAGCAACAACAGATCACCGCGTTTGATGCGCCCGTCGCGCACGCCGACATCCAGTGCGAGGGGGATCGAGGCCGCCGAGGTGTTGCCATGGTCCTGGACCGTGACGATCACTTTGTCCATGGGCAGATCCAGGCGGCGCGCGGTGGCCTGGATGATGCGGATGTTTGCCTGGTGCGGCACCAGCCAATCAACGGCGGAGCGATCCAGACCATTCGCGGCGAGGGCCTCATCGACCGCCTTGCCGAGATTGATGACGGCGATCTTGAAGACCTCGCTGCCGGCCATGCGAATGGTGTCGGGGCAGTACAGCAGGTCGCGGTACGAGCCATCGGCATGCAGATGTGAGGAGAGGATGCCGGGTTCGGTGGCCGCCTTCAGCACCACGGCGCCCGCGCCGTCGGCAAACAAAATGGCGGTGCCGCGATCGGACCAATCGGTGATCCGCGACATCCGCTCGGCGCCCACCACCAGCGCATGCCGGGCTTCGCCGGCCTTCACGAATTTGTCGGCCACCGAGAGTGCGTAGACGAAGCCACTGCAGGCGGCCTCGACGCTGAACGCCGCGCCACCTGGGCAACCGAGCCGTTTTTGCAGCAGCACGCCACAGTTGGGGAATATCAGATCCGGCGTCGACGTCGCGAAGATGATCAGATCGATTTCGGCAGGTTCGAGTCCGGCTGCGGCAATGGCCGCACGCGCGGCCGGCTCGGCCAGATCGACGGTGGTCTCACCGTCCACCACGACGTGCCGCTTCACGATCCCGGTGCGTTCGCGGATCCAGGCATCGCTGGTATCCATCATCCGTTCGAGGTCCTGGTTGGTCAGGACCTTCTCGGGCAGGCATCCACCGGTGCCGGCGATTTGCGAATACATCAATGCCCCTGTCATCCGAAACGGCCCGCGCGAAAGTGCGCGCCTTCGGATGCTAAGGCGCGGCGGCCTGCGAAGGCTACTCCTGGCCTTCAGCGTCCGCCGGCTTCTCGATCACGCGCTTGCCGCGATAGAAGCCATCCGGAGTGATGCAGTGACGCAGATGCGTCTCACCCGACTGCGGGTCGATCGACAAAGCGGGCTTTGCCAGACCATCGTGCGAACGGTGCATACCGCGCTTGGACGGTGTCTTGCGGCTTTTTTGAACGGCCATAGCGAACTCTCCGGATTCGAAATCTGTACAGTCAAAATCTACTGGCGTTTGAACAGCTCACCGAGCTGCCCGAACGGCCGATGGGTCTCGCCAGCCGGCTCCGCGTCGGAGCCCTGGCCCTGCGTTGCGCCCGCGCGTTCGCCGGCACACTCATCATTCTCATGCCGCGGCACCAGGGGCAGCGCCAGCAGCAGCTCCTCCTCCACCAGGTCCCGGATGCTGATCCGGTACTCGGGAGCCAGTACCGTCTCGAGCGCCTCGGGCACCCGTTCGGCTTCCGCGGCCGTTGCCACCACGGCGGCGCGCCCTTGGGTCGCCACCGGCCAGTTGAGCGGCGCGAGGCAGCGCTGACACAGCAGCGTCACTTCAGCCTTGACAGTGACATCGGCTACCGCGATGCGGCCCTCGCGCGCAAAATCGACCCGCCCGACGGCCTCCCCTTCGGGCGCTGCCAGCAGTGGCAGCACGCGTGGGAAATGCTTGAGCGGGATCGAAAAATCGATCTCCGCCCGCCCGTCGGCCAAGGCGCCGATATCGAGCAACTTCGACCAGCCCTCTGACATGGGGCGCGTATCATAGGTATCGAGCCCGGCCAAGTCAAAAGCATCTGAAGAGACGCAAACCCTTGTTTCGGCAATCCGTTTCACTTCCCGCAACTGGTGCAACTTGAGTCCCCAGCCCTCACTGATCCTGGCCTCCACTTCCCCCTACCGGCGCGAGCTCCTCGAGCGCCTCGGCCTGCCGTTCACGGTCGAGGCACCGGAGGTCGACGAGGCGCACCTGGCCGGCGAACCCCCGACGGAACGGGCCCTGCGCCTCGCCGCAGCCAAAGCTGAGGCCATCGCCCTGCGCCACCCCACCGCCGTGGTCATCGGCAGCGACCAGGTGGCGGCCGCCGGCGGGGTCGTGCTCGACAAGCCCGGGACCGCCGAGCGGGCCTGCCAGCAGCTCAAACATCTGGGCGGTTCCCAGGCACGGTTCCACACCGCCTGCGCGGTGCGCTGGCACAACACCGGCTACAGCGTGAATCACCTGGAAAGCGTCACGGTCACGGTCCGCGACCTGACTGCCGCCGAGATCGCGGCTTATGTCGAGCGTGAACAGCCGCTGAACTGCGCCGGCAGCTTCAAATCCGAGGGCCTGGGCATTGCGCTGTTTTCGCGGATCGAATCCGAGGATCCGACGGCCCTGGTGGGACTGCCGCTGATCTGGCTCTCCGGCGCCCTGCGCCAGGCCGGGTATCGCCTGTTCTGAATCAGCGCCGGCGCCGGCTGCTGCGGGCGCTCGTGGCCTCGCCCAAGGCATCGAGCACCGCGGCCAGGTCCGCCGGCAGCGGCGCACTGGCACTGAAGTCACCGCCGTTGGGCCAGTCGAATGAGATCCGGTGGGAGTGCAGGAACATGCGCGTGAGGCCTTCCTCGCGCATGCGTGCATTGAAATCCTTATCTCCATACTTCTCATCCCCGGCCACCGGGTGCCCGACATGGGCCGCGTGGACCCGGATCTGATGGGTACGCCCGGTATCCAGGTCGACCTCCACCACTGAGGCGCGGTTGCGGAAGGCCTGCACCGGGCTGAAGGTGCTCACGGCGCTCTTGCCGCCGGCCTGGACCTTCACCGTGCGCTCGCCGCCGACCCGGATATCGGTATTGAGGGGCACATCGACCCGCTTCTTTCCCAGGTCCCACTGCCCCTTCACCAGGGCCAGATAGCCCTTTTCCATCTGCCCCTCGCGCATCATCGCGTGCAACACCCGCAGCGCGGCGGGCTTGCGCGCGACCAGCAGACAGCCGCTGGTGTCCCGGTCCAGCCGGTGTACCAGCTCCAGCGTTTCCGTAGGGCGGGCCGCCCGCAACGCCTCGATGATGCCGAAGCTGACCCCGCTGCCGCCGTGCACGGCGATACCGGCGGGTTTGTTGATGACAATCAACCGTTCGTTTTCGATGATGATCGACTCACGCACCGTTTCGACGAGAGTTCGCGGCACCCGGGCCACCGGCGGCGGCGCATCCGGCGACGGCAGGCTCACCGGAGGTACCCGGATCTTGTCCCCGGCCGCGAGCCGGCTCTCGGGGCTCGCCCGCTTGCCGTTAACGCGGACTTCGCCGCGGCGCACAATGCGGAACACGCGGCTGCGGGGCACCCCGCCCAGTAATTTGGTCAGAAAATTGTCGAGCCTGACCCCGGCCTGGTCCGCGGTGACCTCGACATGGCGCACCCCTTCACGGATCTGCCCTTCTGGTTGCTCAGACAACTTCCACCTCAATCGCTCAATCGTAAGATATTGTTTTTACAATACTCTTGGGGCTATACTCGCGAAGCTGTCCCAAAATATTTGGAACAGTCACAGGCGCGCGGCATGGCTGAGCGCATGTTACCGGCCTCTTCGGGGAAGTGGCGCACATGTACCGAAAGTCATGCGTTTCATCATTTTCCGCGGATGGTCTTTAGTTGGTCCTCGATATCGAGGCCATCGCGTTAGGCCGACAAGATTGCTGCACCCGATTGAAGTCCTACAATCAATGACTCCGGGCGCGCCGTCGGTAGAGCTACAAAAGGTCTTAGGCAACCACCCTTTCGTGGGCGGGTCCTCACGATGAGCGAGACTCGATCACCCCTATCCTTTTATGTCACGCCGCACGCTGTCGTGCGGTCTCCCGTCGTTTGCTTGTCGGCCCCACATTGCTGGGTTAAGGCCGAACATGAAGAGAATGTTAGTCAATGCCACTCAACAGGAAGAGCTACGGGTCGCTCTGGTTGATGGTCAGAAGCTTTATGACCTGAGTATCGAACTGCAGTCGAAGGAACAGAAAAAAGCCAACATCTACAAAGGTCGGATCTCGCGGGTCGAGCCCTCGCTCGAAGCCTGCTTCGTCGACTACGGCGCACAGCGCCACGGCTTCCTGCCGCTGAAGGAAGTCTCACGCGATTACTTCCGCAGCAATCCCCAGGGCAGTCGGATGAATATCCGCGAACTGCTCACCGAGGGCCAGGAAGTCATGGTCCAGGTCGAGAAGGAGGAACGCGGCAACAAAGGCGCGGCCCTCACGACCTTCATCAGCCTCGCGGGTCGCTTCCTGGTACTCATGCCGAACAATCCTCGCGCCGGTGGCGTCTCACGCCGCATCGAGGGCGAGGACCGCGATCAGATGCGCGAGGTCATGAGCCAGCTGCAGATTCCGGACGGCATGGGCGCCATCATCCGCACCGCGGGCGTCGGCCGCAGCGTCGAGGAACTGCAGTGGGATCTCGACAATCTGCGCACCCAGTGGGACCAGATCGCGGTCGCCGAGAAGGAACGCCCCGCGCCGTTCCTGGTCTACCGCGAGAGCGATGCCGTCACGCGCGCGATGCGCGACTACCTGTCCGATGATGTCGGGGAGGTGCTGATCGATGACGATGCCGCCTTCGGCAAGGCCCAGGAGTACATGCAGCGCTTCATGCCCGCGGAAGCCCAACGGCGTCTGAAGCGCTACGCCGACGACATCGCGCTCTTCACCCGCTTCCAGATCGAGAGCCAGATCGAGTCGGCCTACGCCCACAAGGTATCGCTGCCTTCCGGTGGCAGCATCGTGGTCGACTACACCGAGGCCCTGGTGTCGATCGACATCAACTCCGCGCGCGCCACCCGCGGTGCGGACATCGAGACCACGGCGCTCAACACCAACCTGGAGGCCGCCGACGAGATCGCCCGCCAGCTACGCATCCGCGACATCGGTGGTCTGATCGTCATCGACTTCATCGACATGGAGTCCACGAAGAACCAGCGCGAGGTCGAGGACCGGCTGCGCGATGCAGTCAAGATGGACCGCGCCCGCATCCAGATCGGACGCCTGTCGCGCTTTGGCCTTTTGGAAATGTCCCGGCAGCGGCTGCGCCCGTCACTGGGCGAATCGAGCCATATCGTGTGCCCGCGCTGCGTCGGCATCGGCAGCATCCGCAGCATCGAGTCGATGGCGCTGTCGATCCTGCGCCTGATCGGCGAGGAGCTGCGCAAGGACCGGACCGTGCGCGTCATCGCGCAGGTGCCGGTGGACGTGGCGACCTACCTGATCAACGAGAAGCGCGAATGGATGCGCGACCTCGAGGGCAAGAGCGAAGTCGAGCTCATCATCGTCCCGAACCTGCACATGCAGACCCCGGAATACGCCATCAAGCGTATCCGTGATGATGAAATGGAACTGCCCGAGAACAAGCAGCTGAGCTACCTGATGCCCGTGGCCACCCCGGTGGCCGATCCGGGACTGGGCGAGAAGAAGCCGGCGGCGGAGCCCGCCGCGGTGGCAACCCTGCTGCCGGCGACCATTGCACCCATCATCGCGCCTGCTCCGACCCCGGTGGCAGCACCGACGCCGGCACCGGTGGTCGTGACCGCCCCGCATCAGCCGGGTCTTCTCAAGCGGGTGTTTCGCGGACTGTTCGGCGATGCACCGGCGGCCCCTGCACCAATCGCAGCGGTTGAGCCGACGGAGGCGACGCGCCCCGAGGCGCGCAGCGGCGAGCGCCCGAGCGGCGACCGCGACACCCGACGCCATGGTCGCGGCCGCGGCGGTCGCGATGGACGCGGCCGCGATCGGCATCGCAGTGCTGGCGAGCGGCCCGCCGATGATCGTGGCAATGAGCGCACTGGTGGCCAGGCGCGCGGGGAGGGTCGTGGGGAGGGTCGCGGCGATCGCAATCGCGACAACCCGGGCCAGGGCAACCGCCAGGGATCGCGCGATCAGGGATCGCGAGACCAGGGTTCTCGCGACCAGGCGCCGCGCGAACCGGGTGCGCGTGACGGTAACCGCAACGGCGGCGACCGGGATCGTTCGCGCGAGCGCGAGCCGGCACGTGAACCGGTGGCCGCCACTGCCCCGACCGATGGGGTGATTGCGGACGCTGCCCCGGGTGCCGCGGCGCCCGGTGATGAGTTGCGGGGCGCGGAACGAGGCGGCCGTGGGCGCCGTGGCCGTCGGCGGGGTCGACGCGGCGGTGGCGGATCACGCGATGCTGCTGCCCAGGGCGCTGGGCCGGCCGAAGCCAACGGCGCTGCCGGCAACGGCAGCTTCGAAAGCTATGAGCAGCACCAGGCCGAGCATGGTGACGACCATCAGCCCTTCGAGCGTGCGGCGCCCTCTTCGGCCTATGAGTCGACGGCGCCCGCCGCGATGCCGTCATACGAGTCGGCAGCGCCTGCGCCCGTGCGTCACGTGGAGCCCGCTTCGGCACCGGCGCCGATGCCGGCACCGGTCTCAGCACCACCGCCGGCATCGGCCGAGCCGGCGCGACCCTACGTGGTGTGGTCTTCGGCCCCGGCGCCGGGCGCTGCTCCGGCTGCGGACAACGGCGCTGTCGGCCACGACGAGAGCTGAAGCCTTCCTAGGATTGCGGCGCCTGCTCGCGCAGGCGCCGCAGCAAGCCCCTCGCTGCCGTTTCGATGAGGTCCAGCACCGCCTCGAAACCGTCTGGCCCACCGTAGTAAGGATCCGGAACCTCGCGCAGCGACTGCTCGGGCGCGTAGTCCAGGAACAGTTGAATCCTGCCGTGCGCGTGCCGTGGCGCAGCTTCCAGCAGATCCTGCAGATTGCTGCGATCCATCGCCAGAATCAGATCGAAGCTCGCGAAATCCTCCTTGCGCACCTGGCGGGCACGCAGACCGGACAGGTCATAGCGGCGGTTGCGGGCGGCTGCCTGCGAGCGCCGATCAGGCGCGGAGCCCGGGTGATAGTTGGCCGTACCGGCCGAATCCACGGTAATCGCAAGTTCCGGCGCTTCGCGCGCGAGCACGCCACGCATCACGGCCTCGGCGGTCGGTGATCTGCAGATGTTCCCCAAACACACGAACAGTACTTTCATTTTCAGATTTCAGTCCCGGTCGAACTGTTTGAAGCCACTGTAGTTCCAGGGGCGCAGTGCCAGCACAAAAGCGGCGCCGGTGCGCGCGCCGCTGCTCGACCGGTCACGTTCGATGAACTCGGCACACTCGCGCGCCGCACCCTGCAGCGCGCGTTTGATCTGCGCCAGGGCCTCGGCCGACACCCGGCCGCCATGGAAGAAAAACTCATCGGTGGGCTCGGTGAAATGACTGGCGAAGAATTCGCGCAGCAGCTTCTGATTGATGTACTTCTGCACCGGCCCCCCGGCGCGCCAGCTGAAATGCCGACTCACCAGCAGCCGCACCCGGTTACCGGGCTGCAGTTCGATCACCTTGAGACGATCGAGCCTGAGCAGATATCTGAGCGCCTCGCGTTCGCTGAACCGATAGCTGCGCACCATCTCCTCGAACGGCGTGCGGATCAGCACCAGCCAGGTCATCAGCAGCAGCCGCAGATCCGCTACGATCTCGCTCTCCTGGGCGAGGGTCAGCTTGCTGGTGGAGGTGGTGCGCTCGCGGGCGCGCTCGAGGAGCTCCATGAAACCGAGCCCGATCAGTTCGCAGATCGCATCGATCCGCGCCAGCGACAGGTCCTCCTGGGAGAACAGCCGCTTGACGCTCGCGACGCTCAAATCGAGCTTCTGCGCCACATGTGCATAGGTGAACCCGCCGGCGCGCAATGCCCGTTTCAACTCCGCCACGATTTGAGTGCGCTGAGCCATGCACGACAAGGTATCACTGGTTGATACCTTTGGGCCATCCCTGGGCAACCGGACCGGTCAGGGTGGCGCCGGGGAGGGCCATACTGGAGAGTGCGAGCCCTGGCACAGCGCCGGTCCGGCTCGAGTCCAGAATGTGCAGATAAGCCAAGGGAGCAGTTTCGTGGTCAGAACTGATGCATTTCGTTTCCGCGCCCTGCGCCTGGTGCTGCGGTTGATACTCGGACCGCTGTTCCGGGTGCGCCTGAGCGGCAGCCGCGACGAATTCGCGAACGAACGCACGCTGATCGTGGCGAATCACGAATCCTTGCTCGATGGCGCCCTGCTCGGCTGCTTTCTGCCGGTGACCGCGACCTTCGTGGTGCACACCCAGGTGGCCGCGAAGTGGTACTTCCGCTGGCTGCTGAAATTCGTTCCGCATCTCACCGTCGACTCGACCAGTCCGATGGCGATCAAGGTGATCTGCCGGCTGGTGGAGACCGGCACGCCGGTCGTGATCTTCCCGGAAGGCCGCCTGACCATCACCGGCTCGCTCATGAAGGTCTACGACGGTGCCGGCCTGGTTGCGGCCAAGACCGGTGCTACGGTGGTGCCGGTGCGGATCGAGGGTTCGGGCCGCAGCTATTTCGGCCGGCTCGCCGGCATCTATCCGCTGCAGCTCTTGCCGCAGATCCGCATCATGATCCAGCCGCGCCGGACCATTCCGCTGCCGACCCTGCCCTCGGCGAAGCTGCGCCGTCGACGCGCCGGCGAGCTGATGCGCCGCATCCTGCTCGACATGCTGGTCGCCACCCGCCCGCGACGCACGCTGTACCAGGCATTTCTCGATGCAAAGGCCACCTTCGGCGCCGGCTACCGACTCGTGGAGGATGTGCGTTTGCAGGAGGAATCATTCGGCTCGCTGCTGCGCATGGCCCTGGGGCTTGCGCGGCTGCTCAGCGCGGACACGCGCGTCGGCGAGAACGTCGGCATCCTCACCCCGAATGCGGCGCCGACCCTGGGGCTGGTGCTTGGACTTACGGCGACGGGCCGGATACCGGCGATGCTCAACTACACGGCCGGACGCGAGGGCCTGCGCGCGGCCTGCACGGTCGCCTGCATCCGCAACATCGTCACCTCGCGGGCGTTCCTCGAACGGGCGCGCCTGACGCAGCTGGTGAGCGAACTGCCCGGCATCCGGGTTCACTACCTCGAGGACCTGCGTGCGCGGGTCAATCTGTCAGACAAGCTGTGGATACTGTGGCATCGGCTGTTTCCGGGCACGCTCGGCACGCAGCAGCGGCCGGAGGATGCCGCCATCGTATTGTTCACCTCAGGTTCGGAAGGGCAGCCCAAGGGCGTCGTGCACTCCCACGGCTCGCTGCTCTCGAACGTGGCGCAGATCCGGGCCATTGCCGACTTCACGCCGCTCGACAAGTTCATGGTGGCACTGCCCGTGTTCCATTCCTTCGGCATGACCTGTGGCATCGTCATGCCACTGGTCTCAGGCTGCAAGGCCTTCCTGTACCCGAGCCCGCTGCACTACCGGATCATTCCGGAGGTGGTCTATGACCGCAACTGCACGGTATTGCTGGGCACCTCGACTTTCCTCGGCAACTATGCGAAGTACGCGCACCCCTATGACTTCGGACGGCTGCGCTACGTGGTCGCGGGCGCGGAAAAACTTTCCGATGACGTGCGCCGGACCTGGATCGACAAGTTCGGCATTCGCGTACTGGAAGGCTACGGCGTGACCGAATGCGCACCGGTCATTGCCGTCAACGTGCCGATGGCCTGCCGTATCGGCAGCGTCGGACAGATCGTCCCGGGCATGCAGTACGAGCTCGAGCCGGTCGCGGGCGTCGCGGGCGCGGGCGTGCTGCACGTGAGCGGGCCGAATATCATGAAGGGCTACCTGCTGCACGAGCAGCCCGGCGTGCTGCAATGGCCGGCCTCGATCCGGCCGGGCTGGTACTCGACCGGCGACATCGTCAGCGTGGATGAGGATGACTTCGTCCACATCCGCGGCCGGGTGAAGCGCTTCGCAAAAATCGCCGGTGAAATGATTTCGCTCGAAGTCGTCGAACGCATCGCGACGGCGGCCTCCCCCGGATTCATCCACGCCGCGAGCACCCGCAGCGATGCCGCCAAGGGCGAGGCGATCGTGCTTTTCACGACGGACTCTGCGCTGCAGCGCGAGCAGCTGGGAAGTGCGGCACGCAGCCTCGGCGCACCGGAACTTGCCGTACCGCGCAGCATCCAGGTCGTCGCGGAGATTCCAGTGCTGGGGACCGGCAAGACCGACTACGTGCGCCTGAAGAACCTGGCCGAATCCGCGGTAGCTTAGAGAAATGGATATCAAGGGACAGCCGGTGCTCGATGCCACCAGGCTCTGGTCAGGGGGGATGGTGGCGGTCCTGGTCGCCCAGTTTCTCTCGGCCATGGCCGACAATGCCCTGCTGTTCGGCGCCCTGGCGCTGCTGCGGCTGGAACGCTATCCCGACTGGACCGATCCGTTGCTGCAGGAGTTCTTCGTCGGCGCCTACATCCTGCTCGCCCCCTTCGTCGGTCCCTTCGCCGATGCGTTACCGAAAGGCCGGGTGATGCTGCTGGCCAATGCCCTGAAACTGGTGGGCGCGCTGGGAATGTGCATCGGACTGAACCCCTTCGTTGCCTACGGGCTGGTCGGCTTCGGCGCAGCCGCCTATTCGCCCGCCAAGTACGGCATTCTTTCCGAACTGGTCGCGCCGCAGTTGCTGGTGAAGGCGAATGGCCTGATGGAGTCCTCGACCATCGCGGCCATCCTGGCGGGTGCCATCGCCGGGGGCACCCTCGCGGACTGGAACGTGTGGGACGGGCTCGCCATCGTGACCGGGTGTTACGCGATCGCGATGGGCGCCAACCTACTCATCCCACGCCTCGCTCCCGCCCATCATCTGCGCACCATTGCGCTCGGTGCGATCCTGCGGGATTTCGCCGCGGCCGTACGGGTGCTGATCCGCACCCCCGACACACGCTTCTCGATGACCGGCACCAGTCTCTTCTGGGGGACGGGTTCCACCATGCGCTTTTTGCTCGTGGCCTGGGTGCCCGTGGCGCTGGGCATCACCAGTAATCGCATGCCCGCCTACCTCAATGCGATGGTGGCGGTGGGCATCGTCATCGGCGCCGGACTTGCCGCGAAGTTCGTGGCGCTGAACCGTGTGGATCGGGTCATGCCGGCTGGCGTTCTGCTCGGCGTGTGCGTGTGCATCCTCGCCACGACGACCCATGTCACGGCGGCCTTCGCCGTCATGGCGCTGGTCGGCGCATGCGGCGGTTACTTCATCGTGCCGTTGAATGCACTCCTGCAGGAGCGCGGCCATCGCAGTGTCGGCTCCGGCCACGCGATCGCCGTGCAGAACCTGGCTGAGAACTCGGCCATGCTGCTGATGATCGGGCTATACACCCTGGCCGCGCGCGCCGGCGTGCCCGTGATGACGATCGCGGGGGTGTTCGGTGTGACCCTGTCGATCGCGATCGCGGCGCTTTGGGTGCATCGGCTGCGCGGGCGCCGCCTGGCGGCCGGCATCACATGACGCTCGCCTACATCTGCCTGGTGGGGTTGCTGTTTGCCCTGGTACTGCTCTTCGAAGTAGAGGACGAGGCAGGCGAACGCCTGCGCCCGGCGGGTCTGCTGCAATGGCTGACGAGCGGCAATTGGACCGCGAAACTCGGCGCGCTGTTGCTGAGCATCGGCAGCGGCGCCCTGTTGCGCTACCTGATGCTGCATCTGAACTTTGCGCCGGCCGGCAAGATCCTGGCGGGCGTACTGATCGCCGCGGTCATCGCCATTGCCGCGGCCGTGCTCGCGCCGCAACCGCGGCGGCGCGCGATATCACTGGCGCTGACCGGCGCGGCCAGCGCGGTCGCCTACCTTACGGCCTATAGCGCCTACGAGTTCTTTCATTTCGTCGCCGATCTGCAGGCACTGAGCCTGCTGTTTGCCCTGTCGGTCATTGCGACCGGCGTGGCAGTTACCCGACGCGCACTTTCGATCGCGGTGCTGGCGATGATCGGGGCTTACCTGGCGCCCGCCTTCTCTTTGCGGGCGCCGACTGCATTGTCGGTCTACGGCTATTACGCCGCCGCAAGTCTCGTCACGCTGCTGATGGTGTGGCTGCGCGGGTGGCGGCCATTGATCCATCTGAGCTTCCTGTTCACGCTGGCCGGTGCGTTGTTCTTCGGCTGGACGCAGAAGCTCTACACGCCAGATCACTACGGACAGATGCAGCCCCTGCTGCTGTTGCTGGTCGCCCTCCACCTGGCAATGCCGCTGCTCGAACGTGACCGGCCCGCGCAACAGATCGGCGCTTGGGAACGCCACTTCGATCAGGCCTATTTTCTGGCATTGCCCCTGGTAGCCGCGGTGCTCACCTTGGTGCTCGCGCCCCGGCTGCGGCATGAAGGCGCTCTCGGCCTGCTCGGATTGAGTGTTCTGTGGACGGCGGCCGCGGCGATCGAAAGACGGCGTTCGTCGTCGGGAAGCGTTCGCTACCTGGCGGTCGCGCTGATTCTGTTGTGCACGGCGGGACTGCTGGCCGTCACGCAGGTGCCGGTTTTCCTGTTCGCCGCCGTGGCCTCCTGCCTCGTGATCGGTGCTGCAAGGCGGCTCGAGCTCACCCCGGGCGCCGAGTTTCTCGCCATCGGCGCCGCGCTCGCCACGTCAGCCTGTTACGCGCTGCAGTCGCTGCTCGCGGGCGTCACCGGCACCACCTTTCTGCTCGGCGTGGCATTGCTGTTGGCATGGTGGGTACTGCACCGACGTGGGCACGCGCTGGGCCCGATCTTTCGCATCTGTGGCGGCGCCTGGCTGCTCCTGAGCGTGGTCCGGGAAATAATCCGCCTGCAATATGCCCATGTCGCGGAACTGGCCTACCTTGCCGCCCTCGCTGCCACCGCGATCTGCATACTCCTGATCCGGCTGCGACCCGCAGCGTCGCGCTGGGCGGTCGCATTCTGCGGCATCACCCTCCTGCTCAGCGGCTTTGCGGCCGCCCCGCGCTTTGCGGGCGGATATCTGCTCGCCCTAATGATTGCGGGCCAGCTCCTGTATTCGCTGCTGGCGCTCACCGGCGACCGACACGGAAATGAAAATGACACGGACAGCGCGCTTGCGCGCAGCGCTCTGCCATTGCTGTTGCTGCCCTGGGCGGTCGAACTGGCCGGGCGTTGGTCCGGCGGCCAAGACACGATTCTGACGCTGCTGGTCGCCAGCGCGTTGTGCGCCTCATTGCAGGGTCGGTGGTTGAATCGCCATACCGGTATCTGGCCGGACCTGCTGTCGCCTCTCGGCTTCGGATTGTTCGGCGCCACCTTGTTGTTTCAGTCGCTGTTTCGCATCGAACGCAACGCCTGGTCGGTGGCGTTCGAGCTGATCGGGCTGATCTACGTGCTCGAGACGGCGCAGTTCCTGTGGGCCATCAGGCACCGCTACGCCACCGCCATCGGATACCTGGCCATCGGCGCGGTAGCGAGCGTCTCGGCTGCCTTGCTGTTGCGGCTGATCGGCCCACCGGGAACCCTGACGATCCTCGACCTGAATCGAATGGTGCTGCCGGCGTTCATATCCCTGTTGTGGGCAGCGATCGGTGGCCTGCTCACCTGGGTCTCGACACGCAAGCGCTCGCGCATATTGTGGTCGCTCGGCGCGCTGCTGATGGTGGCCGCCGCGGTGAAGCTGATTCTCTTCGACTTCGGATCATTGGGGCAGATCGGCAACATCCTGGCCATGATGGGCGCAGGCGCGGTTTTCCTCATCGTCGCGTGGTTGGCGCCCTTTCCACCCAGGGCGAGTGGCGAGTCAGCGGCGCCCGCCGCGCCGGCAGCAGGCCCCGGGCGCGAGAGTTCAACGCGCTGGCAGGCTGGCGTCGCGATCGCCCTGCTGGTCCTTGGGATGGCGTTTGCCTTGGCGCGCTGGAATTCGCTGGCGCGCATGCCGGACAATCCGGGCGCCGTGCCTGCGCAGACTGTGGATGCGGCATCGCCGCCGCATGTTCCCGCGGTCGATGTGGGCGCCGCCACCTACTCCAGTGCGCGAAATGGTCAGTACCTCGAGGTCACGGCAGCACTCAAGGTGCAATGCCGGGAAAACGACGGCAGCTGCGCGGTGCATTGTGGCGATGAACTGGCGGGTGACCCCGACCCCGGGCAGACCAAGATCTGCACGGTCATCTATGGGTGTGGCCTGGGCCCCGCGCGCACCGCACGCTTTCAGGAGGGACGGGACTTCCAACTCAGTTGCAGGTGAAGCTATGCTGCTCGCATGGTGATAGCGATTCAGCGCCCGGTGATGTTTGCGATCTCAATGGTGCTCGCCGTCGTCGCTGTGTGGTTCATCGGTGATCGTTGCCTCTTCTTGATAGGAGCCATACACACCACCGGGAATGTCGTCGACATGGTGGCTGAGAATGACAGCTGCGAATGCGGCAAGGGCTGTCGGTACGACTGCACCCGATATCAGGTCCAGTTGAGCCTGCAATCGGTCGGGGCGCCCAGCGGACTGTGGATCAGCGCCGGGGATGCGCGCGGGTTCAATCGTCCCGCGGCGGAAGCCCGCTATCGTATCGGCCAGGCGGTGCCAATGCTCTTCAATCCCCGCAATCCCGCGGAAAGCTATCCCAACAGGGCCGCCGATCTCTGGCGCGTTCCGCTCATGATCCTGCTTTTCCAGGTCATGCTGATGGTCGGCAGCTTCACCCCGAAACGCAGCTGGTTCGGCTGACGACGCGCATGCTCACCGTCGCATTTCTGGGCCTCGGACAGATGGGCGCCGGCATGGCTGCACGGGTGCTCGCCGCGGGCCATCGACTGCAGGTCTACAACCGCACCGCCTCCCGGACCGAGGTGCTGGTACAGCATGGCGCGCGCGCATTCCTGACACCCCGCGAAGCCTGCGGGGGCGTTGATGCGATCATATCGATGGTGGCGGACGATACCGCCTCGCGCGGGATCTGGTGCGGAACCGATGGCGCCCTTGCCGCCGCGACTCACCCGAATGCGCTGGCCATCGAGTGCTCGACGCTCTCGCACCAGTGGGTCGTTGAACTTTCAGGCCAGGTCCGCGCCGCGGGTCTGCGCTACCTGGATGCACCGGTCACCGGGTTACCGGACGCAGCGGCGGCCGGTGAACTGACCTTGCTGGTCGGCGCCGACGGCGCCGATCTCGCGGCAGCCCGCGCCGCGCTCGACACGTTCGCAAAACGCGTCATCCACTTCGGCGGTGTCGGCACCGGGACCGCTTACAAGCTGATCATCAACCTGCTGGGCGCGGTGCAGATCGCATCGGTGGCCGAGAGCATGGCGATCGCCGAGCGCGCCGGTCTCGACCTGCAGGTGGTGGCGGACGCCATCGCGACGGGCCAGGCCGCAAGCCCGCAGGTGATCCGCAACAGCCAGCGCATGGTCACCGGTGGTCACGACCGCAACGTCGTGTTCACGCCGCGACTTCGGCTCAAGGACGTCCGTTATGCGCTCGAGTTGGCGCAGGCACTGAAAATCGGCAGCCCGTTCGGTTCACTGGCGGAGTCGGACTTCCGTGAGCTGTGTGAACGCGGGCTTGCGGAGGTCAACGAGAGCGCCGTGGTCGAGGTGGCACGCGCACGCGACCCTTAGACTATTTATGCAAGCAGGGCCCGGATCCGTTCCAGGTCGGCGGCCGTATTCACGTCGACGCCCGGACGTGATGCCGCGATCGCGACTCTGATCTGCATGCCGTGCGCCAGCGCGCGCAACTGCTCGAGCTTCTCGCGCAACTCCAGCGGTGCCGGCGGCAGTTGCGAGATGCGCAGCAGGGAGTGCACACGGTAGGCGTACAGGCCGATGTGGCGCAAGGCGCGCTGGAAGCTGTCAGGGCCCGGTTGGCCGGCAATCGCGCCATCCCGATCCCAGGGTATCGGCGCGCGGGAAAACAGCAGCGCCCGGCCATCCTGTGCGAGAACCACCTTCACCGCGTTGGGATCCAGGAACTCTGTGAGCGACGTCACCGGGGCCGCCAGCGTCGCGATATCGGCATCCGCGTGATCCAGCAGCAGTTGCGCCACCTGCCCGAGCAGGGTCGGCGGCATCAGCGGCTCATCGCCCTGAAGATTGACGATCACGTCGTCCGGGGCCCAGCCGAGTTTGCGCGCGGCCTCGGCGATGCGGTCAGTGCCCGACACATGAGTATTCGCGGTCATGACGCATTCGACGCCTGCCTGGGCCACGGATTCGCGGATGCGCTCGTCATCGGTCGCGACCACCACCTGCGTAGCCCCCGAGGCCCGCGCCCGCTCGCACACCCAGTGCAGCATCGGACGCCCCGCGATCGGCAGCAGCACCTTGCCCGGCAGACGCGCCGAATCGAACCGCGCGGGGATGACGACCCGGAACATCGGCGGCTAGCGATCCAGCAGTGGATCGTCGGGGGCCAGCGGCCGGGCCTCGTCCTCCAGCATGACCGGAACGCCGTCGCGGATGGGGTAGCTCAGCCGGTCCATGCGGCAGACCAGCACCTGCGCACTACGGTGGTATTGCACCGGGCCCTTGCATACCGGGCAGGCCATGATGTCCAGCAATTTGGTGTCCATGGCCACACTTTATCCGGTTCGCGCCGCATCGGCACGAACGCAGCTGGCGTTGACACCCACCAGCAGGGTCTGCGCGTCGGAGGGGGAAAATTGCGCGGTCACCGGGAGGAAGGCGAGCCGACCGGTGACGAAGGCCGCACAGCGCACGGCATCCTTCTCGGTCATCAGGATGGGCCAATCGCCTGCGAAGTTCAGATCCCGGGCGCTGAAGGCGTGATGATCGGCAAAGGCATGCGGCACGATGTCGAGACCGAAGGACCGCAGCAGGGTGAAGAAGCGCTCCGGATTACCGATACCGGCCACGGCGTGCACCCGCACGCCACGCAGATCCTCCAGGCGCTGGCCCCAGAGCGCCGCGCCTGCACCCGTGCCGCCTACGCGAAGTGGCTCGATCACGCCCGCTACCATGCGCATCAGGAGCGGGGACGGCGCACCCAGCGATGCGAGGGTACCGAGCAGGCCTGGCCGGGGTTCGCCATTGATGACCACCGCATCCACCCCGGTCAGCCGAGAGACCGGTTCACGCAACGGGCCAGCGGGCAGCAGGCGCCCATTGCCCAGTCCGCGCGCGCCATCAATGACCACCAGTTCGAAGTCGCGGGCCAGGCGCAGGTGCTGCAGACCGTCATCGCTGATGATCACGTCGACTCCCAGTTCGACCAGGCGGCGCGCCGCGGCAACCCGATCAGGATCGACCACCACCGGCACACCGGTACGCCGCTGCAGCAGCACCGGCTCGTCACCGAATTCCTGCCAGCCAACCATGGGATCGACCTGGCGCACGCCGCCGCGCGCCGCGCCGTAGCCGCGCGACACGATGCCGACCTTGCGCCCCAGCGCGCCCAGTTGCCAGGCAAGCCACGCAACCATCGGGGTCTTGCCGGCGCCGCCGGCGACGAGATTGCCGACGATGATCACCGGCCGGTCCGCAAGGGACGCCTTGCGTCGACCGGAGGCGAACGCAGCGCGTCGGGCGCCGACGATGCGACCATAGAGCCAGGACAAGGGCACCAGGGGTGCAGCGCCGGCCGCCCCGTCGTACCAGATCCGGTTCAAACGCTCCGGTATCGACATCTGTAAATGCGGTCAGCCCTTGAATTGCAGAGCATGCAGCTGCGCGTACAAACCCCCGAGCGCCAGCAGCTCAGCGTGGCTGCCACTCTCGGTAATGCGGCCGCTTTCGAGCACGATGATGCGATCGGCCTGTTCGACCGTCGACAGCCGATGCGCAATGACAAAGGTCGTGCGGTTACGGACCAGCTGCGCAAGCGCGGCCTGGATGTGCCGTTCGGCTTCGGTGTCCAGGGCCGAGGTCGCCTCATCGAGGATCAGGATGGGTGCATCCTTCAACAACGCGCGCGCGATCGCTATGCGTTGCCGCTGACCGCCCGAGAGCAGTACGCCGCGGTCGCCCACCATGGTATCCAGGCCGAGCGGCAGACTCCGGGTGAACTCCAGTACGTGGGCCGCCTCGGCCGCCGCTTCGACCGACTGCAGATCCGCGGCACGGCCAAAGGCGATGTTGTTGCGGATGGTGTCGTCGAACAGCACGATGTCCTGGCTCACCGCCGCGATCTGCTCGCGCAGCGAGTGCAACGTGTAGTCACGGACGTCACGGCCATCGATCCGCACGACACCCTGCAGCACGTCGTAAAAGCGCGGCAGCAGGCTCACCAGTGTTGATTTGCCGCTGCCCGAGCGCCCGACGATGGCGATCTGCTGCCCGGCTGGCACCTCCAGGGTGAGGCCATTCAGGGCCGCCCCCTTGCCGCTCTCATAAGAGAACGAAACGTCGTCGAACTGCACGTCGCCGCGGACCCGCTTTACGGCCAATGCACCGGTTTCAGGCTCGCGCGGCTCATCCAGCAGCTCAAAGAGATTCTGCGCGGCAGCGATGCCCTGCTGCAGCTGCCCGGTGACGCCGATGAACTGCTGCATCGGCTGCGTGACATTGACCAGTGCGACGATGAACGCGAACAGCTCCCCCACCGTCATCTGACCATGGACGACTGCAGAAATCGCGAGCGCCAGAACCAGCGCGAGTGCCAGCGAGTTGATGGTCAGAACGATGGGATTCGAAAGGCCCTTGGTCAGGATCAGGCGCATGTTCGAACGGCGATTGTGTTCGTTGACGGCGCCGAACTGGCGCCCGAGATGCGCCTGGGCGTTGTAGATTCTGATAAGACGCGGCGCCTCGAAACTTTCCTTGGCGACACGGGTGACATCACCCATCGAGTCCTGGATGCGCCGCGAGTAACGACGGAAGTAGCGGTTGATGCGCGAGACCAGCCAGCCGATCAGGGGCGCCATCACCAGCGCCAGGATCGTGAGCCTGAAGTTCAAGTACATCGCGTAGCCGAGCGTCAGGCAGATCTGCAACGAGGCGCGCGCCATCATGACCACGGAGTCAGTCGTGGTCGTGCCGATTTGTTCGACGTTGAACGTGAGCCGCGACAGCAGGTTGCCGCTGGCATTGCGATCGAAGTAGGCGATCGGCAGACGCTGGACGGCGTCGAAGACCTGCTGACGGATATTGGTGACGATGTGCCGCGAGACGTACCCTGTGAAGTAGGTTTGGGTGAAATCCCCAACGCTGCGCAGGAACAGCAGACCGATCAGGGCCAGTGGCAGCCAGACGATGGTGGCCGGGCTGATATGTTGCGTCCCGTCGGTAAACTTCTTGGCATAGGGCGCGAACCCCGCCATGGCGGCGGCATAGGCCAGGCCACCGAACAGCCCGACCACAAAAGCGCCGCGATAAGGCTTCACGTAGCGCAGCAGGCGTGCGTACACAGCCAAGGGACTCAGGGTCTGCGGCTTGCTCATCGTCGGGCTAAGCATCGCAGCCCTAGCGAAGGTTTCATTTCGTATCAGCGGCCGGCGCGGCATCCTGCCGCACCGTGGCGATGTTCAGCTCCGCAAATCCCAGCCGGCCCAGCACATCCATGGCCGTGATCACCGACTGGTGGGTGGACCGACCATCCGCGCGCAGTGTCACGCGCATGGTGCGATCGGAACCGGCTTCCTTCAGCAGCGCCGCGCGCAGCGTATCCGGACTGGAGTTGATCAGCTCGTGCCCGTTGACCAGGTAGCCACCCTGCTGGGTGACGGACACCACCAGCGGCTCCGCCGGCGGCTTGCCGGAGGGCAGGTCGCGCGCCTGCGGCAGATGCACCCGGATCCGGCCTTCGTCCACCAGGGAGCTCGAGAGCATGAAGAACACGACCATCATCAGGACCACATCGATCAGGGAGACCAGGTTGATCTCCGGGTCCTCGACGCGGCGCGGTCGCAGGTTCACCGCCCACCCGTTCCGCTGACCGCCACCGGCCTGCCCGGCGCCTCGCGGGCGGCAGGTTCACGGCCCGCGGTCTCAGCGACCGGCCGTTCGCGCCCGGCGCCCTCGACCGCATCGGCCAGGTGGATCGCATCCTTTTCCATCTCCACCACGTAACTCTCGACCCGGCCGCGCAGGTAGCGGTAGGCGATCAGGGCCGGTATGGCCACGCACAAGCCTGCGGCGGTGGCGATCAGCGCCTCGGCGATGCCGCCGGAGAGCATCCGGGGGTCCCCGGCCGCTCCTGCCTGCAGGGCATTGAATGACTTGATGATGCCGGTCACGGTGCCCAGCAGGCCCAGCAGCGGCGAGATGCTCGCAATGGTGCCCAGGGTGTTCAGGAAGCGCTCCAGGTCGTGGACGACGTGGCGGCCGGCGTCCTCCAGGCGCTCCATCATCATCTCGCGGCTGCGATGGCGGTGGGCGAGCCCCGCGGCCAGGACCCGGCCCAGGGGCGAGTTCTGCTCCAGCGCCGCGATCACCTTCTCATTGACCTGGTCGGCCTCCACCAGCTGGCGCACCCGGCGGATCAGGTCCCGGGGCAGCACCCGCTGCTCCTGCAGCGTCCACAGCCGCTCCAGAATGATAGCGGCCGCCCCCACCGAGCAGAGGATGATCGGCCACATGAACGGGCCACCGGCCCGTACGATTTCCCACATCCGCTTGCAAACCTCGGCCGGCAAAGAAATTCGGCGTCACATCATACCGGAGCGCTCCCCGGGCTCAAGGCGGCTCTGCTAGAGTCGCGACCCCATGCCCCGCCGGTGGATCAAGAAGTTCGCACCACATCCGCACACGCTCCTCGAGCGCTGGCCGCTGCGGGTGTTCGGCCCGCGCCTGTCGGACCCGAAACTGTGGACCCTGCACCGCCGGGGGGTCACGGCGGGCTTCGGAGCGGGCCTGGCGATCTGTTTCATGCCCTTGCCGGTGCACCTGCCACTGGCGACCCTGGTGGGCGTCACCTGGCGGATCAACATCCCGACCATCATCGCAACGACGCTCCTGGTCAATCCGCTGACCATGGTGCCCATCTACTACATCGCCTATCGGGTCGGCGCGGCCGTCAGTGGGGCCCGGGTGCACCGCTTCGGCTTCCGCCTGAGCTGGGACTGGCTGCAGCACGGGCTGGGCCCGGTCTGGAAACCGTTTCTGATCGGCTGCCTGATCTGTGCCGTGTTCGCCGGCCTGCTGGGCTGGCTGGCCCT
>Ga0302314_10003463_pt1 | contig 29133 bp, 32 predicted proteins | sample III_Palsa_N2_3_FD_200533 | JGI IMG/M metagenome (GOLD analysis project Ga0302314, IMG submission 200533) | Peat permafrost microbial communities from Stordalen Mire near Abisko, Sweden - III_Palsa_N2_3 | ecosystem: Environmental > Terrestrial > Soil > Palsa > Peat permafrost | place: Sweden...
GGGCCTCGACGCGGCTGGCTACCGGGCCTACGCCGAGGCGTTGAGGCGCACCGGGCGTCTGGAGGACGCGGCGCAGTTCGAGGACTTCGCACGCGCGGCCATGGGCGAGCTCCCGCTCTCCGAGGTGCCCGCCAGCGTCACCCGCTTGGCGCGACCGCGCGCTGTCCTCACCCACCCCTTGCCGGCCGGGGCTCTTCCGGTGGAGAGCGCGGTCATGCCCGAGCTGCACAGGGCGCTGGGACAGGCCCTCTTCAACTTGGGTGCGCCCGAAGTCCTCGTCTATCTGGACCCTCAGGGTGGACCCGAGGCCTGGATGGCCGGCCCAGAGACGCTGGTGCTCGGAGCCGGCGGGCTGTCGCACTTCGGCCCGGCCGAGCTCACCTTCCTCCTCGCACTGGCGTTGCTGCTCGGGGACGAGGGCGTCTGGCTGGCAGTCCCCGGTCCGCTGGCGGCGCTGGCCCGCGTGGCGCCGGCGGCCTACCTGGCCGTCCCCGCGCCGCTGGCCGCGGCCCGGGTGCTGGTGCTTCTCGAGCCGGGCGTCCGGGGGGCGGACGTGGAGGGCCTGGACACAGTGGCCATCCTCGGCTCGAGCGCGGCTTTCCTTGCCGTCGTCCAGCGCGCCCTCGCGCTCGTGTAGAGTGGAAACCCCTTTGGGACTTCCCCGCATGCCTCGCCGCTTCGCCTTCGGACTCCTGGCCGTCCTGGTCGCCGTCGCTGCCGTCGTTGCCTGCAACTCAAGCATCCAGTACCCGGGGCAGCTGGTGGGAAGCTTCAACACGGCGCTCATTCCGGCCAGCAACAGCTGCCTGCAGTTCTCCATGCTTCCGGGCTTCTGCCCCGAGAATGGGTCGCCCGGGCCCTGCACCGACGGCGGCTTCCCGGACGGCGGCACCACCGTCCTGGTGGTGTCGATGGGCGCGAACGACGCGGGCTACATCAGCTACCAGTCCGGCAGCCAGAGCGCGACCGCCACCGGGACCTTCAACGGGCAAACGGTGCAGACACAAGCCGTGGCCGAGCGCTTCTTCATCCTCGTCAACCAGCCCACGGCGGACGCGGGCTGCATCGCCCAGGTGACGGAAACCATCCAGTTCACCATCTACGCCAGCCTCGACGGCGGCTGTGCCGGCGGCATTCCCGTCGGCCCTCCACCGCTCACCGTTGGTGGCGTGTACCAGACGCAAACCAGCCCGGCCTGCGGGCTGCTGGTCGACACCGTCGACCCGAACGCCGGCGCCACCGGGCAGTGCTGCGCGGACCCGCTTCCCGACGGCGGCTGTGGGGCGGCCATTCCGCCGGCGTGCGTGGTGACCTTCGGCCTCGTCGGCCAGGGGCGGTCCTCGCCACCGTGAAGCGCGCGGTGGTGCTGCTCAGCGGCGGTCTGGACTCGGCCACCTGTCTGGCCCTGGCGCGCAGCCAAGGCTTCTCTCCTCTGTGCCTCCTGGTGCGGTACGGCCAGCGCCACGCGGTGGAGCTGGAGCGCGCCCGCGCGGTGGCAGCTGCCCAGGGCAACTGCGAGCTGCGGGAGGTGGCGGTCGACTTGCGCGCCATTGGTGGCTCGGCGCTCACCGACGACATTGCGGTGCCCAAGGACCGCACCGAGGCGGCGCGGGGACAGGGGGTGCCCGTCACCTACGTGCCGGCGCGCAACACCCTCTTCCTCAGCCTCGCGCTCGGCCTGGCCGAGGTGGTGGGCGCCCAGGACCTCTTCATCGGCGTCAACGCCGTGGACTACTCGGGCTACCCGGACTGCCGGCCGGAATTCATCCGGGCCTTCGAGGCGCTGGCCAGCCTGGCCACCCGCGCCGGCGTGCAAGGGAAGCGGTTTCACATCCACGCCCCGCTGCTCGCCATGTCCAAGGCGGAAATTATTCGCCAGGGCCTCTCCCTTGGCGTGGACTACGCGCTCACCACCAGCTGCTACGAGCCGGACAAGGGCGGGGGTGCCTGCGGCCGCTGCGACAGCTGCCTCATTCGCCGCGAGGGTTTCCTCGCCGCAGGTGTACAGGACCCAACGCGGTACGCTGCACGGTGAGGACGCCCGTCTTTTTGCTCTGGCTCTGGGCAGCGGTGCCGGCGCCGGACTTGGTGGACGCTTCCGTCACTGTCCCAGGCCTGGTGGTGGAGCTGCGCTACGCGCGGGACGACAACTTCTTCCAGAAGGCCCTCTACCCGAGGGCCGCCCGCTGTCTTCTGCTGCGGCCGGTGGCCCAGAGGCTGGCAGTTGCCGCCGAGGACGTGGCCCGGCACGGCTACCGGCTCAAGGCCTGGGACTGTTACCGACCCCACGCCGTGCAGTGGGAGATGTGGCAGCGCGTCCCGAGGCGGGGCTACGTGGCGGACCCGCACACCGGTAGCCACCACAACCGGGGGGCGGCGGTGGACGTGACGCTCGTCCGGGCCGACGCAAGCGAGGTGGAGATGCCCACGCCCTTCGACACCTTCTCTTCGGCCGCGCGCCAGGACGCCCCGCTCAAGAGTCCCGAGGTGTCCGTGCGCCGCGCGCTCTTGCGCTCGGCCATGGAGGCCGCCGGCTTTCGCATCAACCGCATGGAGTGGTGGCACTACGAGGCCCCCGAGGCGCACGGGGCGCCGCTGCTCGACGTGCCGCTCTAGCCAGTGGACTGCGACGTCCTGGCGTGGGACGGCCCGTCAGCCGAAGAAGACGCGGGCCACGTCCAGAAACTCCTGCGGCACGCGCTTCAGCTCCCGGGTGGCCTCGGCCAGGCTGACATTCACCACCCGGTTTCCCTGCAGCGCCGCCATCTGCCCGAACTCTGCGCGGGCTGCCATGTCGCAGGCATACACCCCGAAGCGGCTGGCCAGCACGCGGTCGGCGGCGGTGGGAGAACCCCCCCGCTGCAGGTAGCCGAGCACCGTCACCCGTGTCTCGAAGCCGGTGCGCTCCTCTATTTTTCGAGCCACGTAGGCGCCCACGCCTCCCAGCCGCGGGCGTCCCGCCTCGTCCAGGCCGCCATGCGTCACCAGATGTTCCGTCTCGCCAGGCTCGGCGCGCACCTTCGTCCCCTCGGCCACCACCACGATGCTGAAGGCGACGCCGCCGGCATGGCGGTGCAGCAGGTGTTCGGCCACCTTCTCCAGGTCCACCGGCACCTCGGGGACGAGCACCACGTCGGCACCGCCGGCCAGCCCGGCGTAGGTGGCAATCCACCCGGCGTGCCGCCCCATCACCTCGCAGACGATGATGCGCTTGTGCGACTCGGCGGTGCTGTGCAGCCTGTCCACGGCCTCGGTGGCGATGGCCACCGCGCTGTCGAAGCCGAAGGTGACGTCGGTACCGCCCAAGTCGTTGTCGATGGTCTTCGGGATGCCCACCACCGGGAGCTGGTACTCGGCGTGCAGCCGCGCCGCGGCGCTCAGCGTCCCTTCCCCGCCGATGGCCACCACCGCGTCGAGCCCGTGGGCGACGAGGTTGCGCACCACCGTCTCCGGGCCCCCCGGCACGAAGAAGGGGTTGACGCGACTCGTCCCGAGAATGGTGCCACCCCGGTGAAGGATGCCGGCAGTCGTTTCCCGGTTGAGGGGCATGAAACGGCCCTCGAGGAGGCCTTGCCAGCCGTCCTTGAGACCCACCACCTCGAAGCCGCGCTGCGCCGCCCGCCGGACGACGGCGCGGATGACGGCATTGAGGCCAGGACAGTCCCCGCCGCCGGTGAGAATGGAGAGGCGCACCGCGCCGGGCAGTCTACTCCCGTTTTCTCAAAGCGCCCGACGCGCGGGCCTGTGTCAGGCCTCAGGAGCGCTGCGCCGCGGCCGGGGACTGGACGTGGAGGCGCGGGGCATCCTCGGCCAGCGCGCAGGCCGCGAGCGCCACCACCGAGAGCCACACCCCGTCAGCAAGGACGAGGTGGAGGAGCTGGAGTGGCACCGGGGCGAGGAGGGCCAGGTTGACCAGGCCCACCAGGAGCTGGGTCGCGACGAGGAGGGCCACCAGGCGCGCCGCGCGGCGCACCGGTGCTGCCGGCCGAAGCGTGGATGCCACCGCCGCGGTGGCCAGGAGCAGGCTTGCGCCGAAGGCGGCCAGAATTGGGTGGAAGCCCCGCAGCCGCAGAAGGAAGTGCGCGCCGGGGGAGACGTCCTGGGCGAAACCCTCCCGCAGGGTGTGCGCCGGGAAGAGGGTGTCTCCCAGGGCGGCGATGACACCGCTCACGCCCAGCACCAAGAGGGCACCAAGCGACGCCCAGACGAGAGTGCCCACCGGGCCCTGTCCCCGCGGGCGCGGGGGCGCCGTCCCGGAAGCCCAGAGGGCGGTGAGGAGGAGCGCAGCCAGCAGGAAAAAGGTGGAGACCAGGTGCAGCCCCATCCACACCACCCGGGTGACGGAGCTATCAGCGCCGACGAGCCGGAGCAGGACAATGGCCGCGCCGATGAGGGCCTCGAGAAGAATGAGGGACAGGGCAGCGGCGGCGCCGCGCCGCGGCCAGCTCCGCCGCGGGAAGCGCACGAACGCCCAGACGCCCCAGCCGAGAGTGAGCGCCACGCTGCTTGCGCTCAGGACACGGTGGGTGAATTCGATGCGCGTCTTGAGCGCAGGGTTTTTCGGGAAGAGCTCGCCGTTGCAGGTGGGCCAGTTGGCTCCGCAGCCGTCTCCACTGTGGGAGGCGCGGACCAGTCCGCCCCAGGCCACCACCACCAGCGTGAAGGCGAGCAGTGCCCAGGTGGCTCGGCTGAAGGCGACGGAGGGGGACACCTTGAGGAGAAGCTTTACAGCACGTGCCGCGTCCAGGGGTAGCGCACTTGCTAGAAGCGCCCGGCCACCGCCAGGACGCCTCCTGCTTGCACCGGCTGCACGGCCACCGCCTGCAGGACGCTGGTGTTGCTTCGCACGGGCCCTCCCCAGCCCGCGGAGAGCTCGTAGCCGGTGATGGCGCCCACCAGCATCAACGGCGCGGCCAGAAAGAGGGCGCTCTTCGGGTTGCCCTGTGCCAACGCCAGGCCAGCCCCGAGTCCTGCCGCCTCCCCAAGCCAGGACGCCCAAACCAGGCCGTCCCCGCCGAGTGCGTTGCCCGCCAGGGGCACCACCGCGGCGATGGTGAGTCCGTAGCTGCTGAGTCCCGCCGCGGCGATGGCGCCGGTGGAGCACGTCTGGCCGTTGGAGCTCGGGGTGGCCAGGCAGCCGAAGTAGCCGCCGAGCGCCCCCACGCCCACGCCCGTCGCGCCGGCCACCAGGAGCTCGATGGCGATGCGCTCGGCACGGTCCGTGGGTGCCGGGCGCATGCCCGGAAGCTGCGCCATGGCCGTGGGCGGAGACAGCACTGGCGCGTCGGGCCTCAGTGCCACCGGCGCGTCGGGCGAGATGCTCAGCACCAGCGCGGCGGTGAGGAGGGGAAGAAGCATTTGCTGGCGAAAGGCGCTGCGTGCGCAAGGGAAGTTGCCCAGCCCGGCTGGCCTCCTGCTGTCCCTTTTGGGAAAGGAGGAACCCCCAAGCGCTCACCCCCTTTGGATGGTGGCTGGCCGCAAGCCATACTCCGGAGCGGACGGAGGGCGCCAGCCTGGCGAGTCCTGGCGCGTGGCGGAGTGGCCGCCTTCTGGCGTCGCGCCGGCCGTGGTAGAGCAAAAAGCCCCATGGACACCGAGCAGCTCGTCCCGGCATTGGTGGAGTTGGTCCGGCACACGTCCTCCGGCCTGCCCCAGGACGTGGTGGAGGCGCTGCAGCTGGCGCGTGACCGGGAGGATGCGGGGAGCCGGGCGCACAACACTTTCTCCCTCATGCTGGAAAACGTGAAGCGCGCCCGCGCTGCCTCTGCGCCCATCTGCCAGGACACCGGGACGCTCATTTTCTACGTCGACTACGGCCCGGAGGTGTCTCCTTTCGACGTGCAGGACGCCATCCACGCGGCCGTTCGACAGGGCACACTCCTCAGCTACCTCCGGCCCAACACCGTGGACTCCGTCAGCGGAAAAAGCATCCCCGACAACGTCGGCCTCGGTTCCCCGCACATCCATCTGCACCCCACCCGGGCGGAGGGCCTGCGCATCCGGCTGATGATGAAGGGGGGAGGCTGCGAAAACGTCGGCGCCCAGTACGCGCTTCCGGACACGAAGCTCAGCGCCGGGCGGGACCTGGACGGCGTGCGCCGCTGCATCATTGACGCCGTGCAACGGGCCCAGGGCTTCGGGTGCGCCCCGGGGACGGTGGGCGTGTGCATCGGCGGGGACCGCGTCATCGGCTACACGGAGAGCAAGGAGCAACTCTTCCGGCCACTCCAGGACAACAATTCCGACGCCCAGCTGGACGCGCTGGAGAAGGAGCTCACCGAGTCGCTCAACACGCTGGCCATCGGCCCGATGGGCTGGGGCGGAAAAACCACCATCCTCGGCGTGAAAATTGGCCAGCGGGCGCGGGTGCCGGCGAGCTTCTTCGTCAGCATCAGCTACATGTGCTGGGCCTACCGCAAAGGGGAGCTGCAACGGGACGGCCAGCGCTGGCTTCTGGATGGCGGCCCTCTCACCGCTGCGGCCGCTCCGAGGCCGGGACTGCCGCTGCGCGTCGTCGGCTAGAGGCCCCGGAAAGCAGAGACGCCTCTTCATGCCCAAGAAGCTCGAGCTCCCCATCTCCGAGGCCGCCGTCCGCGAGCTGCGCGTGGGGGATGAGGTGGAATTCAGCGGCACCCTCGTCACCGGGCGGGACGCGGCCCACATGCACCTGCACTCGGTGGAACACGACGCCACCTTCGACGAGATGGTGCGCGGCCGCTTCCTCTACCACTGCGGCCCGGTGGTGAAGCGGGAGCAGGACGGCAGCTGGCGCGTCATCGCCGCCGGCCCCACCACCTCCATTCGCGAGGAACCCTTCGAGGCTGAAACCATCGAGGCCTACGGCATCCGCGGAATCATTGGAAAGGGCGGGATGGGCCCCAAGACGCTGGCCGCCCTGGTGAAGCATGGCGCGGTGTACCTGCACGCCATCGGAGGGCTGGCGGTGGTGCTCGGCCAGTGCGTCACCCGCGTGCATCGCGTCCACAAGCTGGAGGAGCTCGGGCCTCCGGAGGCCATGTGGCAGCTGGAGGTGAAGGACTTCCCGGCCGTCATCACCATGGACTCGCACGGGGCCTCGCTTCACGCCCAGATGGAAGTGCAGAGCGGGGCCGCAGCCCGTCGGCTGATGGAGGCCAACCCGGCGCTGGCCAAGTAGGCGCCTCCCTTCAGCCGAAGGGCAGGGTGTGCACGGTGGCACTGCCGGCGTCGCCGGCCAGGCGCAGCGCCGTCCCGGGCTCCTGCACGTCTCGGTGGACGTAGCCCAGCGCCAGCTGTTGTCCGAGGCGCACCGAGTGCACCACCGAGGTGACGAAGCCCACCTTCTTGTCGCCCAGGAAGAGCTCGGTGCGTGGCGCTGGGTGCGCCTCTCCGAGGAGAAGGCCCACCAGGCGTCGATTCATGTGTCCGCGGAAGGTGGCCCGGGCGATGACTTCCTGGCCGATGTAACACCCCTTCTGGTAATGCAACGCGCGCTCGAGGTTGGCCTCCATGGGGATGGTGCGCTCGTCCATGTCCACCCCGTAGCGAGGCACGCCGCGCTCCACCCGCAGCACCTCCAGGGCCTCCCAGCCCGCCGGCCGAAGGCCATCCTCGCTCCCGGTGTCGAGCAGCGCAGTGAAGACCGCCTCCAGCCCTTCTGTGGAGACGAGCAAGTCCACTCCTTGAAGCAGGAGCGCCGAGGGGAGGACGAGCACCGCATGGCTCTCGATGCCGCCGCGCAAGACATGGCTTACAGGAGGGCTGTCGCCGGGAAGGCCGAAGAGGCGCTGCGCCAGCGCCCAAGCGTGCGGCCCCACCAGCGACAGCTGGCCGAAGGAGGCACTGACGTCCTGCACCTCTGCGTCTTCGCTGATGAGGAAGCGCTGCAGGTGAGCCAGCACGGGGTCGGCCAGGCCCGGCTCGAGCAGCAGCAGGACGTCCTCCTCGCGGCGCACCAGGCGCACGTCGGCCACCATGGCCCCCTTGGCGGTGAGGAGTGCCGCATAGCCGACGTCCCACTCGGCCATGCCCTTCACGTCCTGCGTCACCATGCCATGTAGGAAGGAGAGCCGGTCCGGGCCGGTGACGCTCAGCACCTGGCGAGCAGAGAGGTCCACCAGGGCCAACGCGTCCCGCATTGCTCCTTGTTCGCCGTCGGAGCGAGCTTCGTCGGCGGCGCCGGAGGGCGCACCCTTTGGCCCATAGCGCAGCACCACCTCCCGGCTGGCCACGCTTCCAAAGCGGGCCCCCAGCCGGGCGTGGTGCGTATGCAGAGCAAGGGTTTCCATGGACGCTCGGGCTATATAAGAGGGCCCGAGATGAACCTCCACCACCTGTCCGAGTACCGCGGCTTTTCCCCGGAGAAGCTTCGCAAGCACGGGGTCTTCTCCACCCCGCGCTTTTTCCTCGACGTGTACTGTCTCAAGCCGGGCCAGGCGCAGACGGCGCATGCCCACCCGGACGCGGACAAGGTGTACCTGGGGCTGGAAGGAGAGCCCCGCGTCCAGCTGGACGCCGAGGAAATTGCGCTGCCCGCCGGCGCGGCCGTCCATTGTCCCGCCGGGAGCGAGCACGGCGTCCACAATCCCGGCCCCCTGGATGCCCGGGTGCTGGTGTTCATGACGCCCAACCCGAGCAAGCCATGAGCAAGCCACAACCCGGGCAACACCACGGCCACGCGCCGGCGGCCCTGGGCCTGCTCCTCCTCGGGCTGGCCACGCTCGGGCTGGGCGTCTTCCAGTGGTACGAGCTGCACGTGGTGGAGTCCGGTGGGCGCGCGGTGTGCACCCTCAACGCGACGGTGAATTGCGAGACGGTGTGGAACAGCCCGCTCGCCCTGAGCCTTCACCAGACGCTTGGTGTCCCGGTGGCCGGCCTCGGCATCCTCTGGGGTGCGGTGGCCTCGGTGTGCGCCCTGTGGCTGCTTCTTCTGGCGCGGCGCGGGCTTCCGGTACGGGACTTGATGGGCGCGGTGCGCGTCACCGCGTTGATGGGCTTTCTGGGCGTGGTGGTGTTCGCCGCGGCGAGCATCGGCGTGGGCGCGCTTTGCCTCACCTGCCTGGGGACGTACGTGCTGGTGCTGGGCTTCGCCGCCGGGGCCACCTTCGGACTGCCACGTCCGCTCTTTCCGCGGGGTGGGGAGTGGTGGACAGCACTCGGCCTGCCCTCGCTGGCAGCGCTGGCAACGTACCTTCTCCTCCTCATCCCCGGACGCAGTGAGCCGCGCTCCTTGCTCGCGCACGCCACCTCCAAGCCCGGCGGCCTGGAGGCTTTTCTGGCCAATGCTTCGCCCCCCGAGCGTCAGGCCATCAGCGACAACCTGGCCCTCTACCGGCTGGAGAGCAGCCCCGGGGACCTTCCGCCCGAGCGCAACCGTCTTGGCGACGCCTCGGCCCCGGTGAAGGTGGTGGAGTGGACGGACATCCGCTGCAGCCACTGCAAGCACTTCAACGAGGTGCTGGAAAGCCTGAGGGCCATCCTCCCCCCCGGAAGCCTGTCGGTGGAGGCGCGCAACTTCCCGCTGGATGGGATGTGTAACCCCGTCATTCCGCAGACCGCCAATGGTGTGAGCTGCGAGGGGGCACGGGCGCTCATCTGCCTCGAGAGCGCGCCCGACTTCTGGAAGCTGCGGGACAAGCTTTTCGAGGCGCAGGCGTCGCTGACCCGCGAGAAGATTCTGGACATCGCCACCTCCACCTTCAGCGTCTCGCGTACAGCGCTCGAGAGCTGCATGGCCAGCCGCGAGACGGCGACCCGGCTCCTGGAGGACATCAGCTACGCTCAGCGCTACCACCCCACCGGGACGCCCACCATCGCCGTCAACGGCAAGCTCGCGCCCGCTTCTGGCCCCTTCCTCTTCGTGCTGGCGATGACGGCCGGGAACCCGGACGCCCCGGCGCTGGCCGCGCTGCCACCGCCGGCTCGCTCAGCGCAGAAAGAGCCTCAGACGCCGGTTGCTCCCAGGTGAGCCGGAAGAAGCCGGCGCCCGCCGCGCGCCCGGAGGCGCCGTTCCACGCGCCCTTTGAGGGCCTGGCGGCTCTCCGGGAGGCGCTCCCCGCCGTCGCTTCACCGGCGCCCTTACGCCCGACGCGCCCGCAGCGAGCCGCGCCCACACGCGCGGTGGTGCGGCTCGAACGCAAGGGCCGCCGCGGCAAGGAGGTGACGGTGGTGGAGCAGCTGACCCTCTCCTCCGAAGAGCGCCAGGCCTGGCTTGCGGACTTGCGGCGCGTGCTCGGGTGCGGCGGCGCCGAGGAGAACGAGGCGCTGGTGCTCCAGGGCGACCATCGGACACGGGTGGAGGCGTACCTGCGCGCACGCGGGGTGAGTCGCGTCTCGGTCGGCTAGCCCCCACGCAGAGGGGCCGAGCCGTTTTCTAGAGCGCGGCGATGACGGCGTCGGTGAAGTCCCGGCAGCTGGCCGAGCCCCCCAGGTCCTGGGTGCGCACCTTCCCCTCGGCGAAGACGCGCAAGAGGGCGCTCTCGAAGCGCTCGGCAGCCTCGGGGAGCTTGAGAAAGCGCAGCATCATCACCGCCGACATCATCAGCGCGGTGGGGTTGGCCAGCCCCTTGCCGGCAATGTCCGGCGCGGTGCCGTGGACGGCCTCGAAGACGGCCACCCGCTCGCCAAAATTCGCGCCCCCCACCACCCCCAGGCCCCCCACCAGTCCGGCGCAGAGGTCCGAGAGAATGTCCCCGTAGAGGTTCTCCATGAGGAGGACGTCGAAACGCTCGGGGTTGCGCACCAGCTGCAGGCACATGTTGTCGACGATGACTTCCTCGTAGCTAATCCCGGCGTACTCCCGTGCCACCTTGCGGCAGCAGTCGAGGAAGAGCCCGTCGGAGAGCTTCATGATGTTGGCCTTGTGGACGGCGGTCACCTTCTTGCGTCCGTTCTCCTTGGCGTACTCGAAGGCGTAGCGGGCGATGCGGGTGCTCGCCTTCTCGGTAATAATCTTCAGGCTCTCCACCACGCCCGGCACCACGATGTGCTCCAGGCCGGCGTAGAGGTCCTCGGTGTTCTCCCGCATCACGGCCAGGTCCACGTTCTCGAAGCGCGTCTTCAACCCGGGGACGGAGCGAACCGGGCGCACCGAGGCGTAGAGGTCGAGTGCCTTGCGAAGCGCGACGTTGGCCGAGGCCAGCCCGGTCCCCACCAGCGTGCCGGTGGGGCCCTTGAGCGCCACGCCGGTGCGCATCACCGCGTCGATGGTCGAAGGGGGCAGGTTGGTGCCGTACTTGTTCACCACCTCGGCGCCGGCATCCGCGCGCTCGAACACCAAGGGAACCTTCAACGCCTCCAGGACCCGGACGGTGGCGTCCCCCACCTCGGGTCCAATGCCGTCTCCGGGGATGAGGGTGACGGTGCGCGGGGCAGGTTGGCTCATGGGGAGGGTTGGGAAAAGGGTGTACAGCGCCCGGGTTGGCTTTAGCCAGTGCCGCTGCCGCCGGGAAGCGAGGCGACGAAGCGCACATCGCGAAACCCGAGCGAGAGGAGCAGCCCCCGGAGCGCCCGTTCGGCCGAAGTGCGGGCTCGGGCCTGAAGTCCCGCATCCAAGCGCGCGTCCTGCTCGAAGGCCACCCGCGCCAGCTCCAGGAGCTGGCCCGTCTCGACCGAGTCGAGGTTGCTCGAAATGACTTCCGTCTCCGCCGGGTGGACTTCGGCATGCGTCTGCAACGCAGGAAGCACCACCTCCACCTGGCCGCCGTGGATGGCCAAGGCATTCGCCGTCAGCGCCGAGAGGTCGAGCCCGATGTGCACCGTGCCAAAGACGATGGCTCGCCCGCGCGTTGGAGCCAGCACCGACTTGGCCCACAGAAACACGTCTTTCCACACGTTGCCGGTGGCCACCGGCTCGGGCGCATACCCCACCTTCTTGTAGACGTTGACGTCCAGCGTCTCCAGGCGGGCCACCTCCCGCATCCGCTCGACCACCGTGGAGACACCCGGGCCCGGGTCGCGGTGGGCCGTCAGGTAGAGGACGGACAGGACGCCAGCCACGAAGGCCACCACCATGAAGCCTGCGTAGACGGGCCCGAAGCGGCGGCGGGGCGGGGGGGGAACTATGCTGCTGGCAGGAAGCGCTTCCATGGCCCGTCTCCTCTCCTTGCTGCTCGGACTTCTGGTGGTGGCCGGAGTCGCCTACTACGTGGTTGCGCGCTCCATCGAGTCCGAAGCGTCCCTGCACTCTGCACCCAAGCAACAGTTGGACAGGGTGCGCGAGCGGTCGAAGCAGATTGAGCAGGACGCCCAGAAGCGTGCCGACGACCTCCTCAAGAAGAGCGAGTAGCGCTCTTGCCCTGGTGGGGGTAGCGCACCGTCACCACGGTGCCGATGCCTCCCCGGATGAACCAGTCGCCGGTCACCACCAGCGCGCGCGGCGAGAGGGCCTTCACTAGGTCGTCGGCGATGCGGTTGGTGACGGCCTCGTGGAAAGCCCCCTCGTTCCGGTAGCTCCAGAAGTAGAGCTTGAGGCTCTTCAGCTCCACGCATTTCTGGTCCGGGACGTAGGTAATCTTGAAGCGCGCAAAGTCCGGCTGGCCAGTGAGCGGGCACAAGCAGGTGAATTCGGGCGCGTCGAAGGCAATCTCGTAGTCGCGGTCCGGCGAGGGGTTGGGGAACGTCTCCAGTGTGCGGGGGGGCGTTGCTGGGCTGGCCACGCTCCGGCTTTTCGCAGGATCCGGCCCCGGGGCGCAACCTGAGGGTGGGCGGGTGTGCCACACCGAGGGGGGGCATGGGACGCTGGGGCGAATGGGCCCAGCAAGAGAGGAGACGGAAAACCCCCGGAGGGTTGCATACCGTCCGCCCCGCAGGGCCCGGGAGTGCCCAGCGCTGGCCGGCACCCGACGACGGGCCTGGGTTAGCGTTGAGCGAGCACCGAGTAGTCCGCCAGCACGACGCCTGTCTGCGCGAGGGCCCGGCGCGCTTCTTGTGAGGTGAAGGTGTCGAGCTCCACCCTTCGCTGGAGCGCATAGCCGGACACCACTTCCGTCGGTGGCTCGCCGGGGTGGCACATCCATTCGGTGGTGCCAGCGTCGAGCCCCGCCAGGGCGGACAGAAAGCGGTCCAGCGTCCAGTAGGGCTCGCTCCCCGCTTCTCCGACGAAGTGCTCGGGGGTGGCCACCCCGTGGGCGCGCAGTGCAGCACGCATGTCCGCGTCCAGCGCCCGCACCGGAAGGGCCTGCTCCTTTGCCACGACGGCCACGCCTCTCAGGACGGCTGCATGCCGGTGCAGGTGCTTGTGGACGTCGAGGTGGGTGGGCCGCCTTCCGAGGAGCCGTTCGGCGCACGCCAGCTGGGCGCGCGTCTCTTTCTCCACCACTTCTTGAGGAAGGCTCGCCGCCCGCCCCTCGACGAAGGCGCCGTCCGCGGACAGGAGCGACGGCGGGAAGTCAGCGCTCACCGGGCGCCAGCGGGCAAGGTTGAGGTGGAGTCCGACGGCCAGGCCGCCGGCCGCCTCCGCGGCCTCGGCGCTTCTCGGGGTGTTCACCATCAGCGTGGCCGAGCTCACCAGGCCGGTGCGCATGGCGCGCAACAGCCCCCTGTCCACCGCCTCGTCGTACCCCAGGTCATCGGCGTTGATGATGAGCCGCTTCACGGGGCGCACACTAGCCTGCTGCCGCATTCGGATGACGCCACCGGCGCCGCGCTCCTAAGGAGGGAAAAGAGGGACAAGTTGGGTCAAGCGGCCCCTCAGGGATGGCACTCGGCGATGAGCCGCGGCGCTTGTTCCGGGAACCGGCTCGCCAAGTCCTTCTGGATGGTGTCGCGCTCGGCCGTCTTGCCGGCGTGTGCCTGCACCATGCACAGCGCGGCCAGCGGCCGAGCATCCTTCGGGTCCAGGCGGTCCGCCTCGCGGTAGGCGCGCTCGGCGCCCGGAAGGTCGCCTCCCTGCGCCAGCGTGGCGCCCAAATAATAGTAAGCCTTGGCCAGCTGCGGGTCCTTGGCCAGCGCCGCTCGCAGGAGGCGGGCAGCCTCCTGGGGCTGGTTCTGCCGCAGCCGCACGAAGCCCAGCTCCGCCGCCGCGCCTGGCTGGAACCGTTTTCTGAGCACGCCGTTGAGGACCACGGCCGCCTCGTCCAGGCGACCGAGCTGGCTGAGGAGCTCGCCCCGGCGGAGCGCGACGTCGCGGTCAGTGGGCGCTTTGCGGGCGGCGGCGTTGAGGGCCTCGAGGGTGGCCAGCGCGTCTCCCTGGAGTTGCCGGAGGTCGGCCCTCAGCAAGTCTGGTCGGGGGTCCTGCGGCGCGAGCTCGATGGCCTTGTCGATGGACACATCCGCCTTCTTTCCCATCCGCAGAGCGACGAGCGCGCTGCCCTCCTGGAGGTAGGCCTCTTCCGTCGCTGGAAAGCGGTGGACGAAGCTCTGCACCACGTCGAGCGCCGTCTCGTGGTCGGGCAGCGTCAGCGCCAGCTCCCCGGCGCGGCGGAGCTGGTCCACGCTGGACTTGGGGTCCTGCGAAATGGCCACCAGCTCGCGCATCTTCGAGGCCGGGTCTCCCGGGGCCTCGGCCCGCTCCAGCCTTTCAGCGGGCGAGGTCTTGGGGCGCAGCAGCCAGTACCCGGCCGCCCCGGCGACCATGGCCAGAAGGACGAGCGGTCCGAGGACCTGGGGGCTGAGGAGGTGGCCCAACGCGCCCCGCGCGGCCCGGCCGGCGCGCGTGAGGAGTGAGGGCCCGCTTGGCTTCTGCGGCACCTTGCGCGGAGGCTGGCTGTCCGCCAGTGGAGGCAGGAAGTCCATCGGAGGCTCGTCCCGCGGTCCTCCCGGGTTGGAGGGGTCCGCCAGGCGCGCCCTTCGAAGGGCGATGCGCTTGGGGTCATGCTCGGCCGGGAAAATGTTGGTGACGTAGGCCGAGACCTCCTCTCTGCTCGAGACGCGCGCCGGGCCGCCCACGCCCTCGATGGCGTTGATGAGTTCCTGGAGGTTCGGGAAACGCTGCGCCGGGTCCTTGTTGAGTGCGGTGAGGCACACCAGTTCCAGCTGCTGCGGCACCGAGGGGTCGAATTCGGTGGGCCGCTTCGGCTTGCCCTCCGAGATGCGGTTGAGCACCTCCTCGGTATTCAAGCCGGTGAAGGGCCGCCGTCCGCAGAGCTGCTCGTAGAGCATCACCCCGGCGGCGAAGAGGTCCGCGCGGTGGTCCACCGGCTGGCCGGCAATCATCTCCGGTGACATGTAGAAGAATTTCCCCTTCAGCGTGCCGGGCTCCGTCCCGCCGCCGATGCGAGAGGACTTGGCGATGCCAAAGTCGATGACTTTCACATCGCCGTTGACGCCGACGTGGATGTTGTCCGGGGTGAAGTCGCGATGGACGATTAGTAGCTCGCGTCCCTTGGTATCCACAGCGCGGTGGGCCGCGTCGAGCCCGCGGCAAGCCTCGGTGAGGACGCGCAGCGCGATGCCGAGCGGCACGCGCATTCCCGCTTGCGCCGCCGCCTGGCGGACTTCGGCGAAGCTGTGCCCCTCGAGCAGCTCCATGGCGATGAAGGGCTCGCTGTGCACCTGTCCGAGGTCGAGAATGCGCACCACGTTGGGGTGCTTGATTTGCCGGGTGATGTCCGCCTCGTTGAGGAACATCCGGACGATGGCCGGGTCGGCGATGAGGTGCGGAAGCAGGCGCTTGAGCGCCATGGCCGGCCCGAAGCGGCCGTCCGGCAAGAGCATGCGGCCGAGGTACACCTCGGCCATCCCCCCGGTGGCGATCCGGGAAGTGAGCCGGTAGCGGCCGAACCAGGTGGACGTCTGGGAGACGCTCAAGCGCGGCCGAAGTCTACACCCCTTGGGCATAGGGCAGGCCGGACGGTCCTCTGCCCACGTCCAGAGGGTGAAGCCCGAAGTCCCCTGCCGCTTTCCGCTGGACGGAAACCTCGCACCCCAGGGGCATCTCTCCCGTTCTGGCGTGTGCGTCCGTGAAGCCTTCGACACACCCCCCATGGAAAGCAGACGCTTGAGGGGCCACCCCCCGGGCTTGCAGGAGGAAAGCGCCCGGGTGGGCCGCTCAGCGGGCTCGGCACAGTGCGGCGAGTGCGAAGGCTCCCATCGCCGCGCCGGCCAGGAGGCCCAGAAACAGCTGCACGCCGCCGAGCCACAACGCGAGCCTGAGGACGGCAGTCCCGCCGCGTGCCCCCGGTGCTGTCGGAACGTCCTGCTGGGCGCGCGGCGCAAGCAACCCCGCCAGCGCCGTGCCTGTCAAAGCGCGCACCTCGGGACCCGGCCATGCCACCGCCACCACCCGGTCCGGCGGAAATGCGCCGCGGGGTAGCCGCCGGCCACACACCAGGCAAAACAGAAGGCCAGCCCGGTTGGCGGTGAGGCACTGGGAGCAGAGCTTGTTTGCGGCCATGGAAGCAGCCCTCGCGGACCCTCAGCAGGTTGGCAAAGCAAGGCTCGCGCCGCACCTTGGGACGAGCGATTTGAAGGGCTTGGCGGCGTTGCGGGGGGGTCCTTCGGTACCAGGGCCACGGGCCACACCCTCCCGAAGGGGCTGGCTGGCCCTCGACGTCAGGCCGAGCGAGGGGCCCTCAGCGGTTGAACCAGGCGAAGCCCACGCCGGCGAAGATGAGCCCCACCACCACGAGCACCGCCAGCGCGAAGAGCAAGAGGTGGATGACGCCCAGCCAGAGTCCCACGGTGGCCATGTTCCAGCCGCCGATGGTTCCGCGTGACGCGCGAATCTCCCGGCGGGCACTCACGCCCGTCGCCACCGCCACCACCGCGCCAATGAAGGGCAGGATGAGCCAGCACAGGATGCCGCTCGCCAGGCTGGCCACTGCCATGGGGCTGTCGCGCGCCGGCACACCGGGTTGGAAGGTGTCCAGGGGATGGGCTGGGGCGGGTTCCACGTCGGGCCATTTGGGAGCGTCCATGGGGGGGCCTTCCAAGGAGGGTACGGGTGAATGGAGCGAGCGCTCCCCTGGCAGAATAGAGAAGGCGCGCCGCGCCGTCGACGCTTTCGACACTATTGGTAGCCCTTCGCCTGGAGGGTGAAGAGGTGGGCATAGCGGGCGCCCAGGGCCATCAACTCGGCGTGCGTCCCCTGCTCGACGAGCTGGCCGTGCTCGATGACGACAATGCGGTCAGCCATCCGCACCGTGGAGAAGCGGTGGGAGATGAGCAGCGTGGTGCGTCCACGCGCCAGCTCCCGGAAGCGCTGAAAAATCGCATGCTCCGCTTCGGCATCGAGCGCGGCGGTGGGCTCGTCGAGAACCAGAATATCCGCCTCCTCGCGCATGAAGGCCCGAGCCAGCGCCACCTTCTGCCACTGTCCGCCGGAGAGCTCGGTCCCGTCCTTGAACCAGCGTCCGAGCGGCGTCTCCAGGCCCTCCTGGAGGCTGGCCAGGAGCTCGATGGCGCCGCCTTCCTCCACTGCCCGGTGGACGCGAGGCGCGTCCTCCAGGTGCTCGACGCTGCCCACGCCGACGTTTTCCCGGAAGCGGAATTGGTACTGGTTGAAGTCCTGAAAAATCACTCCCAGACGACCGCGCAGGACCGCCTCATCCCAGGCCTGGAGGTCCACGCCGTCGAGAAGAATTCTTCCCTCGGTGGGAGTGTAAAGCCGGGTGAGCAGCTTGATGAAGGTCGTCTTTCCGGCGCCGTTCTGGCCCACCAGCGCCAGGCTCTGCCCGTGCGGGATGAAGAGGCTCACGTGTCGGAGCGCCCAGCCCTCCGCCTCCGGGTAGCGAAAGCCCACGTCCTCGAAGCGGATGCCCTTCTCGACTCCGGCGGCAGAGGCGAGAAGCGCCGGCGGCGGCGCCGGCCGGCCGGTGGGGATGGCCAGGTACTCGAAGAGGTTCGACATGTAGAGGTTGTCCTCGTACATGCCGCCCACTGCGGTGAGGATGCTCTGGAAGGCCTGCTGGCCCTGTCGGAAGGCCACGACATAGAGCGTCATCAGACCAAGCGTCAGCCTCCCGGTGGCCGCGGCCACGGCCACCGCCGCATAGCAGCCGTAAAACGTCAGTGTGCCGACCAGGCTCAGCGCGTAGCTCCACCCCGCGCGCCGCAGCGAGAGCTGGCGGTCCTCGCGGTAAAACGTCTCGCCCAGGCTCCGGTACCGGCCGAGCAGCAGGGGCCCGAGGCCGAAAAGCTTCACCTCCTTGGCGTGGTCGTCGTTGGCCAGCACGTACTCCAGATACAGAAGCCGGCGACTGTCCGGTGAGCGCCAGTTGCGCAGGCGAAACGCCTGCTGGCTGAAGCGCATCTCGGCCAGCGTCGCCGGCAACGCGGCCAAGAGGAGCCCGAGGACTGCCCAGGGGGAGAAGGAGAGAAGCAACCCGGCGTAGCCCACCAGGGTGAGGACATTCTGGACGAGCTGGAAGCTCTCCGTCACCACCGAGATGGGCCGCACCGAAGCTTCGCGCCGGGCGCGGGTGAGCCGGTCGTAGAAGTCCGGGTCCTCGAAGTGTCGAAGCTCCAGGGTGAGCGCCTTCTGCAGAATCCGGACGTTGATGTCCAGACCGAGCCGCGCGCCGAGGAGTCCCCGCACCAGGGCCAAGGCGCGGATGACGGCCGCCTGGGCCACCACCAGGCCCAGCTCCACCGCCACCAAGCGCAGCGTCGCGTCGCGGTGGTGCGCCACGGCGGCGTCGACGATGGCCTTGCCCACCCAGGCAATGGCCAGCGGGACGCCAGCCCCGAGCAGCGTCAATCCCCCCAGCAGCACCGTCTGGCGCGGAGAGGATTGCCACACCAGGGCCACCGTCGCCCGGGTGTGGCGGAAACTCGCGCCAACCAAAGCGAGGCGGAAAGGCTGCGGGCCGGTGTCCAAGAGTAAGGGGGTAATGCACCGAGCGAGACGCCGCAATGCAACCCCTTGCGGCCAGAGCCACTCCTCAGGGCTTCTTGGCCTCTGGGCCGAGCGCTGCGGCCGGGCCCTCGCTCCCCGCCCGGACCCGGGCGGTCCCCACGCCGACGACCCTGCCGGCCGGCCGCTCCTGGATGAAGACAACCACATTCAGCGCTTCCCGCCGCCAGGCCTGGGCAATGGGGAGGCGTACCGTCCCCGTCCAGCCAGCGGCAGGAACCACGGCCATTCGTTCCAAAGAGCGCACCACCGGAGCGTGCGCGAGGGTGAGCCCGCGGTTCTCCCCGTGTGTCACCTTGGAAGAGAGCCCGGACTCGGTCAGCACCAGCCACAGCCCAAGCGCTTTCTCCTCCCCGGGACCAACCTCCAGCGCCACGTCGACGCCTCCTGGCGCCGGCCGGACCTCGGCATGGAGGGTGCGCTTGGGCCGGGCCACCGCCTGGGCGATGGCCTGCACGGCCAGCTCCCGGTTGCCGACGAAGGAGCGCGTCCCGTCCACCACCATCTGCGGGGTGAAGAGCTGGGGTGCGTACCCGGGAGTCGCCCCGGCGGTGGCATAGCGCTCCTGGCGCGCCGTGGCTTCGGGCAAGGAAAAGGGGTCTGCCCAGCCCAGTGAATTCCAGTAGTCGACGTGGAGCTCGAGCGCGACAACCTCCGCGCCCGCGACCGGCTGCTCGCGGACGAGTTGCAGCAGTGCCTCGTCGGCCGGAGGACAGCTCGAGCACCCCTCGGAGGTGAAGAGCTCCACCAGCACCGGGACGCGGTCCGCTCCATGCGCTGCCGGCCCGAGAAGCACGAGCAGCGCTGTCGCCCAGCGCCTCACGGGGCGTAGCTCGAGGTGGGCAGGCGTCTGCGAACGAGAACCGTCGCGGCTCCGAGCGCAACCCAGGGGAGCAGGTGAAAGGCCAGGACGTGCACCTGTGTCCCGTCGCAGTGCAGCTGCAGGACGAGAAGCCCGACTCCGGCGCAGGTCAGTCCCACCACCAGTGCGCGCAAGGGGGAATACGCCACCCGGGTGAGCAGAAAGAGCCCGCCTGCCAGTGGGACGGCAGACAGCGACACGGCCGTCCACAGACAGTGCGCTCCAGCCAGGAAAGGGTGCGTCGCCACGCCTCCGGTGGTGAGGAGCACCCCCACCGGCGCAAGCGCAGCCAGGCCCAGCACCCCGCGCAGCCAGCGCTGGCGGGGGGCAAGTGCCAGCAGGGCACCAACGGTGACCAGCGCGGCGAGCAGCGCGGTGGCGCCCAGCAGCCGGCCATGCCCGGACCGGGAGCCATCCCAATTCCACGGCTCGAGCGTTGCCACCGCAGCCGCGGCCAGGAAGGCATTGGCTCCGGCCAGACCGGCGGCCAGCGCCCACCAAGGGCGCACCGGGCGGGCGAGCTCCCGGTGTGCGGCCTCCAGCCAAGAGGAACGAAGGCCGTCCACGTCCGGGACGCCGTCGGGGAGCAATGCGGCGCAGGCCGGACAGCCCAGAGCGTGCGAGGCGTCGTCCGCGTCCAGGGTGCCGGCCGCCAGATGGTCGACGAATTTCTGGTGCGGGCTCATGTCCCCTCACCGAGGTGGGCGAGCAGGGTTCGCAGCCGAACGTACCCCCGGTGAGCGCGCACCTTCACCGCCGACTCGGTCAGACCGAGCGCCTCGGCAATCTCGCCGAAGGAGAAGCCCTGGAAGCGGTGCAGGAGGATGGCCTGCCGCTGCGGCAGCGGCAGCTGGGCCAGCGCTGTATGGACGGCCTTCTCCAGCGGCGGGTCGGGAAGGAGAGTCTCGGCCACCTGCTCGGGCGACTCCCCGTCGTCGGTGGGTTGCTCGAAGCGCGCGTGCCGGATTTGGTCGCGCGCAGCATTGCTGGCAATGGCGTAGAGCCAGGGCCGAAAGCGCGCGCCGCGCAAAAAGCGGTCTCGGGAGCGGACCACCGAGAGGAAGGTGGTCTGGGTGAGGTCGTCGGCAAGGGTGGGCCCCACCATCCGCCGCAGGTAGGCGTGGACCCGGGCTGCATGCCGCGCGAAGAGCGCCTCGAAGGCAGACCCATCCCCGCCGAGGAAACGCTCCATCAGCAACTCGTCCGGTTCCGACGCATGGGCTTCGGTGCCAGTACGCCGGAGGGGGGTCCCGGGTTTCACCACGAATGGCTCTAGCACGAGGCAAACCCTCGGAACTGGCCAAGGTACAGGGAGGTTCCCCGTGCCCAGCAGGGCCCTCCGTGACACGCCTTCCCTTGGGGGCCGGGGACTCTAGCGGCGCAGGACGGGCGCCGTCGTCGGCCCGGAGAGCTGCAGCTCCGAGGCGCGCTTGAGCGCGCGCCGGGCGGCCTTCACGATGGCCCGCCGACCCTCACCGAAGAGCGCCGGTGTGTCGCGAAGCTCGGTGCGCTCCTCCTGGGTGTAGCGAAGGTAGGCATGCTTCACCGCCTCGGGGGGAGTTCGCACCTCGGAGACCACGCCGACAAAGGACAGGAGCCGCAACACGTAGAAGCTCGGGTCGAACTCCCACCAGAACCAGCCCTGGTTGGCGGTGTTCTGGTGGTAGTGGTGGTTGTTGTGCCACCCCTCGCCACAGGTGATGAGTGCCAAGAGCCAGTTGTTCCGGCTGGTGTCTGAAGTCTTGTAGCGGCGGCCCCCGAAGACGTGGCTCAGCGAGTTGATGGTGAAGGTGCCGTGCCAGAGCAGCGTGGTGCTGACGAAGAAGCCCCACACCAGAAGGGGGAAGCCGCCGATGAAGAAGAGCGCCACCGCCAGCATGACGGGCGGGACGATGTAGAAGCGGTTGAGCCAGCGCAGCTCCGGGTACCGGGCGAAGTCCTTGATGGAGTCGTAGCGCGTCTCGGTGTACCGGTCGCAGAGAATCCAGCCGACGTGGCTCCACCAGAAGCCCCGCTGGAGTGGCGAGTGGACGTCCTCTTCCTGGTCCGAGAAGCGGTGGTGGTGGCGGTGGTGCGCAGCCCACCACAGCGGCCCCTTTTGCGTACACAGGGAGGCGCAGAAGGCGAGGATGAATTGAAACACGCGGCTCGTCTTGAAGGTGCGGTGGCTGAAATACCGGTGGTAACCGGTGGTGAGCGCCCACATCCGGAAGTAGTAAAGCCCGACGCACACCGCGACGTAATGCCACTTGAAGGGCACCACGAAGGCGAAGAGTGCCATGGCGTGCACACCGAAGAAGGGTAGAGAAGTCACCCACTTGATGCGCTCGTCGTGCGGCACGGATGGAAGGCTGTCGTCAGAAGTGGTGGTGGCGGAGTTCATGGGCAGGGGCGGGTTAGAAACCGGCACCCTGTTTCTAATGGCTGGCTGTCAGGCCACTGTCAGGCCGACGCGGATTTTCCCAGCGCGGCGAGCCAGCGCTCGAAGCCGGGATGGCCGTGCAGAGCTGCCAGGTCGGCATCGGTGCGGGCGTAGCCCGCGTCCGAGAAGCCGAGGTCTCGGGCCCGTTCCAGGACGAGCACCGAACGGTCCAGCTCGCCCGCGCGAGCCAGTGCGCAGGCCACGTCGTAGGCCCCCTCTGCCGAGGGGTGCCGGTCCAGTGCGGACAGCCCTAGCTCGGCGGCCCGGCTGAAGTTGCCGCGCAGGAAGGCCACGCGCTCGGCGCAGGCGTAGGCCTTGCCCAGGTCCACCCCCGGGAGCCGGGACGCCTGCTCCAACTGGCCGGCGCGCAGCAGTGCGCCTGCCCACTCGTGGAGGATGGTGGAATCCCGGGAGCTCTCGTAGGCCTGCTGCCAGAGGGGCAGCGCCCGCGCATCGTCCCCCACCAGGCTGAAGGCGGCAGCCAGGGCGTGCTTCTCCACCCCCCGTCCCTGCACCTGGCTGAAGTGGTCCAAGGCTCGCCGGCCTTCTCCCTCCTTGAGGGCAATCCAGCCCAGCAGGTGGTGGGCGCGCGAGCGCAAGGCCGGCGCCGGGTTCGAGGCGACGATGGCTTCGCCGCGGGCCCGCGCACTCTGCAGTTCTCCGGCCCGGTAGAGCGCCTCCATCTGTTGCAACTCCTCGGATTGGGCCGCGGGCCCCTCGCCGCGCCACAGTCCTCCCAGGACGCGCACCGCCTGGAATCCAAACAGCGCGAAGAGGAGGGAAAAGGGGTTGGGCCAAAGAAAAACGACCGTCGCCGCGCACACCACGATGGCCAGAACCTGGGCCGCGGCGAGGCCGGCCCGGCCAAAGAGCCGTGTGAGCACGGCCGCGGAGATGCGGCCGCCATCCAGGGGCTGGATGGGCAGGAGATTCAAGATTGCCCAAACGAAGTTCGCCCGGGCGGCGCGAGACAGCGCGTAGCGGGCAGCTTCCCAATGGCTGTCGAGGCCGGCGAAACCCAGAAGGCAGAGCACTCCGAAGGCTCCGCCCAGCAACGGCCCAGCCAGCGTGAGCACGACATCCCTTTGCCAGGGGATGGGCCCGGGGGCATTGGGCTTGGTGAGACCACCGAGTCCCACCAGCTGGATGCTGGGCTGGTAGTGAAAGGCCAGCGAGACGAGCGCGTGGCCGAGCTCGTGGACCAGCACCGAGACGAAGACGATGGCCACCCAGATGGCAACCACCGCCACCACCGCGCCGAGGTGGACGAGGGCGTCCGTGGACGCCAGCTCCCGGCCTGGCCAGGTGGCGGGGTTCTCACCAGTGAGCCCGAAGAAGCCGAAGAGGGCGGCGATGAGTACGTGGCTCGCGTGCACCTCCACCGGAATCGGGCCGAGCCGAAAGCGAAACATCCCGCGACTCTACCCACAGGGAGGCCGCGGCGCCCGCGGCGCGATGGCGTGGTAGGCAGTGCGCCGCTGCCATGTCCGTCGTCTACGGCCCCTACCGCCTGCCCCATCCCTACGTCCTGGCCCCCATGGCGGGAGTGAGTGAGCAGCCCTTCCGCGTCCTCGCCTTTCGCCTGGGGGCGGCGCTGTGCACCACCGAGTTGGTGAGCGCGCAGGGCTTGCTAAGGGCCAGCGCTCGCACGCTGCGCTACTTGCGCCACGACGCGCAGGTGGAACACCCCTATTCGCTGCAAGTCTTTGGCGGGGAGCCCGAGGCGATGGCCCAGGCGGCAGTCGTCGCCAAGGACTGGGGCGCCGAGGCCATCGATGTGAACATGGGGTGTCCGGTGAAGAAGGTCACCCGCAACGGCGCGGGCTCAGCGCTGCTCTGCGACCCGGCGCGCGCTGCGGCCATCGTTCGCGACATCCACGCGGCCACCGGGCTTCCGGTGAGCGCGAAAATACGCAGTGGCTGGGACGCGCACCACCGCAACTACCTGGAGATGGCCGAGCGGCTCGAGGATGCGGGATGCGTCGCACTCGCCGTCCACCCGCGCACCCGCGCCCAGGGCTACGCGGGCGCGGCGGACTGGGCGGTCATCACGGACTTGGTCCGTCACCGGCACAAGATGCTCATCGTCGGCAATGGGGACGTCAAGACGCCGGCCGACGCGCGTCGGATGCTGGAAAGCACCGGGTGCGACCTGGTGATGATTGGGCGTGGGGCGCTCGGGAACCCGTGGATTTTTCGCGAGCTGCAAGGCGGAGCCGCGCCGACGCTGGCGGAGCGTGCCCAGGTGGTGCTGGACCACCTCCTGGCCCACGTCGCTTTCGTCGGCGAGCCACTGGCGGCGGTCCGCAGCTTCCGCAAGCACCTCGGCTGGTACTCCCACGGCCTGCGCGGTGCGGCAACCTTCCGTTCCGAGGTGAACCAGCTGGCGGAGCTCGCGGACGTCCAGCGCGCCGCCCGCCGCTTCTTCGCAGAGGCAGAGGGCGATGCCGCCGCCGAGGCCGACGAGCAGGAAGTCGATTACCGCTCGGCGCTGGGCTGACGTGGGAGCCGCCCGCTGCTTCCGGCTGCGCTCAGAATTCCAGGGCCAGAGCGAGGCTGAGGCAGCGCCCGGAGAAGAGCAGCGAAGGCGTCCCGAAGCTGCAGCCCGGGTCATTGCCGAGCGCCGCGCTGGCGCGAATTCGGAACCCGGAGCCCGGCCGCTGGGCGCGCCCGGGGTCGCCGGCGCCGAGGACGTCGAAGTCCAGTGCCAGCACCAACGTCGAGGACATCCGCGTCCGCCCTGCGGCATCGGCCCCCATGGCTCGCGTCTGCAGGCCGAGTTTCACCCAGGGCGTTTGCGGAAGGCCGAGGCGGTCGGCGAGTGCGTCGAGCCGGACGCCGCCGGCGAAGGAGATGGCCATCTGGCTGTTGGGGCCGCGGTCCACGCGGCCATTCCAGAAGAGGGCTTGGGCCTCGGTGAGGTCGTTCGAGCCCAGGCCCCAGTGCGCCGAGACATGCTCCAGGCGCCCCAAGTCCGTCAGCCGCAGGCCGAGCCGGAATTGCGAGGAGACGTCCAGGAAGGGAAGCGCTGCGCCCCCGTCCATCGTCCAGGCCCAGGTTCCGCCGGGCGCCCGCGACGTGCGTTGCTCCACGCCCAAGTCCAGCGCCGGGTTCGGGGCGCTCACGCCGCCGTCGGCGGCCAACGCCAGACGGGGGATGCTCGCGGCGAGCACCGCTCCGAGCAGCAACGCCCTTTTCACTTCAGTCCACCCCTCACGCAGGATGGCTTGTAGCCCACCCCACACCGTTCTGGGGAGGTCCCTCCCCTCGCCCAGGAGGGCCGGGTGCGCTCGGCTGCCCCCCAGACGAGAGCCGGGGAGGCCCGGGGCCCTTAGCCTGCGGCCGTCCCCGGCGCGGACTCGGCACGCTCGGCGGACATGTCCCGCTGTGCGCTTGGCGCCGGCGGCCGGAGCACGCGGGTGAGGGCGGTGTCCTGAAAGTAGTCGCACGCCGGAGTGCGGGTCCTCTGCAGCGTGGCGAAGTCGACGTGGTACAGCCCGAAGCGCGGACCCCACCCCTCGAGCCATTCGAAGTTGTCGAGCAGGGACCAGTAGAGGTAGCCGCGCACGTCCGCGCCGGTGGCGAGCGCGCCCAACAGCTCGAGCCAGTGGGCATGGAGGAAGGCGGACCGGCGGTCGCCGCGGCGGTCGTCGATGCCGTTCTCCGTCACCCAGATGGGCAAGCCATAGCGTCGCACCGCCTGGAGCAGCTGCCCGAAGCCTTCGGGGTATTGCTCCCAGCCGATGTCCGTCAACCCGCGCAGGAAAGGGTCCCGGTAGTGGAACTCGAAGAAGGGACGCCGCGGCACGAAGCGCAGGCGCGCGCGCGTGTAGTAGTTCACCCCCACGAAGTCGAGGCTATCGCGGCCGCCGGCAATCTCGGCGCGGGCGCTAATCAGTCCCGGCATCCGGACGGTGAGCGTGCCGGTGCAGAGCGCCTCGAGGAAGGCGTGGTTGTAGGCGACGTCGGCGAGCCGGACGAGGGCATGGTCGAGAGGATGCCAGCTCCGGTCGGCGACGAAGCTGAGCATGTTCTGGCTCGTCCCCACCGGGACCGGCCCGATGGCGGCGTGGAGCTCCTCCCGCGCCGCGACGTGGGCTCGCGCCATGTTGGCCAGCGCCGGCAGAGCGAGGCGCGGTTCCACCAGCCCCGGTGGGATGAAGCCCTTGATGTAGCCTCCGAGCATCAGCACCACCGGCTCGTTGAAGCTCACCACCAGCGCGTCCAGTCCGCGCAGCACCTCGCTACAGGCCCGGGCGTAGCTGCGAAATGCGCTGACACTCTCCGGGGTGTGCCATGGCGTCTGAGCGTGGAACCAGCGGGGATGGGTGAAATGGTGGAGCGTCACCACCGGCCGGAGACCCGTGGCGCGCATGGCGAGCAGCCGGATGCGGTAATCATCGAGCGCTTGTTGGTCGAAGCGGCCACGCTCCGGCTCGATGCGCGCCCATTCGAGGCTGATGCGAAACGCGCTCGCTCCCAAATCGCGCGCCAGACGGTAGTCATCCTGGTAGCGATTCCAGTGGTCGACGGCAGCGCCCGCGCGATGTTTCAACGGTCGCGTGCGTTCCCAATCGCTCCAGTCATTTTCGATGTGGCCTTCCACCTGGTAGGCGGCGGTGGCGACGCCGAAGACGAAGTCCGCAGGAAAGGTGAGCTCGCTGGCGTGCATTCTCGCGTTCGCACGACACCCTAGCGTGAACGCGTCGTTCGTTGACACGTCCTGCGAGCGTCACTAGCATCCTCGGCGAATTCAAACCGGAGGGACGCGATGGCAGCGAAGAAAAAAAGAAAGACCGCGAAGAAGAAGCCCGCCGCCCGGAAGACGAAGAAGAAGACGACGAAGCGGAGGTCGCGGAAGTAGCGGTCCGCCTCCGTCTGCGATGGATGGATGAGACGGCCCGGGGCCCGAACCAAGGCCCGGGCCGTTTTTCTTGGTTTCTCTCGCTGGACACGCCCCTGTGTCGCTGCACCCCGCCGAGCTCGCCGCTGTCGCCGCCGCTCTGAGTCGCGCCCTGGTGGGCGCGGTGGTGCAGAAAGTCAGTAGCCCGGAGGCGCTCCGGGTGGAGCTCGAGCTGCGGAGCCCGGGTCGCACCACCCGGCTCGTGGCCAGCGCCGAGCCCGGTCTGGCGCGCATCTCCGTTGCCAGCACACGCTCTCCGGCCAGCCCGACGCCCTCACCGTGGCTCGTGCGGCTGCGCAAGGAATTGGTCGGCGCGCGCTTGGTTTCCCTGGCGTGCCCCGGCGCTCGCGAGGTCGAGCTTCTCTTTGAGCGACAGGGTACGCCACGCACTCTGGTGCTCGAGGTGGGCACACCAGGTGCGCTCTTGCTCCTCGGAGAGGGACGACGGCCGCTCGCCGCCTCCGCCGAGCGAGCGCGCGCCCCACGGGCCCCCACCGCCGCTCCCTCGAAGCAGCCGGCTTCAAGGCTTCCTGAAGTTGCCGACCCGCTCGAGCTTGGGCGCGCCGTGGAGACGCTCTTCTCAGGACAGCAGCGGGCAGTGCGAGCCGCGGCACTCCGCCGCCAGCGGGTTCAGCCGCTGCGCACCAAGGTGGAACGGCTGCGCAGGACGCTGGAGAAGGTCCGAGGAGAGGCGAACCGGACCGAGGCAGCCGAGGAGCATCGCCGCTTCGGCGAGCTTCTCCGGCAGAACGTCGCCGCTGTGCCCCGCGGCGCTGCCGAGGTGGTGCTCACCGAGTACACCACCGAGGGAGCCCGCGCGGTGTCGGTGCCGCTTGACCCGGCGCTGGCTGCGCGCGCCCAGGCCGAGCGGCACTTCCAACGTTACCGCCGGTTGAGCCGCGGCAGCGCTCGCGCCGGTGCTCGTCTGACGGAGCTCCAGCAAGAGCTGGCCGTGGTCGAGGCGGAACTGGCCGCGGCCCGCGAGGCACCCGATGCCACCGTGCTCGCCGCCGGGCCGGCCCTCTCCGCGGCCCGCACAGGACGGGTCAAGCCGTCCGTGCACCAGCCCTACCGCATCTTCCTCGCCCGCTCCGGTGCCCGCATCCTCGTCGGGCGCGCAGGGCGCGACAATGACGCGCTGACGTTCGGGGTTGCGCACCCAGATGACGTCTGGCTCCACGCCCGGGGCCTTCCTGGAGCCCACGTCCTCATCCCGCTCCTGCGAGGCGCGGAGGTCCCCGAGGAGACGCTGGTCGACGCGGCGCACCTCGCGCTCCACCACACCCGCGGCGCGGGCGCGGACCGGGGCGAGGTCAGCTACACCCGGGCGAAATTTGTCCGGCGGGTGAAGGGCGGCGCGCCGGGCGCGGTGACGTACACGCGTGAGAAAACGTTCCTGGTGCGCGTTGAGCCAGGACGGCTCGAACGACTGCTCGCCTCGCGGGAGGAACGGTGAGTGCTGCGGGGCCTTGTTCTCGCTGCGCCGCGCACCTCGGGCGCTCTTGCTGCGAGGCACGGGACGACGAGCCCCTGGCGACCCTCACCCGGGCCGACGTGGAGCGCATCCAGACCTCCACCCGCTGGGCGCGCGCCCGCTTCGTGCAAGAGGAGGTCTTCGAGGAAGCGGAGGCCAGGGCCTATGAGCAGCTCCGCCCGGGGTGGCGAGGCTATTTCCGTCAAGGGACGGTGCGGCTCACCCTGGCCCGCGCGCAGGGCGCCTGCGTCTTCTTCGAGCGGAGCACCGGCTGCACGCTTTCGCCGGCTGTCCGGCCCACGGCGTGCCTCCTCTACCCCTTCGAGCCGAGCATCGACCGCGCCTGGACGCTGGCCGTCGAGCGAGAAGGGAGTGTCTCTGCGGCCCGGGCGTCGGGGGAGCCACGCTGCCTGGCGGTGGAGGAGGCGGACGGTCGCGGGGCCCTGCTGCGCGCCTTTGGAGCCACGGCCGAGTCGGTGCGTTTGCTTGCCGAGCGCCTGCGCGCCGAGGTGCGTGCCCACGGCGACGCCGAAGCACATTCCGGGCGTCGTCCAGCTTGAGTCGAGCGGTGGGCGGGCTAGGATCCACAGTCACCCGTGGCTCCTCACACCTCACCCCGCCAGCTCCTGCTGCTCGAGCTCGAACCGGCCTCCGCGCACCGCCTCCCGGAGCGCGAAGTGCTCATGGAAAAAGCGGCCAC
>Ga0302314_10003464_pt1 | contig 29131 bp, 29 predicted proteins | sample III_Palsa_N2_3_FD_200533 | JGI IMG/M metagenome (GOLD analysis project Ga0302314, IMG submission 200533) | Peat permafrost microbial communities from Stordalen Mire near Abisko, Sweden - III_Palsa_N2_3 | ecosystem: Environmental > Terrestrial > Soil > Palsa > Peat permafrost | place: Sweden...
CGGTCACCTGCTCGATGCCGAAGATCAGGTCCTGCGCCGGCACATCCTGCGGCTCATGACGCGGCTGGAGACGCAGTGGGACCAGCCGGCGGACTACACCGACTACCTCGACACGGTCGCGCGGCGCCTGGCCGAGCCGGCCGCCGATGGCCTGGTGGAACTCGGGGCCGCGAGCTGCCGTGTGACCGAAAAAGGACGAGGGTATCTGCGCAATATCTGCATGGCCTTCGATGCCCGGCTGGCGCGCCGCATCCCCGACAAGGCGCTGTTCAGCCGCACGGCATGATCAGAACGGCTTGACGACCGCCAGCAGGATGATCGGCACCACCAGCAGCAACGCCGCCTCATTGAACAGCCGCAGCGCGAATGAACTCGGCAGCGTGCCGGCCTGCTGCAGCCGCCTCAGCAGCACGCGGCAAGCCACGTGATAGATCACGAGGCCGGCCACGAACACCAGCTTGAGCATCAGCCAGCGGCCGCTGTCCTGGAAGCCGAGCCACAGCCACAGTCCGAACAGCACAGCGAGGACCGCCATGATCGTCATGAAGCCGAATAATCGCTGTGCCATCACGACCAGCCGGCGCACGTCCTCACCCTGGGCGCGACCTTCGGCGTAGTGCACGAAGATACGCGGCAGGTAGAACAGTCCGGCGAGCCACGCGATCACGGCAATCAGATGCAGGGCTTTGATCCAGAGCATGAAATCGCACCTTAGCGCGAGTCGGAGCGCTTAAGCTATCCCTCCAGATGACGCCGCAATCCGAAACGCACGACGCAGCGAGCGATGGCGGCCAGTCCGACGGCGGAGGGTCGGACGGCGGCCGGTCCGCGTTGTGGATCCGGGCGCTGTCGCGATTGCCGTTCGGCGTGCTCTACCGGCTGACCGCGGCCATCATGTGGCTGCTGCGCACCGTGCTGCGGTTTCGCGTCGACGTGGCGCGCGATAATCTGCGCCGCTGCTTTCCGGATCGCACCGAGGCCGAAATCGACTCGCTACTCGATCAGTACTACCGGCAGCTGGCGCAGGTGGCGGCCGAATTCATCAAGATGGCGGATATGTCGGCCGATCAGCTGCGCGCACATCTGCAGGTGCAGAACGTCGAGCGGGTCGATGCCGAGACCCGCGCCGGTCGCTCGGTGCTGCTGCTGGGCGCGCACCAGTGCAACTGGGAATGGACGCTGCAGGCGACCGTGCTGTATCTGGGGGTGCCGATCAACGCGGCCTACAAGCCGCTGCACGCCGCCGGCTTCGATCGTGAGCTGCGCAAGCTGCGCTGCCGATACGGTGCGCACCTGATCGCGGCCAAAAGACTGGTGCGCGAGGTGGTGCGCCGCCGCGGCCAGCTGCATGCGGTAGCGTTGCACGCCGATCAGATGCCGTCCTCCAGCGGCCGGCGCCAGTGGCTGAGCTTTCTCGGCCGCGATACCGCTTTTTATCCGGGGCCGGCCGAAATCGCCCGCTTGACCGGTTATGCCGCCTTCTTCGTGCCGATGCGCCGCCTGAGCCGCGGCCAGTACCAGGTGGATTTTCTGCCGATCTGCGCGGCCGGCGAGCGGCCCGATCCGGCAGTGTTTACCGCCCGCTACGCGAGCCTGGTCGAGCAGATGATCCGGGCAAATCCGGCCGACTGGACCTGGGTGCACCGGCGCTGGAAAGCCGCGCGCCCCGACGAACTGCCGGAGCGGCAACCCGCGTCGAACTGAACGGCCTGGGCACCCCCCGGGCCTGGCGAGGCAGGCGGGCCGGTTCAGGCCCGCGCGATGCTGCTACGCGCGCCATCCCACCAGTGATGGAAGCTGCGGCCCACCTGGTGCATGTCGGCGTTGAACTGCTGTGCCGCCTGGCGCGCGCCGTGGGCGATGCGCCGGCCGGCGTCGGCTGAGCGCTGCCTGACGGCCACGCCGAAGTGGCGGGCGCTGCTGCGGATGGTGGCTACCCTGGAACCCGCTGCGCCGTAGTCCGGCTGCGCCGCCAGAACGGGTGCGGCCATGGCGAGTAACGCGATTGCTGCGGGGAGCCGAAGTCGTCTGCGAGTCATTGATGCATCCCTCGACGCGTTATCCAACAGACTGCATTTTAACATTTTCCGCGTCACCGCGCCCTGTCGCCATTCGGCGACAGCCGATAAAATACTTATTTATCAATGTGTTAGTTAGGAAGAATTCGTCGCGTCACGATGGTCTTGGGCGGCGGGGCGCCGGTGCCACCAATGATCTTCCCCGGCTGGGCTGCACTGGACCCCAGGACGGTGGTGCGCGCTTTGAGCACCGTGCTGGTGCGTTGTTTGGCCACGGCTGTCGTGCGCTCGCTGAGCACCGCATTCGTGCGCTGCTTGAGGACCGCGGTCGAGCGCTGCTTGAGCAGCGCCTGCGGCGTGATCGTGCCCTTGCCGCCGGCCGCCGGCGCCAGTGTTGACGGCACCTTCGGCGGGACCACGGGCTGGAGCTTGAGCGGCGGCGTCGGCTGGACCTTGGGCGGCGGTGCGGGCTGCATGGCCGGTTGGAACACCGTTACTTGCGTGTCGGCCGCCAGCGCCCGGTCGGGCAGCGCTGCGAGCAGCACGGTCAATACCAGCGTCGAGCTCAAGCCGGCCAGAACTGCATGTGAACCTGAGTCAGGCATCCAGGGATTATAACTGCCGGGCGGCTGCGAGCTCCCCTGTCGGCCGGCGCAGTCAGCGCCACTGATCCTGCGGGTGGCGCGAGCGGGGCGAGCGACGCGATTGGCGTGCCTGGGGCGCTGCTTTCGTGCCGCGGCATTAATACATGCCACCGTTGATCGAAATCACCTGGCCGGTGATGTAGCCCGCGCCGTCGGCGGCCAGGAAATCGATCAGCCCGGCTACTTCCGCGCCCGTACCGGCGCGCTGCATCGGCACCAGCCGCGCGATGGCGGCGGCGTCGAAACTGCCCTCTGTCATATTGGTGGTAATGATGCCGGGCGCGATGGCGTTGACGGTGACGCCGCGGGTAGCGACCTCCAGTGCCAGCGCGCGCGTGGCCGAGATCAGCGCGCCCTTGGCGGCCGCATAGTTGACCTGGCCGCGATTGCCGATCAGCGCGGCCACCGAGGAAATGTTGAGGATGCGGCCCCAGCGGGTGCGCAGCATGGGCAGCAGCAGTGGTTGCGTTACGTGAAAGAACCCCTGCAGTGAAACATCGATGACCCGCTGCCATTGCAGCGCGGTCATGCCCGGAAATACCGCATCGTCATGAATGCCGGCGTTGTTCACCAGGATCTGGATCGGGCCCGCGCTCAGCATGCCGGCGAGCGCCGCGTGGCTGGCGGCGGCGTCGGTGACGTCGAAGAACAGCGTCTCGGCGCTCAGGCCGCCGGCCTTGAGCTGCTGCACCTGGGCTTCGGCCTGCGCGCGCGCGCGGTGGGCATGCACGTACACGTGATGTCCCGACTGCGCCAGGCGCTGGCAGATGGCGGCGCCGACACCGCCGCTGCCACCGGTCACCAGCGCGCGCCTGGCAGGCCCCGTCACGGCGGCTCGCCGGCCGGCATGCCGGATGCGGCGCTCAGGCTGGCGCTCGCGGGCGCGCCGTGCAACACACTCAGCCGCCCCTGCGCCAGCAGCCGCCCGCCATCGTGCAGCGCAAATGAATACAGCGCGCTCGAGGCATCGCTGTGCAGGCGCTGGGCGCTGACCAGCAGCTCATCGGACAGGTCATCGAGGCGATCGACCGCGAACTCCACCCGGCGCGCGCTCGTGAGCATGCCGAAGCGGCTGCCGCTGGCCGGCGGACACTGCAGCAGTGCGCCGTGGACGGCCACCGCCTGCGCCGCATATTCAATGGCGCAGGCGGCGCCGAGCCGGCCGTGCGCGCGCAGCGGGTTATCCGCGGCGCGATGGCTGCGGCTGCGACAGGCGATGCGCTGCAGGTCCCACGACAGCACCTCGTCGAGCAGGCACATGCCGCCCTGATGCGGGATATGGGCCGCGATCCAGGCATGATCGAGCTTCAAGCGAACACCTCGACCGCCAGTCGCGCACGCTCCAGATAATCGAGCACCACGGTGCCGCTACGCCCCATCGCCAGGCGCTCGAGCAGCGGCAGGCTGCGCGCGGCCGGGATCGAGCGGCGCAGCGACTCGAGTTCGGCGTTGGCCATGGTGGCCGCCGGTGCGGCGCTCAAGCCGATCTGCAGCCGCGGCAGCGCCGCCGCCGGGCCGGCGGGGGTCAGCAGCAATGCGGTGCCAAAGGCGTCGGGAATCGGCCGCTTCGCCCGCAGCGGCTGCGGATAATCGGCATCGTAAGCCAGCAGCAGCACGGCCGGCGCGCCGCAGGCGAGCTGCGCCAGGGCCTCGAGCAGCCCGGCGGCGAAGCTCGCATCGCCGGCGCACAGCGAGGTCGAGCCGGCCGTGCAGCCGTGGGCGATGGTCCAGTAGCCCGCCGCTGCGTTGTGCACCGAGTTGTGGAAGCGCGTCGGCGAGATCAGCCGCTCGTGGCTCGCCAGCGCGGCGCAGATCTCATGGCAGTTGTCGCCATCACCGCCCGAGGAGGTGAAGACCGTCGGCAGCATACGGGCATCGGCCTGCGCCCGGGCCACCGCTTCCGCGCCCACCGCGAGCGCGATTTTAATTATGCGGCCGGCTCGACGCCGTTCCGCCGGCGGCAACACGTCGGGCAGCGGCAGCACGGTGCGCAGCGCTACGTAGGGTGTCTCGTCGCTGAGCACGGCGCGCGCAGCGCTCCAGTCGGCGAGCCCCGGTCCGAGCAGCCCCAATCCCTGGATGCAGCCTGTCAGGGTGCTCATCAGCGGCGCTACGCGGCGCGACCGAACAGCAGCGCGCAGTTGGCGCCGCCAAAGCCGAATGAATTGCTGAGCACGCGGCGCAGCGGGCCGCGCCGATTCTCGGTCAGATAATTCAGCTCGAGCTGCGGATCGCGCTGGCGCCGATTCAGGCCACCGGGCATCAGGCCGGCCTGCAGGGCGAGCGCGCAGATCACCGCTTCGAGCGCGCCGGCGGCGCCGAGCGTATGGCCGGTGGCGCCCTTGGTCGAACTGCAGGGCGTGGCATTGCCGAACAGCGCCGTGACCGCGCGGCTCTCGGCCTGATCGTTGCTCGGCGTGCCGGTGCCATGCAGATTGATGTAATCGACATCGCCCGGCGCAAGCCCGCCGGCGGCCAGCGCCGCCTGCATGGCGCTGCGCGCGCCGGCGCCGTCGGGACGCGGACTGGACATGTGATGGGCATCGCTCGACTCGCCCGCGCCCAGCAGCATGATGGCCTCGGGATCGAGCCGGGCCGGCGCGCGCTCGAGCAGTGCGAACGCCGCGGCTTCGCCGATCGACAGGCCGTCGCGCGCCAGGTCGAACGGGCGGCAGGGCGCCGGCGAGGTCAGCTGCAGCGAATGAAAGCCGTAGAGCGTCGTCAGACACAGCGAATCGACGCCACCGACGATCGCGGCGTCAATCTGATCGGCGGCAATCATGCGCTGCGCGGCGGCGAATACCTTGGCGCTCGAGGAACAGGCGGTGCAAACGGCCGCCGCCGGACCGGTGAGCTCGAACAGGCGGCCGACAAAATCGGCGACCGAAAATGCATTATGCGAGCCGGCATAGTCGAAGCCGGCGGGCAGCGCCCCGCTGCCCGCATCGAGGTGCCGATAGGCGATTTCGGTGGTCAGGATGCCCGAGGTGCTGGTGCCCAGGTACACCCCGATGCGTCCGGGGCCGAAGCGCTCGGCCGCCGCGCGCACCGCGCGATCGAAGTCGTCCTGAACCAGTCCGAGCTGCGCCAGGCGGTTATTGCGGCAATCGAAGCGCTGCAAGTGCGGCGGCAGGCGAATCGCGTCGATGCCCGCGACCTCGCCGATGTAGGTCTGCAGCTCGACGGTTTCGAAATCGCACGGCGACAGACCGCCGCGCGCCTGTTCGAGCGCCGCAAGCGTCGCGGCCAGTCCGCTACCCAGGCAGCTGGTGGCGGTGCAATGGGTCAACTGCAGTGGTGTCATCGAGGCCGTGCGCACAGCAGTACGTTCGCAAATGGTGTTCCTTGACTCATCGACATCACCTGGCAGTCGAAGCCGCACTCGAGCAGCAGCGCGCGCCACGCGCCGAGGCTGCGACAATGCTGCCGGATCCAGCCGCGCCCGCGTGCCAGCATCACCGCCTGATCCCAGCACTGGCCGCATCGAAAGCGCAGGCCGCCGGCCGCATCGGCCACGCGCAACAGCAGCAGTCCGGCCGGCGGCAGCGCTGCGCGCACGCGAGCCAGCAGCCCGCGGTGCGCATCGGCCTCGATATAATGCAGTACATCCAGGATGACCACCGCATCGGCGGCGCCGAATTCGGCGCTGCGGATGTCGCCCTGCACGATTTCGGCCGCATCGCCCAGTGCGCGCCGCGCGCGCGCCACGGTGCGTGGCATCAGTTCGATGCCGCGGATCGCCAGCCCGCGCGGTGCGGGCGCCCAGCCCGCGGGCCAGGCCCCTTCCGCTCCGCAGTGCTCCGCGGCGCGCAGCACGGCGGCCAGCAGCCCGAGTCCGCAGCCCAGATCCAGCACCCGCCGTCGTCCCTGCAGCAGGCCGTGCTCGAGGATGGCGCGATAGGCCGGATCGCCGGCCAGCTTGCCGCGTGCGAACTGGTAGGCAAAGCGACCCACCATGCGATAAGGCGCGCGGGCGGCGTCCAGTAATTCGGCCGGCAGCGCCGCCGCGCTCATTGCAGCGCCTCGCGCAGTGTCACCGGCCGCAGTGAGCGCTGCGCGATCGCCTCGATCAGGCGCGGCAGCACTTCCAGCACCACCGGCGTGCCGCCGGGGCTGCGGGCCGCATGGCCGTCGTGCAGCAGCAGAATGTCCCCGGCACGCAGATTGCGGCACAGACGCGCCAGCACCCTCGCCGCATCACTGCTGACCGTGTCGAAGCCGCGTCGCGTCCAGCTGGTCAGCTGCAGTCCCTGGCGCTGCAGTACCGGATCGAGCAGCGGATTGCGCAGACCCGCGGGCGCGCGGAAGAAGCGCGGCGCCGTGCCGCTGACTTGCGCCAGCGCCTGCTGGGCGTGCGCGATCTCGCGGCGCAGCCGCGTCGGGCCGAGCAGCGAAAAACTGTGCTCGTGCCGGTGGCTGTGATTGCCGATCTCATGGCCGGCCTGCACGCACTCGCGCACGCACGCCGCGTGGCGCAGCGCGCGCTCGCCGATGCAGAAGAACGTCGCGCGCACCCGGTGTTCGGCCAGGATCGCCAGCACCCGCGGCGTCACCTCCGGATCCGGTCCATCGTCGAGCGTGATGGCGACCTCGCCGCGCGCCGCGGCCGCGGCGGGCAGCCGCGTCCAGTTGGAGCCCAGGCCGCTGCTGCGCGGCCACAGGCCCAGCGCAGTGAGCTGCAGCTGATTGGCGATCACCGCGCCGAGTGTCCACGGCCACCAATGCGGACGCAGCGCCGTGAGCAGCAGGGCGCCGCCGTGCAGCAGCGCCGATGCGCGCAGCAGCGGCGCGGGGCGCCAGTGCCGCGCGTCCAACCCCGCCGGCGGCTCGTGGCGATCGGCCGCGATGCGATGCTCGTCCGGTGCTGGCGGCGGTGCTGGGCTCAAGGGCGGCCTCCGTCGGGCGCGTCGCCGCGCTGCCCGAGCAGGTCGAGAAAATTGTGCCAGAGCCGGCGCCAGACCGGCCAGTCGTGGCCGCCGGGAATCACCTGCGTGGAACTGGCCGGCAGCGCGCGCGCCAGCAGCTGCTGCGTGTCGGCAAAGCGATCCTCGCTGCCGAAACCGAGAAACACGCGCGGCGCCGCCGCCGCCGCGCGCAGGCCGCGTACGAAGCCCCAGATGCGCCGATCATCGTCATCCTCGGCGAGCGCCGCGGGCTGCCAGCTGGCAAGGCTTGCGTGCGCGGCGACTTCGGCCGCCACGATGCGACTGCCCAGATACGGCGCCAGCAGGCACAGGCCGTCGAGCGCAGCCCGGGCTTCGGCGGCGAAGCGCAACGCCATGAAACCTCCCAGCGATATACCCCCGAGCCACAGCGCGCCGCCGCGCTCGCGGGCGGGCGCAATGACTTCCGCGTGCAGCCGCGCCAGCCAGCTGCGGTCGCTCAGGTGCGCAAGCTCGGGGGCGGCCAGTATCAGCTCCGCGGCCAGCCCGCGATCGCGCAGTGCCTGATCAAAGCCGGCGCGGACGAATTCATCGAGCTCATGATAGGCCCCCGGCAGCAGCACGATGCGGGTGACCGGCGCGCCGGCGGGTCCGCACGGGATGATCTGGGTGCGCATCAGCTGGCCGCCATCAGGGTGCGCGGGGCCAGCAGCGCCGCGAACAGCAGCGCCAGCAAGGTCCCGGGGGCGACCGTGGCGCCCAGTGCGCTGAGCACCGGCACGCGGGCGAAGGCGAGCACACCGAAGCCGATGACGGTGCAGGCATTGGCGATCAGCAGCGAGGCGAGGGTCAGCGGCAGGGCAGCGCGGTCGCTGTCGGCGGCGCGCCGGTCGAAGAACAAGGCGTAGTTCGAGCCGACCGCGACGATCAGCAGCATGCCGATCAGGTGCAATATGGTCAGGCGGATCCCGGCCAGGGCGAAGCCGGCGCCCACCGCCAGCACCGCCAGCAGCAGCGGTGCAATCACGCGCGCGGTGCGCGCGGGGCTGCGCAGAGCGATCAGCAGCAGCAGCACGATGGCGCCCAAACCGGCCAGCGACAGGTGTACGGCTTCAGCCAGATAGCTGCCGTAGAGCGCGTCGAGTTCCTGCTTGATATTCATCACGAGTACCTGCCCTGGCGCGAGCGTAGCGACGGCCGCGCGTACCCGCACGACGTCGATATCGCCAGGGTCGCGCGCATTGCCGCCATTGGTCGCGTTGGTCGCGCCCGGCGCGGCCCGCAGCGGCAGCAGTGCGTGCCACAGGCCATCGCGCTGCCACAGCAGAGCGTCCGCGGCCAGCGCAAATGAGGTGCCATCGAGGTCGGCGCGCGTGAGCGGTGCCGCCAGGCGCGCGGCCGCCGCCTGCTGCACGAACGGCTGCAAGGCTTCGGGGCGCAGCGTCAGGCCGGCAACGGCCGCCGCCAGGCGCAGGTCCAGGGGTGCCGCCGCCGGCAGACTCGCGAGCCGCGCGACCTGGGTGGCCTGACTTGGCAGAAAGCGCGCCGCGCTGTCGTAGCCGGCGATGACGCCATCGCCGATCAATGCGTCGAGCCGGGCACTGACCGCTTCGGACAGCTGCAATGCCGCCTGCTCGCTGCCCGCATTGACGACCACAAGAGTACCGATATCGGGGGCCCCCAGATCGGCGCGCATGCTCGCGTCCAGCGCCTGTGCCGCGGGGGACACCGGGCTCAATGCCGACAGATCGCGGTTCCACAGCCGATCGCGGTCATGCAACAGCACCAGCGCGCACAGCAGCGCCAGGCTGGCGGCGGCGCCGGCCGCAACCGGGGATCGTAGGCGCGCGATGAGGCGCGCGGCGGCTGACCCCAGCGGCGTCAGGTCGGCCACGCGCAGTCCCACCGGCAGCAGCTGCGGTAACACGAAGCGCGTGACCGCGGCAGCGGCGATCAGCCCGCTGATCGAATACAGTCCGAGCTGCGCCAGTCCCGGGAAGCTCGAAGGCAGCAGCGAGGCGAAGCCGCACACCGAAGTCAGCACGCCCAGGCCGATGGTCCGCCACAGCGAGCGCACGGCGGCCGCCTCGGGGGCGGCGGCGCGGCCGAGCCGCGACTGGACGAACAGGTAAATAGAATAGTCGACCGACTCGCCGATGAGGGTGACCCCAAAACCAAGCGTGATGCCATGCACCACGCCGAAGCCCAGAGCCACCGCCGCGATGCCCACCAGCGCGCCGGAGGCGACCGGCAACAGGCCGAACAGCAGCGTCGGCACCGAGCGGTAGACCAGCAGCAGCAGCGTGACGATCAGCGTGGTACTGAGCAGCGACAGCCGCAGCGCCTCGTGCTCGATGGTCGCGCGCGCCTCGACCGAGAACAGTGCCGGCCCGCTCAGCAGCAGATGCAGCGGCGCGCGCGCGCTGTGCGTGGCGGGCGCCGCGCCATCCGACTCGCGCAGGCTCGCGCCGAAGGCGTCGCGGATCAGCGTGAGCGCGCGCGCCTGCCCGTCGGTGTCGGAGCCCACGGCGCGCGTCTGCGCGATCAGCAGCGCCCGCGCGCCGTCGGCCGAGCTCCACACGCCATGCTCGCGCCGCGGCTGCCCGGCACCCTGCAATTGATCGATCACCTGCAGCGTCTCGCCGGTCGGATCGCTCACGAACAGCGACTTGGCCAGCAGCCCCGCGGGCGATGCCATGAGCTCGAGGTTGTCGGCGATCGCCGCGCGCAGCCCCGCGGCGCTGAAGCGCTCGGGTGTGACCGCGGCGCTGAGCTCATAGCGATGCTGAAATATGAATTCGCGATCCCGGTCCTGGCTCGCGGCCTCGCCATTGCTCAGGCTGACAAATTCCGGGCGCGCGCGCAGGTTCATGGCCAGCGCGTGCGACACCTGCGCGCGCGTCGCCTCGTCGGCGCCTTCGATGCCGATCAGGATCAGGCGTGACGCCAGTCCGTCGCGCAGCTGCTGCACCAGCAACTGCTGCGTCGCGGACGGCGAGCGTGGCAGAAACGCCGACAGGTCAGCGCTGTAGCGTGCGCGCACCACCACCAGCATCGTGAGCGCCAGGAGCAGCAGCCACAGCCACAGCGACCGGCTCGACCCACGCGCGCGTGTCATTGGTGTGGCGTGATGCGCATGACCGAGCGGTCGCCGTCGCTCTGCTGCACCTGCACCTCGCGCACCGCGTCGCCTTCGCCCTGCATGTCGATGCGCTTGAGGCCGGCGGCGAGCTGCGCATCGCGCGGTTCGAGGCGCAGTTGCCAATGCGCGAGCGTGCCGCTGAAGTCGAGCTCGAACACGCGCTCGAGCGCGGCGCGGTCGCCGGCCAGAGTCGCACGGATGCTGTCGATGAGCGGTGCGAGCTGCGGATAGTCGGCGAGCCGCAGTACGCGCCGGCGCTGACCGATCTGCAGCGTCACGATGCCGCGATCGAGCACCACGGATTGCGGCCGCGGCTGCGTGGTGCGCTGTTCGAGATGATCGGGAGCGTCGTAGATCAGCAGGCCCGAGGACTCGAGCGGCTGCTTGAGCATTGATAAATACTTCGTTTCGTTGAAATCGGCCTCGCCGTGGCGGCGTTGCGCCATCAGCGTCAGCAGGCTATCCAGGCCGGCGCCGGCGGCGCTGTCGGTGACCGGCGCGGCGGCGCCGGTAATCGCGGCCGCCAGCAGCAGGCCAAGCCCCCACAGCCGCGGTCTCATCCGCGCGGCGGCTGTGGCTGCGGCGCGAGTGGCGTGGGGGCAGCCGCCGCGCTGCGCCAGAAGTCGAAGAAGTTGAACCAGTTGTAGGGATCGCTGTGGCAGTACTGCTCGAGCAGCGCCGCATAGCGCGTGACCGCCGCTTCGATCGCGGCCTGGCGGGAAGCCGCGGGCGTCGCCGTGAAATCGGCCAGCGCTTCGAACACGACGTGATAGCGATTGCCGCCACGGTAGAGCCCGAGCATGAAAATGACCCGACGCCGCAGCATCGCGGCCGCGCGCATCGGCCCGGTCGGCAGATAGGCGGTGGCGCCGAGGAATGTCACCGGCAGCACACCCTCATCGCCGAAGCTGCGATCGGCCAGCATGCCCACCATCGCACCCTGATCGAGGCGGGCGCGAATCTTCAGCATCGCGTCGATGTGGCCTACCGCGATGATCTCGGGCGGGTTGCGCGGTGCGAGCGCGGCCAGCATGGCGTTGAGCTTGCGGGCGTTGTCTTCGTACATGGTCATCGCCAATCCGAGTCCCGCCCGATGCTCGCCGATCCAGCGCAGCACCTCGAAGCTGCCCATGTGCGCGCCCATCAGAATGACGCCGCCGCCGGCCGCGACCACCTCGTTCATCAGCGGCTCGCCCTGCAGTGACACATCGAACAGGTCGTAGCGCTCGGCCAGCAGGTAGATACGGTCGTGGATGGCGGTAGCGAACGTCATGATCAGGCGAAAGCGATCGCGCGCGCGCGGCTCGCGGCCCAATGCCCGCCGCAGGTAATCGCGCATGCACCGCCGCGCCTTGGGGGCGAACAGGAAGTAATAGCCGGCGATGAGGTACAGCAACAGCCGTCCTGCCGGTCGGCCCAGTCGCACCGACAGATAGGCCATGACGTGCAGCGCGGTCTGGCTGCCGCGCTCCGGGCGGCGACGCCATTCAGCCCTCGCCTCATCGCGCTGTGACGCAAGCTGCGGACTGGAAGTGCTCACGGCGCCGGCACCGCGCTCAGGCTCGCCGCCGGGCGGCGTTCGACGGTGCCGCTGGCTACCAGCGCATCGGCCGTGCGCAGCTCAAAGCGTGCCCGGCCGTCGGGCTGCAATTCGTACTCGAGCTGCAGCGCCTCGCCCGGGCGCACGCCGCGGTGGTACTTGACCGTGCCGATATGCCAAAGCAACCGCGGGGCAGCCTGCGCTGCGCGCGGCGGCGGCGCGTGCTGCGCCCGTTCCGCGATCTCGATAGCGTGCAGGGTCTCATCGAGCAGCACCACCCCCGGCACTACCGGGAATCCCGGGAAATGGCCGGCCAGCGCCGGATGATCGGGCGTGATGTGCAGCCGCAGACTTTGCCGGCTCATGCAAATAAATGTGCCTGCTGCAGCGCCGCCTGCGCCGTCAAGGCGCGCAGCGTGTGCAGCGGCAATTTGCCGGTGGCGTTACGGGGCAAGTGCTCGACCAGCAACAGCGGCCGCGGCAGGAATACCGGATCGATCCGGGCGCGCAGCGCCTGAATGATGTGTGCGACATCGAGCCTTGGGGCCACGACCAGCGCGGCGAGCCGCGCGACGCCGGCGAGCGAGGCTTCGGTATCGTCGCGCACGAAGAACGCGCCGTCGACCACGCCCGGAATCGCGTTGAGCTGGTGGTTGAGGTAGGCGAGCGAGCTGCGCTTACCGGCGATGTTGACCAGATCGGCCGTGCGCCCATGCAGCAGGAAACGCTCCTCGCCAATCGGCTCGAGTACATCGGCCAGTGCGATCGGCCGCTCGACGTGACCGCCGTGCGCCGAGCACTGGCCCTCGCCGACCGTGAGCCGCACGCCGGGCCATAACCGCCATTGATCCTCGAGCGCGGTGCGGCGGCTGGCCATCTGACCGGTTTCGGTCGAACCATAGATCTCCAGCAAGGGGGCGCCATAGCGGCTCTCGACCTCGCGCGCCAGATTCGCCGGCAACATCGCCGTGGCCGAGACGATCAGCTCGAGCGCCGGCAGGGCCGTCTCGGCCGTGAGCAGCGCGCGCAGATGCACCGGAGTGGAAATCAACACGCGCGGCCGGGGCAGGGCGCTCAGCGCCGCGGCGATATCGGCCGGGTAGAACGGACGCTCGGCGCACAATGCGCCGCCACTGTGCCATGGCAGCAGTACCGTGGATTCAAAGCCGTACATATGCTGCGCGGGCACGGTACCGAGGATCGCGCAACCGGCCGGATCGATCGGTGGCAGGCGCGTTACTTCGGCGCGCACGCACTGTACCAGCCGGCCCCAGGTCTTGGCGTGCGGCACCGGCGTGCCCGAGGAGCCGGAGGTAAACACGTAAGCGGCCAGTTGCCCGGCGTCGATCCGCGGCACCAGGAACGGGCCGGGCTCGGGCGTAGCGCCGGCGGCCGTCACGCCCGCTTCAACGTAGAGCAGTTGCGGCAGCTCGAGCGCACAGCGCGGGTCATCGGTCAGGCAGAACACGTCCGGCGCGAAGGCGCGCAGGTGCCGGATGACCTCCGGAGTGTGCGTCGATGGCAGGATGCTGCGCTTGCCGCTCAGCAGGCTGGCCGCGAGCCCGACCGCGAAGCAATAGCGGTCGGTGCAGAAATTGAGCATGTGGCCGCCCGCCGGCAGCCGCGTTACCAGCGCGCGCGCATCGTCGAGAAACTGAGCCGCGGTAATCCCCTGGCCGCGGCGAAAGGCGATAACGGCGGCGGGCCGGTCGTGCGCGATGAGAGGCAACGCGGACATACGCTGTCAACGAGGCCTCAGCAGCGCGGCGCCGTTTCGGTGCTGGTGCCACGACGCGACCAGTCGCGGGTCACTTGATTCTCTGCTCGGCCACGTACTGTGCGAAACGCCGCAACGAACGGAAGATGCGCGCGTTTTCCTGATTGTCGGCACGCAATTGCACGCCGTACTGCTTGGAGACGATGAGTGCGATCTCGAGAATATCGATGGAGTCCAGGCCGAGTCCCTCGCCGTACAGTGGGGCTTCGGGATCGATCTCCTCTGGCTGCATCGGTAAATTCAATCCCTTGACGATCAGCTGCGCAATCTCGCTCTCCAGCCCGAGCGCATCGATCTGCGGATTCGTCTGTGTGGGCAACGCTTGTTCCGACATGATGGGGTGGTTGTCTCCGGCCCGGATAAGTCCTTGAATGCCAAGGCCGGCGCAGCGCTAATCCAGCCAAATCGGCGCGCATTATATCGGGATTGCCAGCGCCGCGAGCGGCTTTCAACCCCACAGGCGCCGCCACGCCAGCAGCGGCAGGCGCAGCCAGAAGCCGGTAAAAAGTCGCATGTGCATCCAGGTCAGCAGCGCGTTATCGCGCCAGTAATTGAAGTGCGAGACGCCGCCTTCCTCCGGGCGGAAATAGCGCACCGGCGCCGGAATATTGCGCGGGCGCAGCCCGCGCCAACACAGACGCACCGCGGCCTCGGCATCGAAATCGAAGCGCCGCATCCAGGGCTGGTAGCGCATCACCTGCAGCAGCGGCTCGACGGGATAAACCCGAAACCCGAACAAGGAATCGTGCACGCCGGCCCATAGCGTCTCGACATTGACCCAGAAATTCGACAGCTTGCGCCCCTGCACCCGCAGCGCCGGAGCGCTGGCGTCGAACTGCGGCTCACCCAGGATCAATGCGCCCGGCTCGGCCAGCGATGCGGCCATGAAACGGCCGATATGCTCGGCCGAATGCTGGCCGTCCGAATCCATGGTCAGGATATGCGTGTAGCCCGCGGCCCGCGCGGCCTGCGCCCCGTGCGCCACCGCCGCCCCCTTGCCACAGTTGCGCGGCAGCGCCAGCACGCGCAGTCCCGGGTCATCCTGCGCCAAGGCGGTGAGCCGCGCCGCGCTGCCGTCGTTACTGCCATCGACCACCACCCACACCGGGTCCCACTGGGCGCGCGCCGCAGTCACGGTCTCGTATACCCTGGGGCCCGGGTTATAGCTGGGGATCAGCACCAGGTGCGTGGCCGAGGGCGTAGTCAGTGCCACGTCGGGCCGCTTTGCCGCTCGTTGCGGTAATGGCGTTCGGGCTCGGCCACGAACGTCTCCGCATCGGGCGACGGATCGAAGCGCCAGCCCTTGCACAGCAACGGCGAATCGGTATCGATTATGAGCGTCTGCACCGGCACTTGTGCTCGTTTGGCGATCACGCCGGGCCGGCGTCGCCGCGGCTGTGCATGTCATTCATCGCTGTCGACCAACCTGGAAGAGGCGCTGATCATCCACACGATACCCACTCCCCCCGACCAGTAGCTGCGTTGCTGCACCAGCGGACTGTCGATGAAGGCCGCCGCCTGCAGCCAATCATGCCGCACATAGGCGCCGATCCAATAGTTGGGAAAGCGCTTGCTAAGTGCGAGCAGCAGCTGCGAGCCACCGTAGCCGCCCGGGGCTTCGTAGGCCGGCCGCGTCGGCGTGGCGTACTGCGGTGCCACCGTATAAAAATACCCGTCATAGCGGCGCTGCGCATACAGCGGGCCGGCGAGCACCCCGAGGTTCCAGCCAGCCACGGGCCCGATGCCGCGGTAGTCGAGACTGAGATTCGGCGCGAATACCCAGCCGATCGAGCGCGGCGGGGAGGCCACCGTGATGGCGTTGCGGACCGGCGTGCGCACATCAAGCCGCAGCCGTTCATCCGCGCCGCGCCACAGATGCCACTGCAGCGAGGGGCCGAGCTCGAGCGTCGGATCGAGATTGGGCATGCCGGCGCGCGGAGCGCTGTTGCGGCTGAACACCGGTGCCGTGGCATTGAGGCTGATGTCGAATTCCAGATAGCGCTGGTTCAAAAAGCGGCCGTGCACGCCGTCGCGGTCGGCGCGCAGGATGTTGCCGCGATAGATGAAGTAGGGCACCGGCAGCGGATAGCCGTGCACGCTCGATGCGCCGCGATAGTCATTGAAAACTAAGCCGCCTACTCCTAAGCCAAATTCCCACAGTGGCTGCTCAGTGGCGTGCGCCTCCCCGGCGAGCAGCGCGCCCAGCGCCAGCGCCGCAAGCGCCCGGCGGCGGGCGCGGCGCCGGCAACCCGGCCGACTGCTCAGACCGGCTCCCGGGTACCGACCGCTTCGATCTCGAGCAGCAGGTCGTTGCGGCAGATATCGGCCTGCAGGTAGAGCACCCGCGCCGCAGGGCCGACCTGATCGCGCAGTTCGCGATCGATGCTCGGCTGGTGCTCGGCCTGGCGGACATAGACCTTATAGCGCAGGCGCTCGAGCTGGTAGCGCTGGGCGCCGAGGCGTGTATTGGCAGCGCCGATCAGGGCGCGGATATTGCGCACGATCTCGCGCGTCTGCTCCCGCTGGTCCCCGGCGTGCGCGCTCGCGTGACCGACGATGCTGGCGGTGCCGGAGATGAACAGCGTCTGGGCGGCATCGCTGCTGATACAGGCGCGCGCGAAAGTCGGGCTGCGCGGACCGTACTGCGGCGGGTAATCCCAGGCGCTGCACTGGCGCGGATTTTCCAGCGCAATCGGCGCCCGGGGGCCGGCGATGCAGTAAATAGTCAGCGGACTGGCCGGCCCCACTCCCACGGCGCTCGCGGCCGGCACGTCCCCGGCGATGCTGCGATTCAGGTCGATGAACACATCCTGGCGCGCGCCGTTGAAGTGCCAGTAGCGCTCGCCATCGTCGGCGGCGAGATTGATCTCGGACAGAAAATTCCAGATGCGCAGCGGGTAAGGAAAGGCCAGGGTTTCGAGCGCGCCGAACATCTCGCGGTAGCCCGCCTCGGTCGCGCGACGCAACGCCGTAGCGGCGCCGCACAGCGCGCCCTCGGCGAACTCGGCTTCAGCGATGCTCAGGCTGGCGAACAGCAGCCGGCCGTTGTGACGATAGCGCACCCGTCCGTGTTGACCGGAGTGCATCGGCCCGGCGAGACGCCAGACCTCCGCGGCGCCGCGGGCACCATCGGTATCGCCCGCGCCGCCGGTGCTCTCGGCGCTATCGGCACCGGCGAGTACCGGCGCGTTCACCACCGTCAGGGGCATTTCGGGCGGCGGCGCGGCGGCGGCGGCGCCATCGAAGCGGATCACCGCGAGCACGTCCTGCCACCACGTCGCCGGCTGCTGGCGCATGTCGCTGAAACGCAGGTAATCGACTTGTAGGGCTGCTGCCACAGCCGTCAATGCCCGGGCATCGCCGCTTCAGACCGGCCGGATGTTGAAGCTGCGACGCCGCGCGGCCAGGGCCCTGCGGCGTGGATGCAGCAGCGAGAACAGTCCGAATGTCATCTTGAAGGCGCGCACCGACTTCCAGATCGGCGTGCGGCCGAAGATATCGCCGGCCAGCACCGAGAGCATCGCCTCCTTCATGCGCAGCAGATTGCGCGGGGCCAGCAGCAACTCACGCATCGTCGGCGTGGTGACGCGATAAATGAACCACGAGTATTCGCGTGGGCCGCTGCGGATCGAGCGGTCGAAAGCGCGCAGCGCAGCACGCGCGCGCGCCGGCGTACGCAGGCAAGCATCGACAGCGTCGGCGCCGACGAAGGCGCTGTGCATCGCCAGCAGCACGCCCGAGGAGAATACCGGATCGATGAATGTATACGCATCGCCGAGCAGCAGATAACCCTCGCCGTGACTGCGCGTCGAGCTGTACGAGTAGTTGCCGGTGGCCTCGACTTCGGTGGTCAGTGTGGCGTTGGCAAGGCGCCGCGCCAGCGGCGGGCACAGTGCGATGGTCGCCAGAAAGAATTCCCGCACCGGCACCGAGCGCGATTTGAGGTAATAGGGCCAGACCACGGCGCCGACGCTGGTGGCGCCATCGTGCAGCGGAATGAACCAGAGCCAGCCGTGATCGAACCAGTAGATCGAGATGTGCCCGGCGCGCTCGTCGGCGTGGCGTTCGGCGCCGCTGAAATGGCCGAATATGGCCGCGCTGTTGTGCTTGGGATTGCGGCGCTTGACGCCGAAACTGTTGGCCAGAAAAGTATCGCGGCCCGAGGCATCGATCAGGTAGCGGGCCCGCCAGTGCTGCATGCGGCCGTCCTGATGCTGCGCCTCGATGCGTACCGCGTCCACGCCGCTGCCGCCGTGCCGGCGCTGAAACTCGACGCCGCGCACGCGACAGCCTTCGATGACCTGCGCGCCGGCGTGCGCGGCGTTGCGAATCAGGATCTCATCGAATTGCGAGCGCCGCACCTGGTAGGCGTAGGGCATGGATTTGTCCCACGCCTGCGCGAAGCGGAAGTCCTGCTGGCGCCCGTCCCAGGGGGAGATGAATTCGGCGCCCCATTTCTGCATGCCAATGGCGCGTACCTGCTCGGCGACGCCGAGCTGGTCGAACAGTGGCAGGTTGGCCGGCAGCAGCGACTCGCCGATATGAAAGCGCGGGTGGCGCTCTTTCTCGATCAGGGTGACCTGGTGGCCACGGCGCGCGAGCAGGGTGGCAACAGTGGAGCCTGCCGGACCGCCGCCGATTACCAGCACATCCGTTTGGTGCAGCGCTGCATCGCCGTTCGACGCTGCGGCATCGGGCGATCCACCGTCCATCATGGGTCGGATTCTAGCTGTGCCGCCGGGAAAAGTCGTGATACCCGAGAACCGCCCGGCGCGCTCATGAGGGCGTGCCCGCGGCCAGCTTCTGTTCGATGAAGCGCGCCAGCGCGGCGATGGTCGGGTGATCGAAGATATCCGTGACATCGACCAGGCCCGGCCACAAACGCTCGATGCGTTCGTGGATGGCGATCAGTTTGAGCGAACTGGCGCCGATGTCGAACAGACTCTCATCCACGTCGATGCTGCGGCCGTCGAGCTCCTGCTCGCAGATGCCGCGCAGCTGCTGCGTGATTTCGCTGCCGTGCCCACGCGCCGCCGGTTCATGGGAGCGCAGTTGCTCCAGCTCGGCAAGTTCGGCGCTGAAGGCGCCGTCGAGATATTCCTGTTCGAGCAGATGGCGTTGAAACTTGCCGCTGGTGGTCTTGGGGATGCGCCGCACCGGTACCACGGCGCTGACCTCAAGGCCCGCGTGCTCGGCGATGCGGGCCGCGACCTGGCGCGCCAGCGGCAGAAACCCGGCCATGTCGGCACGATGCAGCACGAATACCAGCAGCTCGTCGGCCTGGGCGCCAGCCGGTCGCACGCCCGCGACCACGACCTTGCCGAGTTCCAGCCCCGGTACGTCCTCGGCAATGCGCTCCAGGTCGTGCGGGTAGTAGTTCTGGCCATTGACGAACAGGATCTCCTTGTGACGGCCGGTGATATAGAGCTCGCCCTGGTGGATCAAGCCCAGATCCCCGGTTCGCAGCCAGCCGTCGCTGGTGAAAGTTGCAGCGTTGGCGGCCGCATCCTCGTAATAGCCCCCAGTGACGTTGTCGCCACGGATATGGATGTGGCCGACGTGCTGCGCGGGCATGGGCCGGTCGTCATCACCGGCGATGCGCAGCTGGCAAAAGGGGATCGCGCGGCCGACGCTCGCGAGCCGCACGGCCGCGCGCTCATCCAGCCCGATCGTCTGCGGCTGCGCGCCGACGCCGAGTTGATGGCGGTTGAACGCGGTCGCGCGATAGGGCAAGCCCGGTTCGGGAAAGCTCACCGCCAACGAGGCTTCGGCCAGACCGTAGACCGGCAGCATGGCCCGGCGCGGCAGACCCAATGGCGCCAGGCGGCTCAGAAATTCGTCGCACAGCTCGACGCTGATTGGCTCGGCGCCGTTCATGATGAGGCGCACGCACGACAGGTCGAGTTCCCCGGCAGCGCGCTCGCCCAGCACCTTGAGATAGTGGCGGTAGCCGAAATTCGGCGAGCACAGAATGCTGGCGCGAATACGCGCGGCGTGCTGCAGCCACAGCAGCGGTCGGCGGACGAACAGATCGGTCGGCATCAGATGGGCATGGGCGCGGTTGGCGAGTATGGTCAGATGAAATCCGATCAGGCCCATATCGTGGGTCAGCGGCATCCATGACAGGCTGACGTCAGCCTCGGTCAGTTGCAGGATCTCGCTGATGCCGCGGATGTTGGCCAGCAGGTTCGCGTGAGTGAGCACGACGCCCTTGGGCTCGCTGGTCGAGCCGGAGGAGAACTGGATGAATGCGACATCGGCCGGCCGCGCGCGATAGAGCTTGCCGCTGCGGCCGAGCTCTTCGAGCTCGTCCACCAGAAACGCGCGCGCGCGCAGCGCCTCGAGCGTAGCCAGGTCGTCAGCGCCGGTGGCGAGGCCGCCGACGCGCTCGAGCAGCCGCCGTTCGGTGTAGATGAAAGGAGCCCGCAGCTTGCGGGCGATGCGCAGCAACTTGTGCCGGTGCTCATCGCTGATGCCCGGGGCAACCGGCACGGCGATGATGCCGCCGAGCAGCGCCGCCCAGAAAGCGTCGATGAAGGGCTCGTTGCCCGACAGGAAGAGGATCAGCTTATCCCCCGGGCGCGCGCCCAGACGCTGCAGGCGATGCAGGATCCCGAGCGCGCGCTCGTACAGCTCGCCGAAGGCCACGGTGCGTGCTGCGCTCTCGCCTTCGAGATAGGTCAGGCAGCGTCCGGGGCCACGGTTGGCCTCCAGCATCGCGCTCAGCGTCGCCGCCGTACTCAGTGTGGTCGCATTCATGTGAGCGCGCGATTCTAGCCCAATGCGCGCTGCGCGCTGCGCGTCATCGGAGCCCCGGGCCCAGCGGCCTGCGAGCTTGTCGGGCTGGCATCGATCACGCAGAATCGCGCTCGTTCCCGGTAGCGGCGGTGCGGCGGGCCACAGCATGAGCGAACATAAGCCCGGCGGCTCCATGCGCAACACGATCTACCGCCAGGTCACGGTATCCGGCCGGCGCATGGGTCGGGTGCGCCGCTGGGTCTACAGCCTGGCCGCGCCCACCTTGCTGGGACTGATGCGGCTGTGGTGGCGCAGCTGCCGCATCGTGGCGGTGGTGGGCGAAGAGCATCTGGATGTGGTGCTGGCGCGCTGGCCGTCCTTTCTGCCCTGCTATTGGCATCAACATCAGTTGTTCTGCGCGCGCTACCTGCTGCTGCAGCAGCAGCGGCGAGCGTTGCGGCTGGGGTTTTTGATCAGCCCGTCCGTCGATGGCGAGCTCGGCGCCATGATCGTACGGCGCGCGGGCGGCTTCGTGATCCGTGGTTCCTCCTCGCACACCGGGGCGCTCGCGCTCAAGGCGTATTTCGAGGCCCTCATGCGCGAGCAGGTGTCGCCGATCATTACCCCGGACGGGCCGCGCGGCCCGCGCTTCAAGTTCAAGCCCGGCGCGATCCTGCTGGCGCAGATGTCGGGCCGGCCAATGCTGCCGCTCGCCTATGCGGCCTCACGCGCCGCGCTGGTGCACTGGGATCGCTTCGTGTTGCCACTGCCGTTCGCGCGCATTGCGATCGCCATCGGTCCGCCGCGGGAAGTGCCGCGCACGCTCGACGCCGCAGCCGTGGCCGCACTGCAACTGGAGATGCAGGCAGCGCTGCAGGCGGCCTTTGCGGCGGCGCGCTCGGCGCTGGTGCGAGCGCGCTGACGCATTTGGGGGGAACCTGCCGCCGGCAAAGGGCTGGGACCACGAAACGCGCGTCCGGTGGGGTGATCGCGGGCGCCTTTCCCGACCGCGCCGCCGCTCAACGGTGCTTGGGTTTCGGCTCAATCCTAGACGTGTGTCAATAAATCAGCGGCTTAGCTTGTATTTCGCCAGTGCTGTGCGAGAATTTGGCGCAAATGTCCAAGCCGCCGGGCACCAATCCCGATCTAACGGCGTCCGACGTCCTTGCCCCGCAGTTCTGGACCGGCAGGACGGAACGACCCGCGCCCGGCGTTGAAGCCGCCTGCACCAGAATCGCGATCGAGCTGCAGAATCTGGATGGCGACACTGCCGACGACTGCATCCGCCGCAGCCTCGAGACCTTCCGCGACGCGGCCTCGGCCGATGCCGCCTTTGCCGTGTTCCTCAGCGCCGACGGCCAGCACATCGAGTCCGTGCAGTGCGCCCGCGGTCACTTTGCGCAGTGTCACCCGGAAGCACTGCGCGGCACTCCGACCGAGGCACTGCCGTGGGTGAGCGCCCGCTTCGAGCACCTGCGGCTGTCCGAGTTCCGCGATACCGCGTCCCCGCGCAAGGAGCAGGCCGAGGATGCCGGCACGCTGGCCGAACTGGCGATCGGCTCGGCGCTGCTGGTCGCATTCCGCATCGGCGACCTGCCCGCCGGCCTGCTCGGTCTGGCTTACGGGCTGCCGCGCGGCGGCTTCGACGCCACGTTGCAGTCTCTGATGAAGCTGCTCGGCAGCAGTCTGGCGACCGGTATCGAGCGGCAGCGTCTGTCGCACGAGCTGGAGCGAATCGAGGAGCGCAATGCGCTCGCCGAGTTTGCGGCCAATGACGGTCTGTGGGATTTCAATGTCGAGGGCAATGACGTCTATTTCTCGCCGCGCTGGCGCGCGATGCTTGGGTATGACGAAGCCGACCTGAAGGGCGGATTCGACTGGCGCAGCCTGGTACATCCCGACGACCTGTCGCGCGTGCAATCGGCGATCCGCGACCATGTGGCTGCCAAGACGCCGATCTTCGAGAGCGTGCACCGCATGCGCCACCGTGACGGGGAATGGCGCTGGGTGATCAGCCGCGCGAAGGCGCAGCTCGATGCGCATGGCCGCCTGCTGCGCCTGGTGGGCGTCGAACTCGATATCACCGAACGAAAGATGTACGAGGAGGCGCTGTTTCGCGAGAAGGAGAGCGCGCAGATCACGCTGCAGTCGATCGGCGATGGCGTCATCACGACTGATGCCTCCTCGACCATCGATTATATCAACCCGGTAGCCGAGCAGCTCACGGGCTGGCGTCTGGAGGACGCCATGGGCCGCCCGGTCGAGGAGATCTTCCGCGCCTTCCACGAGGAGACCTGCGAGCCGCTGGAGAATCCCCTCACGGTATCGATCCGGCGCGCACGCCCGATAAAGTCGGTGCGCCCGGTGCTGCTGATCCGCCGCGACGGCAACGAGCTGTATGTCGAGAGTACCGCCTCGCCGATCCGCGCCGGCAACGGCAAGGTTGGCGGCGGCGTGCTGGTGTTCCACGACGTCAGCGAGTCGCGCGAGCTCAATCGCCGGCTCAGCTATCATGCCAGTCATGACCTGCTGACGGGCCTGGTCAACCGGCGGGAATTCGAAGACCGGCTGGAGCGCGCGCTCAAGAGCGCCAAGGCACGCGAGGCTTCCTACGCGCTGTGCTACCTCGATATCGACCAGTTCAAGATCGTCAACGACACCTGCGGTCATAGCGCCGGGGACGCACTGCTCGGCCAGGTCGGCGCGCTGCTCAAGTCCAAGGTGCGCTGGCGCGACACGCTCTCGCGGCTGCGCGGCGATGAGTTCGGCATACTGCTCGAGAGCTGCACGCTCGACGAGGCCATGCACATGGCCGAGTCGCTGCGCGAGGCGGTGCGCAACTTCCGCTTCAGCTGGGAGGAGCGTGTGTTTCGCCTTGGCGCCAGCATCGGCGTGGTGCCGATAACGGCCGACAATGAGGATGTGGCATCGATCCTGTCAGCCGCCGATAGCGCCTGCGCGGCGGCCAAGGAACAGGGGCGCAACCGCGTCCACAGTTTTGCCGAGAACGATATCGAGCTGATGCGCCGCAGGCGCGAGATGCAATGGGCGGCGCGCATCAACGCGGCGCTGGAAGAGGGCCGCTTCGAGCTGTTCCGCATGCCGATCCTGCCGCTGCAGGTCCCCGAGACCGGCGCGCACTATGAACTGCTGCTGCGCATGCGTGACGAAAACGGCCGGATCGTCGCCCCCGACAGTTTCATTGCCGCCGCCGAACGCTATGGCATCACGCCCAGCATTGATCGCTGGGTGGTCGAAAATGCGCTGCGCTGGCTGGTATCGGAAGCGGATGAGCGCGCGCGGCTGGCCATGTGTTCGATCAATCTTTCGGGCCAGAGTCTGGGCGACGACAAGTTCCTGCCCTACGTCATCGATCAATTCCATCGCAGCGGCCTCGATGCCTCGAAGATCTGTTTCGAGATCACCGAGACAGCCGCGGTCGCGAGCTTCTCCCAGGCCAATCGCTTCATCCAGGCGCTCAAGGAACTGGGCTGCAAATTCGCCCTCGATGACTTCGGCACCGGATTGTCCTCGTTCGGCTATCTGAAGCATTTCCCGGTGGATTACCTGAAGATCGACGGCAGCTTCGTGCGCGAGATCCTGCACGATCCGATCGATCGCGAGATGGTGCGCTCGATCAACGAAATCGGCCATTTGACCGGAAAGCAGACGATTGCCGAGTTCGCCGAGAACGCCGAAATCATCCAGATGCTCAGGAACATCGGCGTGGACTTTGCGCAGGGCTACGGCGTCGCGCAGCCGCAGCGATTGCTCAAGACCACCGGCAGTAGCTAGCGCGCTGCGCCCGCGGCCGGCGGGCTATTCCGGCAGGCTGTAGGGCAAGGGCAGCGCCGTGTAGGCCACGCCCTGGCTTGGCAGCAGCTGACCGCTCTCATCGGCCTCCTGTGCGGCGCCGGCCAGCGATGCCACGGCCAGAAACTCGCAGCTTCCATCCGCCTGCGGCACCGCCTCGACCACGCGGAAGCTGCGTCCATCGTCGAGGCGGCCGTGATCGCCGGCGGCCAGTTGCAACGCCGAGCGGCTGCGAAAGCGCTGCAGGCGGCGCTTGATGCGGCCGCGGTAATGCGCGCGCGCGATGACTTCCTGGCCGGTATAGCAGCCCTTGGTGAAGGAGACGGCGTCGATGCAGTCGAGATTGAGCATCTGCGCCACGAATTGGCCCGAGGTGGGGCCATAGACCTGCGCCAGTCCGGCGGCGATGTCGAGTGCGCGCCACTGATCGCGCGACATCGCCGGGCTCGACGGCGGCGGCTCGAGCGCACTGTGCAGCAGCAGCACCCGGGGCTCATCGCGCGGGCCGTAGGCGACGCGTCGGCCGGTCAGCGCCGGGGCGGCGTCGGGGCCGGACAGGCCGCAGATGCGATACTGCGCGCTGTTGTCGCTGATCGTCAGCCTCGCACGCAGTACGTAGCGCCGCAGCTGCGCCGCCATCGCCGGCAGCAGTTCCAGCGGCAGCACGGCGAGGATGTCGCCGTGATCCGCGGCGATGAGCCACAGCAGCGCCAGCGTACGTCCCTGGGGATTGTGCATTCCCGCGCGCAGCAGCGCGCCCGGCGCCAGCTTCGAGACGTCGTTCGACAGCTGGCCCTGGAGAAATTTCTCAACGTCGGCACCGCTGAATCGCAGCGTACCGAAGTCGTCGAGAAGACAGACGGCGCCGAGCTCGTTCATCGCATGAGCCGTATTTTGCCGCGGTCGTGCGGTGGTCGGTGATGTGCAATTCTGGCACACTTGCCCCCATGCCGGTTCATGCAGCAGGGCTTTGCGCGTCGGGTGAGCTTGATGCGAACGGCGCCGGGTCGGCAGCGCCTGAACCACAGCCGCGTGCAGTCCCCGCCTCGCCTTCCCCGGCACCGACGGCGCGGCCGGCGGCGGCGGCGAGCGGCGCGCCGCCGGGGCCGGACCCAACGCGCTTTGGCGACTGGGAAAAACTCGGACGCTGTATCGACTTCTAATGGGGGGCAGGCATGGCTGAACGGCCGTTGTCACCGCATATCACGGTGTACCGATGGGCCTATACGATGACGCTGTCGATTCTGCACCGAGCGAGCGGTGTGGCGTTGGCCGTCAGCCTCGTCGGCTTCGTGCTCTGGCTGGTCAGCGCCAGCCTGGGTGCGGATGCGTATGCGGCGATGCTGCCGCTGTTGACCTGCCTGCCGTGCAAGATCGTGCTGGCGCTGGCGGTGGCGGCGCTGATCTATCACCTGTGCAACGGCTTGCGTCACCTCGCCTGGGATATGGGTTGGGGCTTTGAGCGCGCCGACGCGCGTCGTAGCGCCGTGCTCGTTGTGGCTGCCAGCCTGATTGCCGCCGCAGTGTGCTGCTATTTCATCTTTCGGCTCGGCGCAGGCGCTGCGTGAACCTGCGTACGCCACTCGCACGGGCGTTGCATCACGGCACGGCGCGCGATGGCGTCGGCCACTGGTTGATCCAGCGGGTAACCGCCGCTGCGCTCGCGCCGCTGGCGATCTGGCTGCTGATCGGGCTGCTGGGGCTGCCTGACGCCGGCTATGCCACGGTGATCGCCTGGATCGCGGCGGGCTGGAACCCGGCGCTGCTCGCGCTCACCGTGCTGATCGCCGCCTGGCACGCGTGGCTGGGGGTGCAGGTGGTGATCGAGGATTACGTCCACGGCTTTCTGCCGAAGACGATCGCCTTGCTGTTGTCGGTGTTCGTGCACGTGCTGCTCGCGGCCAGCGGTGTCTATGCGGTGCTGCGCATTGCGCTGCGGAGCGGCGCATGAGCGCGTACGAGTTCGTCGATCACACCTATGACGTGGTGGTGGTCGGCGCCGGCGGCGCGGGCCTGCGCGCCACCCTCGGCCTGGCGGAGGCGGGTCTGTCCACTGCCTGCATCACCAAGGTATTCCCGACCCGCAGTCACACGGTAGCCGCCCAGGGAGGTATCAGCGCGGCGCTCGGGATCATGGGTGAAGACGACTGGCGCTGGCACATGTACGACACGGTCAAGGGCTCGGACTGGCTGGGCGACCAGGACGCGATCGAATTCATGTGCAAGGAGGCGCCGGCCGCGGTCATCGAACTGGAACATTACGGGGTGCCGTTTTCGCGCACTGACGACGGCCGCATCTATCAGCGACCGTTCGGCGGCATGACTACGCATTACGGCAAGGGTATCGCGCAGCGCACCTGCGCCGCGGCCGATCGTACCGGCCACGCGATGCTGCACACCCTGTACCAGCAGTCGATCCGCCGCCAGGCCGAGTTCTATATCGAATACTTCGCGATCGACCTGATCATGGACGATGGCGCATGCCGCGGCGTGGTGGCACTTGATCTGGCCGAGGGCAAGCTGCATCGCTTCCGCTCACAGATGACCATTCTGGCCACCGGCGGCTACGGTCGGGCGTACTTCTCGTGCACCTCGGCTCACACCTGCACCGGCGACGGCGGCGGCATGGTGCTGCGCGCGGAGCTGCCGCTGCAGGACATGGAATTCGTGCAATTTCACCCGACCGGCATCTACGGCTCGGGCTGCCTGATCACGGAAGGCGCGCGCGGGGAGGGCGGCTATCTGACCAACGCCCTGGGCGAGCGCTTCATGGAGCGCTACGCGCCCAATGCGAAGGATCTGGCATCGCGCGACGTGGTCAGCCGCGCGGAGACGATCGAGATTCGCGAGGGTCGCGGTGTCGGTGAACACAAGGATCATATTTATCTGCATCTGGAGCATCTGGGCGCGGCCGTGATCCACGAGCGCTTGCCGGGTATCGCCGATACCGCCCGCATATTCGCCGGCGTCGATGTCTCCCGCGCGCCGATCCCCATCCTGCCCACGGTGCACTACAACATGGGCGGCATCCCCTGCACCATACAGGGCGAGGTCGTCACGCTGAAGAATGGCGATCCGAACGGCGTGGTGCAGGGCCTGATGGCGGTAGGCGAGGCCGCGTGCGTTTCGGTGCACGGTGCCAACCGCCTGGGCTCGAATTCATTGCTCGACCTGGTGGTGTTCGGCCGCGAGGTGGCGCGCCACTGTGCCGAGATCATCCGGCCGGGCGCGACGCAGCGAGCGTTGCGCAAGGACGGCGCTGATCGGGCGCTCGCGCGCCTGGACCGGCTGCGCTATGCCAGCGGGTCGCGTCCCACCGCGGCGATACGCTTGGAAATGCAGCGCATCATGCAGGCGGATGCCGCCGTGTTTCGCACCGGCGAATCACTGCAGCAGGGCATCGACAAGCTGGCGGCGACCTTCGCCTCATTCGACGATGTGGCGGTGTCTGACCGGGGGCTGATCTGGAATACGGATCTGATCGAGACGCTCGAGCTGCACAACCTGCTGCTGCAGGCCGTGGCCACCATACACTCGGCGGCCAACCGCCAGGAGAGCCGGGGCGCGCACGCACGGGAGGATTTTCCGCAGCGCGATGACGTCGCGTGGCTCAAGCACAGCTTATGCTGGGTTGACAGCCAGGGCCGCGCGCGCCTGGATTATCGGCCGGTACACCTGCATACGCTGACCGATGAGATCGAGGTGATCGCGCCCAAGGCGCGCACCTATTGAACGGGGCGGGCATGGCGCGGCTGCCGTAGACTTGCCGCAACCGGAAGGTAGCATGGCTGAATTCAAGCTTCCCCCCAACTCGCGCATCGACGAGCGCGCCGGCAAGACCTATCGGGCGCCGGCTGGCGCGAAGAACGTACGTCGCATCAGGATCTATCGCTTCGATCCGGCATCCGGCGCACGCCCGCACATCGACAGCTACGAGATCGACATGGCGAGCTGCGGTCCAATGGTGCTGGATGCGCTGCTGAAGATCAAAAACGAGATCGACGCGACGCTGTCGCTGCGACGCTCCTGCCGGGAGGGCATCTGCGGCTCATGCGCGATGAATATCAATGGCCTGAACACGCTCGCCTGTACCAAGGCCTGTGACGAGCTCGCTCGCGGCGACATCAGCATCTATCCGCTGCCGCATCTGCCGGTGCTCAAGGACCTGGTGACCGACCTGAGCAACTTCTATGCCCAGTACGCGGCCGTCAAGCCCTGGCTGCAGACCAGCACGCCGACGCCCCCGGACCGCGAGCGGCTGCAATCCAGGGAAGAACAGCAGCGTATCGACCGGCCCTCGGCGTGTATCCTGTGTGCCTGTTGTTCCACGGCCTGCCCGAGCTACTGGTGGAATTCCGAGCGCTATCTGGGGCCGGCGGCACTGCTTGCCGCCTATCGCTGGATTGTCGACAGCCGCGATGAGGCCACCGGCGAGCGGCTCGATGCGCTGGAGGATCCGTTCCGGTTGTACCGTTGTCATACAATCATGAACTGCACCGAGGCCTGCCCCAAGGATCTGAACCCGGCCAAGGCCATCGGTGCGATCAAGAAAATGCTGGTCGAGCGCCGGCACTAA
>Ga0302314_10003466_pt1 | contig 29121 bp, 25 predicted proteins | sample III_Palsa_N2_3_FD_200533 | JGI IMG/M metagenome (GOLD analysis project Ga0302314, IMG submission 200533) | Peat permafrost microbial communities from Stordalen Mire near Abisko, Sweden - III_Palsa_N2_3 | ecosystem: Environmental > Terrestrial > Soil > Palsa > Peat permafrost | place: Sweden...
GACATCGGGAGAACCACCCATCTTGCTCAAGACAGGTCCGCCGCTAGACGCCCGCCAAGTAGGTGACGCCCTCGATGTGCCGCCGCAGCCCTCTTTCTATTATTCGGTACGGCCACAGACCCGCTGGCAGCAGTGCAAGCGTGCCGCGAACTGTCTATCGGGCAGCGTCGCCCGGCGTGAGCTTGTGCATGACGGTGGCGCGCCTGACTATCTCGGCGCTCGCCTTGGCCGATGTGGCGAAGGACTGCGTCATTGACTGGCTCGGCCCTGCCGGCATCTGACCGTAGATGCTGTTGGACGTCTCGAGCGTGCCACCGTCCAGCTCGACGCAGCCCGGTTCGGTGTTGCGGACCGTCATCGCTGTCTTGGCGTTGAAGACGAACACGCCCGCGCCCGAGGACAGCGTGGTCTGGTTCCCGTTGGCCCAGTCGACGAAGTCCACCGTCGTGGCGACGATCGGCGACAGGTCGGCGCTCGTGATCGGATTGCTGCTCTGGTACAGGTCCAGCTTGAGCAGGTCTATGACTTTGCTGGCGACGCTGTGATCGTTCTCGTCGTTGACGTTGTAGGACGCTCCAGTGATGTTGCCGTCGTCGTCGTTCTGGAGCGAGATGGTGAGGGTGTAACCGGCTGGCAGGGTGGCGTTTGGCAGCGACCCGATCGACGGGAAGTAGTTGATTAGCTGGTGTACGTGTCCGGCGCTGTAGGTCCAGTTGTCGACCGCGGCGTAAAGAGTGCCCTGGGGGTCCATGGTGATCACGTACTGCTGGATCCCGTCGACACCGCTGGGGGAGTAGCAGTTGACCTGGAACGAGAACCCGTCGCTGCCCTTGATGTCCTCGGTCACCTCGATCGTCAGGTTGAGGTCAAGGATGTTCGAGCAGTTGCACAGGAAGTAGTTCGAGTTGCTGCCGAGCCCGGCCGCGGGAGCTGCCACCGGATTCTCCCCGGCCGACAGGTCGCCTTCGAGAAAGGCGTACTCGATCGTGTTGGCACTGTTGTTCTGGACGATCAGGTGGTACACCAGGTTCTGTAGGTCGTCGGTGAGCTCGCTCCAGGTGGTGCTGACGCCGAGCTGGTTGAAGTACGGGTAGCCGCCGCCAGTCAGCGCCCACTCCCCGCCGGTGAACGACGGGCTCAGCGGCATCACCTGCAGTACGGGCAGGAACTCGGTCCGGTTGGATCGGGAGAAGAACCAACCGACTGACTGACCCGGACCGATGCTGTTGTTGCCCCACTCGGTCGCCATTGTGGTCTCCTGTCCCTAGAGCTTTACGAGGGTCTTGGTCGTTGGGTCGACCCGGAGGGTCTCGTGCAACTCGAGAAGAGGACGTTGCGAGTCTTCGGTCGAGAGGTCCACCTCGACCAGGCTCTGGCCCTCGTGAGGGACGATGCCTGCCTGGGTGAACTTGCTGCCGGCTGCGTTGAGGTTCGGGACCTTGGCAATGGCCAGGATGCGGCCTTCGCCGTCGTGTAGCACGGACGCTTTCATGTCTAGTTCTCCTGTGTTCTTTTCGTTGGTGGTGACTTGTTCCGGATTCGCTACAGGTCGGATTCGAGGAAGGCGTACTCGATGGTGTTGTCGCTGTTGTTCTGGACGACCATGAAGTAGACGAGGTTCCTGAGATCGTCAGTGAGCTGGCTCCAGATGGTGCTGATGCCAAGCTGGTTGAAGTAGGGGTAGCCGCCGCCAGTCAGGGCCGCCTCCCCGTCGATAAAAGACGGGCTGAGCGGCATGACCTGCAATACCGGCAGGAATCCCTCCTGCTTGTCACGGACGAAATACCACCCAGCGGATTGGTTTGGCGCCAGACTGTTGGTGCCCCACTGACTTGCCATGATGCGTCCTTTCGAGTTGTCGCCCTGTTTTGTCCGGCAGACCTACCTACGACTAAGAGGCGTAAGCAGCGCTCGTGATACAAGCGAAGTGAAACTCCGCCGGGCGCCTCACCTCCACAGAGTGGTTGACACCGACAGGTGGGAGAACCAGCGGGAAAAACGACACAGACCGATACGAGCTCGACCGCTCAATCCAGGCAAGTCGCAGGGGCGGCCGATCGAATTACGCGGGTCGGCTGCTGGGCGCGGCCACGATCGCACGCTGGCGTTGCGAGGTTCGGTGGACGCTCGCCGCATGAAACCAACAGCCGGGCAGACGCCGCACGTCGTCGTGGGGTGTTTCGGAACCGCCCCGTCGGCGGTCATCTTCGCTCGACGTGCTGTGATCGCTCAGTGCGTTAGCGGGATCACGGATACGCCGTTGGCGGTGGTGACATAGATGGTGTCGGCGGCCGGGTCGGTGACGATCGTGCCGGGGTTGAATCCGGGGTAGGTGCCGGCCGGTAGCTTGTGTGGCGTCTGGCCGCAGCCGACGTTCACAAAGCGGTTGCACGTGGTGCCGTCGATCACTGACAGGCTGGCGTCTTCGGTGTTGGTGGTGTAGACGGTCTGGGTGGTCGGGTCAATCGCAAGGTCGGAGGCGCCGAACCCGGCGGGGACCGCTCGGGGGGTCTGGTTGCAGCCGTTGGTGTTCTGGGCGTTGCAGGTGGCTCCGTTGATCACGGCGACGCTGCCGGCGTAGTCGCCCTGCGCCTCGAGCGTGACGTAGAGCGTGTCGGTCGCCTGGTCGATCGCGATTCCCCAAGGGATAAGGCCGCCGGACGCCAGCGGGTTGCCGGGCGTCAGGACCGCGGGAGCCTGGTTGCAGCCGCTGTGATCTGTGCGGTCGCAGGTGGCGCCGTTGATGACGTAGACGCTGTCGCCGACGAAGTTGCCTCCAAGGAACGCGATGTTGGTCGCGTAGATCGTGTTGGTCGCATGGTTGATGGCGATGTTGAGCTGTGAGCTGCTGAACGCGCCGCCGGAGTCGCCGACCTGCACGCTGGCTGGTGTTTGGTTGCAGCCGGCGGTGTTGGTCGCGTTGCAGCTGGCGCCGTTGAAGACCAACAGCACGTTCGCTCCGCTGTCGGTCAAGGTTGCGACGTAGATCGTGTCGGTCGCGGCGTCGACTTCGATGTCGTCGGGGTTGCCGCCGGCCACCCGCATTGTCTTGATGCGTGCGCAGCCGGCGTGGCTGGTCGCGTTGCAGGTGGCGGTGTTGATCACCGACACGCTCCCCGGGCCGGGTTTCGTCGGCGAACCGAAGTTCGCGACATAGGCGGTGTGAGTCAGCGGGTCGACGGTCGCCGCGATCGAGAAGGTCCCGACTTTGGCGTGCGGCGGCGTGGACGCGCAGCCGGTCAAATGGCGGCTGTCGCATGTGAGCGTGTTGACCATCGCGACCGCGTGAGCGTTCGGTAGGGTCACATACAGCGTGTGGATGGCCGGGTCGGCGGCGAGGCCCCCCGCCTGGCCCGCGACCGCCGGCGGCGCCTGACGACAGCCGCTGGTGACTGTCGCGTCGCAACGCGAGGCGTCGATCACCGAGATGTCGTTGTCGGTCTCGTTGGCCGTATACAGCGTCTGGGTCTGCTGATCGAGCGCGACCCCCTCCGGCTGCGCGCCGGTCGCGGCCTGGGGTGGTGTGAGCGTTGCGCACGCCGGCCGATGCGTTCCGTTGCAGATATCGGTGTTGATCACGAACAGCGCGTCGTCCCGCTGATAGGAGACGTACACGCTGTGCAACGAGACGTCGACAACCACCCACAAGGCGTGCTCTGCAGCGTTTTGGACGGGCGTGACGGTGCCCGGAGTGTCGGTCGCGCAGCCCGCCAGGTCGCCGGCGTCACAGTCGCGCAGGTCAAACGCCGAGATCGTGTCATCGTAGTTGGCGGTGTAAAGCGTGTTATTCGCCGGATCGACCTGGCCGGCGTCCGGGCCGGCGGGGTCGCCGCTCAGCGTGCCAATTGCGCCGCACCCCGACTGCACGGTCGCGTTGCACGTGTCCGCGTTGAATACCGCCCAACCGTTGACCGCTCCGATCGTCGTCACATACACGGTGTGGGTGGCCTGGTTCACGTCGACATCGTCGGGCGCCGCGCCGACGTCGACCGTCGGGGGCTCAGTCGTCGGGCAGGCACTCAGATCGCTCGCGTTACACGTCGCGCTGTCGATCATCGAGACGGTCGTGCTGTCCCCAGCTCCGTTGTCGAAATTCGGGACGTACAGGGTGTGGTTGGCAGGGTCATTGAAGATCCCGATCGGCGCCGATCCGACCGGGACCGTCGCCGGCGTCTGCCCGCAACCCTGCGTTTCCTCCGCGTTACAGGTCGCGCCGTTAAACACAGACACCGTGCTATCGCCGACGTTGGCCACATATACGGTGTCGGTCGCCTTGTCGATCGCGACCCCGCTGGGCAGGTTCCCGACCTTGATCGTCGGCCACGGCCCCTTGCAGCGCGACACGTCCTGCGCGTTGCAGCGGCGCGCGTCGATCACCGAGACCGTGTCCCCGCCAGCATCGGGTCCGTTGGCGTTGTTGCCGTTGGCCACGTAGATCGTCTGCGTCGCGGCGTCGACCGCGAGCGCCGACGGCCCGAGTCCTGTCGGCGCCGAACCCACAGATGCCGATCCGAGCGAACCCAACCCCGGACCCAACAATTCGGACAAGTGGAGCTCCGCCGGGTGGCCGACCGCGCCGGTCATCAGCCGAGAAGGCGAGCCACTCCACGTCAGCCGGGACCGTCCGGCGTCAGCCGGCCGCCGCGCGCTGGAGCGTCGGGCTCGCATCGGTGGCTCGACGGTTCGGTGCTGGCGCCCCTGGGCACGGGTTGGGATCGCGCCTTGCGCGAGCGTCCCGATCATCGCTGACGATCGGGCCTGGGCTGGTGTGAGGAACACAGTGATTCCAGCGGCCGAGCCGGCGAGGGCGATCGCGGTGCTGATCAGCGCGCGCAACGCAAGTTTTCTCGCGCGATGATCGCGTTGTGCGTGGGCGGCGACCGGCTGCTTCGGGTCCGCGCTGCTCGGGCTCATTGAGAAACTCCCTGCTCGGGATCGGTAGGGCGTCAGTGTCGACCAGTGCGGATCCCCCGTCGTCGCTCCGAAGGCGGATCTTGGAGAGGCTCGCCTCAGCCTCGGGGCGTACGCGGTTGGGGGGCGCGACGCGCGCGGCGATCGCTCAGGCGCGATGATCCTGGTCTGGTGAGACGAAGCCGGGTTCGTAGGCGAGCACGACGGCTCGGACGCGGTCGCACAGGTCAAGCTTGAGCAGGATCCGACGGACGTGCGTCTTGACGGTCGATTCCTCGACGACGAGCTCGGCGGCGGTCTCGGCGTTCGAGCGTCCTTCGGCGACGATGCGCAGGACGTCGAGCTCACGCACTAGGCCACTTGGCAACCGGGGCTTCTCGGCCAGGATGGACGTCTCTGCGCCACCTCGATTCCGCCGCTGTGCGAGGAGCTACGCCGCTTCGCGGATGTTGCGAGTGTTACCGGCTCTCAGGCCTGCGTCGTCGCCCGGCGCGGGAGCCGTGCGGTCAGGTTCCAGCCCCCGTCTGCGGCCGGTCCGGCCCGGAGCGTGCCGCCATCGTCGTGCACGCGCTCGCGCATGCCCGAGATGCCGTGCTGTCCGCCCGTCCCCTCCAGTTCCGAAGCCCCGCTCGGCGGCGGCCCGTTCTGGACCGTGATCGTCACGGTGTCAGCGCCGGCGTCGATGATGATTTCGACGGGGGCCCCCGGCGCATGTTTCACCGCGTTGGTGAGCCCCTCCTGGGCTATCCGGTAGGCCGTCGCGCCCAGGTTGACGGGCAGCGCGTCGTGCGCGCCGCTGAGTCGGCAGGTGGCGGGTATGCCGGTCGCGGCGGCGCGTCGGACGAGCTCGTCGATCAATCCCAGCCCGTCGACGGTGTGGTTGGGCGAATCCCCGCCCAACAGCTCGAGGAGGCGGCCGAGCTCGAGCTCGGTCAGGTCAGCGGCAGCTTTGATGTGATCGAACGCCTCCGCTGCGCGGGCGGGGTCTGAGGCAAGCTGTCGTTGGCCGGCACCGGCCTGCACGACCATCATGCTGATGTTGTGCGCGACGATGTCGTGCATCTCACGAGCGATCCGGACGCGCTCGAAGGCGACCGCCTCGCGCGCGAACGCCTCACGCTCGTCGTCGAGCTCGCGGGCTCGCTCCGCTAGCTGGACAGTCAAACGACTGCGGGATTGCACGACCGCACCGGCAACCCACGCGGGGACGGTGAAAACGAACATCGTGACGGGGTCTGCGAAGTCGCCGGCGCTGGAGCCGATTATCACCGCCACGAGGCCGAGCAGCCCGCGCGTGTTCTGCTCACGCGAGCCAAGGGTGTACGCGAACAGCATGAACGCAAACGCGAAGACGGTCGGCGACGCGTCCGACCAGCGGTGCCCGATCACGACGCCGGGAACGAACCACACAGCGCCGGCAACGACCGCAGCGGCGAGCGGGTAGCGTCGGCGAACAGGGATCGCCACGCAGCCGACAGCCAGCGCGACCGCGAGACCCGCCTGCGGCCCGTTCCCGTTGCTCTTGGCTGCAAGTAGCTGGGCGGCGCCAGTGCCACCGACCGCAAACGCGACCGCGGCGTCCAGGCGCCATCCGGCGCGCGCCATCGCGGCTCTCAGCGCCTCATGCATAGGCGGTCATCAGCGGCAAGCGCACAACCGTCTGCGAGCGGCCCGCTCGCGCTCCGGTTTCGAGCTTGCCGCCGTGCAACGCGACCCACTCGCGGGCACTGGCGAGCGCGGTGGCGGAGTCGACACCGCCGCGCGCCGGACCAGCGAGGCCGATCTCGAGTACATCGCTTGCGAACCTGAGCGTGACATCGACGCGCGCCTCGGGCGCGTCCTGGAGCGTCTGTAAAAGATGCTCGACGATCCGATAGCCGGACAGCTCGAGGCCGGCCGGAAGCCCTTGCCGATCGCCGTCGACCGTCAGACGCACGCTGGCCGTGGTGGCACGCTCGAGCAGCCCCTCGAGGTCGGCGAGCCCCGGCTGCGGTCCAGTCGGGGCCTCATCGCGCAGCTCCCCCACGATCTCGCGCATCTGCGCAAGCGTCCTGCGGCCCTGGTGCTCGATTTTGGCAAGCGTCTCGCGAGCGATCTCGGGCTGCTCGCCTGCGACGGCCGCCCGCCCGCTCGTCGCTTCCACCGCCATCGCCCCGATCCGCTTCTGCAGCAGCCCGTCTACGCCCGCGGCGACGCGCGCACGCTCGGCCGCGACGGCGACCCGAGCGGTCCGCTCTCGCTGCTCGCTCAGCTCGCGGGTGCGCTCGCGCAGGCTCGTCACGATCCCCTCGCGCGAATGCACAAGCCGCCCCACGCCCCACAGCGCCAGCACCAGCACCGCGCCAGGAATGGAGAACTTGAAGGTGAGGTTAGGGTCATATCGCGCCTGGGCCACGATCGCCACGACCGCCAGCGCAGCGCCCGCCTGCGCGCGGCGCAGCTCGCAGCGCACGCCGACCGCGAACACCGTCAGCGCTAGCGCCGGGAGTCCCGCGCCGCAACGGACCATCGAGCCGATCACGAGCCCGTTGAACAGGGCGCCCGCGGCGAGCGTCGCGACCGCGGCGAGCGGAGCGCGTCGGCGCCACGCCACTGGCACCGTCATCGTCAGCACGGCGAGCGAAGCCCAGAAGCCCCCGTGCGGGTGGCCGGTATGCACTACCCCGCTCGTCTGCGCGACCGCTCCTGCGCTCAGCATCAGAGCGAGAAGTCCGTCGGCGCGGTTGACTCCGCGTACCCCAAACAGCGACGTGCCGAACCAGCCCCTGACTGTCCGCAACATCTCGTGCATCCCTTTCCGGTCGGTGACATTGTCGCGACCGCGCCCCGGCAACTCAACTCGTGCACGGTCCGATGACGATCGTCAGGCTAGGGCGCCGTCGAGCACCCCGCGTCCGTCTCAGGGATGATCTTGAGCCCAGCCCCGTACGCCAGAGAGAGGAGCGAAGCAGCGATGGGCCCAGCCGAGGCCACGCCGGGCGAGATCTCGGTGCTGATCGTCGATGACCAGCGCCTGGTCCGCGCCGGCTTCCGCGCGATCCTCGAGGTCGAGCCCGACCTCCGGATCGTGGGCGAGGCCGCCGACGGCCTCGATGCCATCGATCTCGTCGCCAAGCGCTCCCCCGACGTCGTACTGCTCGACATCCGCATGCCCGGCATGGACGGCCTCACCGCGGCGCGGCGGATCATTGCCGAGACCGACAGCCGCGTCCTGATCCTGACGACGTTCGATGCCGACGCGTACGTGTTCGACGCCCTGCGAGCGGGCGCGAGCGGCTTCCTGCTCAAGGACGTCCCGCCCGAGCAGCTGTGCTGGGCGGTCCGCAGCATCGCCGCTGGTGACGCACTGATCGACCCTGCGGTCACGCGCCGCCTGATCAAGCGCTTCGCCAATGCCGCCCGCCCGACCGACGGCGTCCCCGATCGCCTCGCGGGATTGACCCCGCGCGAGCTCGACGTCCTGCGCCTAGTCGCCCAAGGGCGCTCGAACACCGAGATCGCCGCTGAGCTCGTCGTCGAAGAATCGACGGTCAAGACACACGTCCGCCGTATCCTGCTGAAGCTCGACCTGCGCGACCGCGTGCAAGCGGTCGTACTTGCCTACGAATGCGGCTTCAGCACGCCCGATCCGAATACTGGGGCCTGAGCGAGCCACGCGCGCTCGCAGGCGACGGCCTACGCCCAGAGGCTTACCCAAACGCCCGTTAGATCCCCCCGCGGGTTGACGACGGGCACGGCGCTCGAGCCGACACTGAAGCCCTACCGACCATCGAGTAAGGAGCTCTCAAGTGCATCCGAGCAACCCAGATCCACAGCAGCCCGTCGCCGCCCAGGCGCAGCGCGATCGTCATCTCCGCCGGATCGGCCGGCGAGCCCTCGTCGGCCTGACGATCGCTCTGGCCGGCGCGACGACGGCGATCACGGTCTCCCTCGAGCCAGCGCAAGCGAGATCGGAAACGACGATCAAGTTCGTCTCGCTGACCAAAGCGGCGACGATGATCCCGACTGGCCTGATCGAAGCCGACGTCGATCGCAACCCGGCAGGGAAGGTGATTGGATCCGACAGCGTCAACTGCCGCAACACCGCGCCCAAGACGCCGCCAAAGTGCGCGGTCACCGTCGACCTGGCCAACGGCGATCTCTTCCTGCACACGACCCCATCGCCCACGGGCGTGACGGGAAGCCTTCTCGACGGGACCGGCCACTACGCGAACGCGACCGGGACCGTGATCGCCCAGCCGGTCACCAGCACGAAGACCAACATCACGATCACCATCGACAAACTCTAAAGCGCCGCAGGTGCGGAGACCTCGATTTGGGGCTCCGCACCTGCTTTGCGCGCCCGACGAGCTTCTCGTCTACCCGACAGGCGCCCTGCGTTGCGCGGAAAGCGGATCTCGTCACTCGAGCCGCAGATGAGCGAGCGGCAGCCTCTCGTCGGTCAGTCCTCGCCGCGGGCCGGGCAGCCCGGCCCCCCGGCCCCGGTCGCACAGCTGAGGGCGAAGATCTGCCGGCTGGCATTGGCGACCGGTTTGGTCCCGTGCTGGCAGGTCACGACTCCCATCTGGTCGTAGGGGCACACCCAGCTGTCGTAGCGGCTGCCCCCAGTGCCGTTCCCGACGAGGGGCTTGCCCTTGCCGGCCAGGACCGCCTTCAGCAGCTTGCCGGCGATCGCGCAGTTGACCTTCCCCTTTGCGATGTAGACGCCCCAGCGCTGGCTCTTGACCGTGATCTTCTCACACCGCGGGACCTTCCCCGACGACGCCTCCGCCGTTCCCGCCACCGCCAGCGCCGTCGTCGCCACGCCGCACGCTACGATCACCGCCAGCGCCGCCGCCCGTGTCCGCCTCGCCCTCACCAGCGCTCCATCGTCAGTCAACCCCCCGCAGGATCATCGCCAACCGCCTGGTGCGGGTGGCCGGTGCCACGAAGCATATCCGTGACTATGACGGCCGCACCCGATTGCATTCGGATCCAGTGCCGGACCCGTCAGTCGTGCGGCGGCCCCGTGGCGGGAGACCACGCCGGAGCATTCCTGAGCGCCGGTCCCATGCTTGCCGGCAGACACGTATTCAGCAAGGACTGTGAGGCTCGTCGATTGCATCAGCGGCTTCCCGTAATCGTTTTCCGGCCGTCGTCGAGCAGTGCCCCTAAGGTGGCCTCATCGAACTGCGCGCTGAGGATCTCGTACGTCCTCTCTTGGCAGACTCGCTCGGTCTGCTGCAGGGTGGCGCCGACCCGGTCCATCATTGCCACCAGTCGCAACTCCTCAAGCCGCCGAATCTCGCTCTGCACGTGCTCGAGCCCCGCGACGTTCGCGAACGCCGGACCGCGCCACAGGCACAGCGCCTCCCGCAACCGCCCCATTATCCGACCAGATCACACCCGCCACAAGCTGGACGAGCTCGCCTGTGAACCCACGGTGACCTAGCCGTGACCCCGCGATCCGATGCTCCGCTCACCCAGACAGCACCGTCGTCCTTCCGCCCGCTAGCTGACTCTTATCGTCAGGCAGCTGTCCGGGGCGGGGCTGGCCATGATCCAAAGCGCGGCCACGGCGCGGCCCCCGCGCCCGCCGATACGACCCCGTCGGCGACGAACCAGAAGCCCGCGAGCTTCCGGTCGGGCTTCCGACTGGTTGAAGCGCCGAGAGAGCAGTCTTAGCCCGGTCGCACGCCGCTCTTAGATCTGTCCTACACGGCAGGCGGATGCTGGCTGCGTCAACTGTGAGCTTCGAGGATGCAGCGGGAAGGGCGATATGAGCAAACCCCATGAGATCACGCGCCGTCAGGCGCTCACGGCGGCGGGTGCCGCCGGCGCGGGACTGGCAGGTGTGAAGCTCGCTGGCCTGGTTGCCGGGACGTCGGGTGTCTCGGGACAGGCGACCGCGGCTGGGGTCACGACGGTCAGCTGCACGACCGTGACTCCGGAAAAGGAGCCGGGACCGTACTTCGTTGATGTGCGGCTCAACCGCTCTGACGTCCGGACCGATACGAGCACCGGGGTCGCGCAGGCCGGGATCCCGCTGGTGATCACGCTGTACCTGTACTCCGATGACAACTGCACGCCGTATGGGGGTGCCGTGGTCGACATCTGGAACGCTAACGCGGAAGGTGTCTACTCCGACGAGGCGTCTGAGAACAGCACCGGCACCAACTACCTGCGCGGCTATCAGGTCACCGACGCCGACGGGATGGTGCAGTTCACCACCAACATGCCCGGCTGGTACTCCGGCCGCACGATGCATCTTCATGTCGAGATCCGCGCCTTCGACAGCTCGTCTGATCAAACCTTCGAGTGGCAGACCCAGCTGTTCTTCGGCGACACGATCGACGCCGCAGTCGCGGCCACCTCCCCGTACACCACCAATCCCAACAGCCCGCGGGTGATCGACGAGAACGATCGCGTCTGGCAGGAGGACTGGACCGGGGCCGGCGATACCGGTGTCGTTGACGACGGTGCTGAGGTCACCCCCACGCTCACCGGCAATACCAGCGAGGGGTACTCCGGGACGTTCAACATCATCCTCGCCGGGCTGCCCAGCACCAACGCCGACGGGTTCGGCGGAACCACGGAAACCAGCACCACGACCACGGCGACGACCACAACACCGACCACCACCTCTCCGACCACGACCACCCCGGCCGCGCGGGCGTACCTCCGCAGGTTTCACTGGACGCGCACCCGGTCTGGCAAGCGGACGCTGGTGCTCGGGTTCCGCAACGACGAGCCGGTCTACGCCACCGTCGAGCTGCGGCGCGGAAAACGTCGACTGGCGAGCGATGGCCCCACGCACATGCGCTCCGGAGACCGCGGCCTTGAGCTGGCGGTCAACGAACACATTCCAGCGGGTGACGCGGTCCTGGACATCGGTTTTAAGGACGCCAAGGGATATGACCGCGCGGTCACGCGTGCGATCAAGATCCCCAACCTCGAGCACCGCCGGCCATGACAGCCGGGCGCCGCACAATCCGACGGCAGGTCAGCGCCGTTGGTTTGAATGAACCTTCGGGGGAACCTTGCCCTTGACTGTCAGGGACTGCGCCCCCAGTCCCTGACCCCCGGGGGGCCCAGACGGATCTGGGCCCCCCGGACCCTCTCCCGTCTAAGCGAGGTGGCGCGCAGGCGCGCTGCGGGGGCATCGCCTGCGACGCCGGCCTCGCCAGACTTCCGCAACTCATGTTGCGTGGCGGATCGTCCTCGTGAATCTCCGCCATATTGGTCGCCTCGACCGCTCGCTGGAGGCTCCCGGCGAGGGTTGGCGCCTCGTCAACCACAGGTGGACCTACGGCTGAGCGGGGAACTATGTGGCCTAGCGCGGTGCCTGCGCCGCGCCAAATGCACGGCGAACTTCGAGCTGAACGGGGACGGCAGGCCGCTCGGGTTGAATCTCGCCGTCCTGGGCCTTGACCTGGAGCGCGCTCCAGGTCTTAGCATCGCTTCTCGGAGGTAATTTGACGATGACGAGGACTTTCAGCATTGCGGAGGCCGCGAGTCAAGCGGGGATGAGCATCGACGCGTTGCGTTATTACGAGCGGGCTGGGTTGATGCTCGGTCCCGTGGAACGCGCGGGCTCAGGGCACCGCCGCTACGGCGAGCGCGACGTGGGGTGGTTGGTGTTCCTGACGAAGGTCCGCAAGACGGGCATGCCAATCCGCAGAATGCGCGATTACGCGGAGCTTGTCCGCGCCGGTCGCGGGAACGAGGACCAACGGCTGGCGCTGCTGGAACAGCACCGGGGTGCGGTGATCCGGCAGGTGGAGGAGATGCAGCGCAACCTGCAAGACATCGACCGAAAGATCGATGGCTACCGCACGCGAATCGCACCGGTGGAGAACAGCTTGGCCCATCGGCGCGTTGCTTGACCGTAACGGCTAGGCGGTCGCCAATTACCGGTGCCGTGTCGGCGGTCGGCGCGGCGACCGCCGTCGCGCATGCTCGCGTCCGTTATGCGGCCTTGCCCTGCGGGCGTTGGGAGAGTGAAGGACGGAGGGTGCAGACCGACACGGGTGAGGAGGGTGAGATGACGAGCACACACAACGATCAGGAGGATGAGATGGCCAATCAGACCTTGAGCGCCGTGCCCAGCACGAACGACGCGTCCCGCAGCGTCGTGCGTTCGCTTGACACCTACCGCCTGCTGGGTCGGTCCGGCCTGCGGGTTTCGCCGATGGCGCTGGGGACGATGACGTTCGGAACCGAGTGGGGTTGGGGCGCGGACGACGTTGAGGCGCGGAAACTGTTCGACGCGTACGTGGAGCGGGGTGGCAACTTCATCGATACCGCCAACAACTACACGAACGGCACCTCCGAACGGCTGGTGGGGCAGTTCGCCCACGACCGCCGCGAGCGACTCGTGATCGCCACCAAGTACTCGTGCTGGAGGCAGCCGGGCGACCCGAACTCTGGCGGCAACCACCGCAAGAGCATGATCGCCTCGGTCGAGTCAAGCCTCCGGCGGTTGGGCACCGACTACATCGACCTGCTCTACCTCCACGTCTGGGACGGCACGACACCGGTCGAAGAGATCCTCCGCGGATTAGACGACCTGGTCCGCTCAGGCAAGGTGCTGTACGTCGGGATCTCCGATACCCCCGCGTGGCAGGTCTCACGGATGCAAGCAATCGCCGCCCTGCGCGGCTGGGCGCCGCTGGTCGCACTGCAGATCGAATACAGCCTGATCGAACGCACCACCGAACGCGACCTGATCCCGATGGCGCGCGAGATGGGCCTGGGCGTGCTGCCGTGGGCAGCGCTGGCCAAGGGCGTACTGACCGGCAAGTACACCCGCGCCGACCTCGACAACCCCGACAGCGCACAGACCCGTAAGAACCTCGCCGTCGCGGCGGGGGTGCTCAGCGAACGCGGACTCGCGATCGCCGAGGCGGTCCGTGACGTCGCAACCGAGATCGGCCACACACCATCCCAAGTGGCCCTCGCCTGGACGCTGCTCAACCCGGCGACCACCGCCCCGATCGTCGGTGCCCGGACGTTGTCCCAGCTCGAGGACAACCTCGGCGCCCTCGAGGTGACCTTCACCGAGAGCCAGCGCGCGACTCTGGACAGGGCCAGCGCCATCGACCTCGGCTTTCCCCACGAGCTCCTCAATCGCCCCCGGACCCGCGGACACGTCTTCGACGGCACGCGCCTCGAACACCACCCATAACCCCTGCCTGGTCACGCAGTGTCTCGGGGCAGACCGATCTTTGGAGCGCGTTGTCGAGACGAGCGAGGGACCGCTAGCAGGGAACCAGCTAGCACTCAGGCCGACGCGTGCGCGCATTCCGCGCAATCCGAGACTGCAACCGCGTCGCGGGGAATACTCCTCGTGAATGAAAGCCGGGCTTGAGCCTTTTCACGACCCCGCTGGCTCCTCCAACTTGAAAGGTTCCGGCCGAGAGCCTTGTCCGTTTGCTGAGGCTGAGGAGCCCGCGCGCCACTCCAGGGACCGCCGCTGAGATCGCCAGGGGGAGCGATGGAGGGCGCCCGGTGGAGGCTGAGCGGGGCTCACGTAGTGATTCTGCAGGGGTAGACTTGCCGGTCGATGCGCACGTACGCGCCGTCGCTCCTGCTGCGGGCGGTGTTCGCGCCTCGTAGGGGCGTGGGGGTCGACGCTGGGCGTGCTGCCCAGTGGTGGTATCGCGGCAGACGATTTGCCCTTGGCGCGAGATCCGATGGAGGGCGCCGTTGAATGGGACGGGACTCCGCGGGGTGGCCAAGGAGCAGGCAGCGTTGCGACGGGTGGCGACGCTGGTGGCGCGCGGAGCGGAGCCTGAGGAGGTGTTCGCGGCGGTCACCGCGGAGGTCGCGCGGCTGTTTCCCACCGACTGGACGGTCATGTGCCGCTATGTGCCCGATGGCGCGTTCACCATCGTCGGCAGTGTCGGGAGCTTGGGAAGGCCCTGGCCCGTGGGCGGCCGCTGGCCGCTGGGGGGAAACAACGCCGCGACGCTGGTGTTCGAGACGGCGCGTCCCGCCCGGCTTGAGAACTATGCCGGAGTGAGCGGTGCGCACATTGACCAGGCCCGCGAGGACGGTATCCGCTCGACAGTCGGGACGCCGATCATCGTCGAGGGCCGCGTGTGGGGCCTCATGGCCGTCGTCACGACCCGGGAGAAGCCACTACCGGCCGACACCGAGGCGCGCCTGGGATCGTTCACCGAGTTGGTGGCGACGGCGGTCGCGAACGCAGAGAGTCGGGCCGAGCTGGCCCGGCTCGCTGAGCAGCAGGCGGCGTTGCGCCGCGTCGCGACCCTGGTCGCACGGGGCCCGTCTCCGGAGGAAGTGTTTCTGGCGGTCACCGACGAGATCGGGCGGCTGCTTGCGGCTGACATGTCACACATGGTGCGCTATGAGTCCGACGGCACCTTCACCGTCCTCGCCAGGGCCGGGGCACGGGCACACTTTCCCGTGGGCAGCCGGTGGCCGCTTGGGGAAAAGAACACCCTCACCGCGATCATATTGGAGACCGGCCGCCCGGGCCGAGTCAACAACTATGCCGATTTCAACGGCCCCCTCGCTGACGAGGTCCGCGCAGGGGGCGTCCGCTCGTCGGTGGCGGCACCCATCATTGTCGAGGGCCGCGTATGGGGTTTGATAGGCATCAGCTCGATCCGGGAGGAGCCGCCGCCGGCCGACACCGAGGCGCGCCTCGCCTCGTTCACGGAGCTGGTGGCAACGGCGATCGCAAACGCGGAGAGCCGCGCCCGGCTAGCCCGTTTGGCCGGAGAGCAGGAAGCGCTGCGTCGCGTCGCGACCTTGGTCGCTCGGGGTGTGCCGCCTGAGGGAGTGTTCGCGTCGGTGAGCGAGGAGGTCGCGCGGCTGTTTCTTACCGACGGGGCGCATCTCAGCCGCTTTGATTCCGACGGTACGTACACCGTCCTCGCGAGCGGAGGGAAGCCCCTTCTTCCTATCGGCAGCCGATGGCCGATCGGGGGAAAGAACCCCACCACGACCATATTCGAGACCGGACGTCCGGCCCGCATCGACAACTACGACACCACTGCCACTGGCGAGCTGGCTGATCACATCCGCGAGGTGGGCGTACGCTCAGCGGTCGCGACGCCAGTCATCGTGGAGGGCCACGTGTGGGGGGTGGTAGGCGTCGGCTCGAACCGCGACGCGCTGGCGCCGGACACAGAGGAGCGCCTCGCCGCGTTCACCGAGCTCGTAGCGACGGCGATCGCGAACGCCGACAGCCGTAATCAGCTCACCGCCTCCAGAGCCCGTTTGGTCACCGAGGCTCACGAGGCCCGGCGCCGTGTGGTGCGAGATCTCCACGACGGCGCGCAGCAGGGACTGGTGCATACGATCATCGCACTGAAGCTGGCCCGACGCGCGCTTGACCAGGGCCAGCCGGACCTGGCCCCGCTGATGAGCGAGGCGCTCCAGTACGCGGAGACGGCCAACGACGATTTGCGCGAGCTGGTGCATGGCATCCTGCCCTCGGTCCTGACCCGCGAGGGGCTGCGAGCCGGAGTAGATGAGCTGGCCGCGAGGATGTCGATCCCGGTGCAGATCGACATCGGGGTGCCACGGCTCCCGCCCGTGATTGAAGCGACGGCGTACTTCGTCGCGGCCGAGGCGCTGACCAACGTCGTCAAGCACGCGCGGGCCGAGCGGGCGAAGGTCAGCGCGTTTGTGAAGGACACCACGCTTTTCGTGGAGGTTCGCGACGATGGTGTCGGCGGCGCCGATCCGCGCGGTCCCGGGATGGCGGGGCTCAGCGACCGCGTGACGGCCCTCAACGGCCGGCTTACCGTCGAGAGCCCTTCTCAGGGCGGGACGATCCTCGCGGCGACGCTGCCGCTCGACTCCAAATAACGCGCCGGCAAAGGACAGGTCGCTGAGGCGGTAGCCGACCTGGCCGCTGTTGTCTAAACGATCCCGGTCAGCGCGGGGTTGGTGGCGGGGCGGGCCGGTGGCACACAAACCATGCCGTTGCTGAACCCGGCCGAGCCGATCCCGAAGGCGGCGTTGAACCGGTCGAGGTTGACGACCATGAGATGTGCGGTGATCTCGACGAGCTGCGTGTTGCTGAAGTGCTCCATCATCTGCGCGAACAGCTCGTCGGTGACCTCGACCGGCGTGCGCATCACGGCGACCGTGTAGTCGAGCGCCAGCTTCTCGCGGTCTGTGAAAAGGTCGCTCTGGCGGTAGCCGGGCAGTGCCAGCAACTCGTCGTCGGAGCAGCCGGAGTTGCGGCAGATCTGGGAACCCAAGTCGACGCAGAACTCGCATCCGATCATCTGCGCCCCCTTTAGCTCGATGAGGTTCTTGAGGCGCTCGTCGACCGACTTCCCCTTGCGCACCGCCTGGTTGAACTTGCCCATCCCCGTCATCATCTTCGGCCGGTAGGCCCAGATCTCGATCGGCTCCAGACCGCTGCCGGTCTGCGCTGCGCGGCCGGTCAGTTTCTTCGTCATCCTTGGTCCGAGCATGTAGATGAGCTTGACCATCGGCCCGGCCTTACGCTTCGACACTCCCTCGATCCGTGCCATCTGGCACCTCCTGTCACGTCGGTTTGGGTTCGCGGGTCTACCCCTTATGACCCGCCAGACCAGGACGATGTGACAGAGATGAGCGAACTTCACTTGGCCGAAAAGTTCGACCGTCAGCGCCCTCGGCTGCGGGCGGTCGCCTACCGGATCCTCGGCTCGCTCAGCGAGGCCGACGACGCTGTGCAGGATGCGTGGCTACGCCTGTCGCGTACCGACGCGGAGCAGCTCGACAGCCTCGAGGCGTGGCTCACGACGGTCGTCGCCCGGATCTGCCTGAACATGCTCCGATCCCGCCGGACCCGCAGCGAGCAGCCGCTCGACGGCCTGCGGCCGGAGCCGATCATCGACGACCCAGCGATCGGGACCGATCCCGAACACGAAGCGCTGCTGGCCGACGCGGTCGGGATCGCGCTGCAGGTGGTGCTCGACACACTCAACCCCGCCGAACGACTCGCGTTCGTGCTGCACGACATGTTCGCCGTTCCCTTCGACGAAATCGCGGAGATGCTCCAGCGCTCACCGCAGGCGACCCGCCAGCTCGCCAGTCGCGCCCGCCGACGGGTGCGCGAAGGCGCGCCAGCACCAGACCCGGACCTGACCCGGCAGCGGGCCGTCGTCGATGCCTACTTCACCGCTGCCCGCGACGGCGACCTCGATGCGCTCGTGGTGGTGCTCGACCCCGACGTCGTGCTCCGCGCCCACCGCAGCGACGGCGACCCGGTCGAGCTGCACGGCGCCTCCAGGGTCGCTCACGGGGCGATCACGGCCCGGCGTTTCGCGCCACACGTTCGTCCGGCACTCATCAATGGTGCCGCGGGCGTGGTCGCGTTCGACGGTGATCTCCCGTTCGCCGTGCTCGCGTTCACGGTCGTCAACGATCACGCGGTCACGATCGACGTGTTCAACGACCCTGAACTGGTCGCCAAACTCGACATCCACGGCATCACCGCCTAGCTGACACAACTACGGTGTCGGAGGCTCTGGGACGGGCATGGCTGCCTTCTTTCTGGAGTCGGAAGCCGTGCAGATCGAGATCATTTCGCCACGAAGACGTGCTTGTGGACGCATGCTGGATCGCTGAGGACGCGGGACTACATCCAGCGACCATGACCGGATCCTCGACCGGCTCGAACAAGGCCGGTGGGTCGCCCGCGAGCGCGACCCATCCGACCGGCGCGCCGTCCTCATCTGGCGCGGACGGCGGCAGGCTGAAGCTGGAATGGGAGGTCCTGGAGGCTCGCACCGGCGCCCGTGTCGAGGATCTACTGTGGTGGGATCACGGCCACCTATGCGGCTTCCTCGGCCTGTACAGCGGGTCCTGGTGGAGCTGACCGGAATGGTCGCTCCGGGCTCTCGCCGACGCGGCGTAGGGACTGCGCAGGACTACTTCTCGATCCCCACCAGCTGACCCCCTCCCGCTGCTCGCGTTTCACGAAGCTGGAAGCGTGTCGACCCTGCGTGGACGGCGGTGGCCGGCTTCCGCTTAGCCCGGGCCGGGGACGCGTGGGCTCCCTGGCTCGATCTCAGCTAGCCCGTGACCGTCACGTTGACCGTCCGGCTGGCGATCGTGGTGCCCGGGACGCCGGGTGGTAGCAGCGAGCCGGTCTTCGGATAGGTGTAGGCCAGGCGCAGGGTGCCGCTGTAGGGCAGCGCGGTTTTGATGTCGATGTACCCAGTCCCTGGCGCGGCCTCCACCGTCGTAATCGTCTTCCAGGGGCCGTGGCCGCCGGTCTGCATCTGGATATCCACGAGCCGAGAAGTCTGGTCAGTGAACGCCGCGGGCCGCGCGCCGCCCCAGATCTCGGTGTTCGCGCCGCGGCGCACGGTCGTGTTCGGCAGCCACACCGGCATCCGGAACGCGTTCAGGGTCGCCTTCGGCGCGCCGGTTGAGGTGTACAGGCCGCTTGAGAAGCCCGGATTGGGGTCGGGTGGCGGGTCCGTGATCAGGTACTGGGAGTAGGCGGCGACCCGCGGGTTCTTGTAGCTGAGGTACTCGGCCTGGTTGAGCTCGACAGCGGCCTGCGCCGGCGACGGGTCGCCCTTCCCTTTGCCCTGTGGCGGGGAGGTGATGTAGCCGAACTCGTCGTTGTAGATCGGGAAGTGCTTGGCTGACCCGTAGGCGCGGGTCATGCGGTCCAGGGCCGTCGCGACCCGCCCGAGCACCGGGAACGTCGCATCGTTGGCGTTGATCGTCGCTGGGTTAGCGTCGGGCGCCTGCTTGGAGTCATAGGCGTGAACAGCGAAACCGGTGGCGTCAAACAGCGCCGGGTTCTGCGCACGGAACTGGCGTGAGCCGGCCGCATCGGCGGGACAGCCGATCTGAGTCGCGGCGATGCCGCGCAGCGGCCGGTAGTCGGCGTCCAAACAGTAGACATAGCGGACGAAGTCCAGCGCCCGGGTCTGGGCGGTATTGCCCGGCAGCGGCCCCGGGTGCCCCGCCGGCCGCAAGGCGTAGCCCTTGGCCGCGATCTCGCCGATCAACGTCGTGTCATGCGCGTGGCCGGTCTGCTGGACCGCCGTCCAAGCCGCATCCAGCAGCGCGCGATAGCGCTCCGCGGAGGCCGACACCGTCGAGCCGTCGATGGCCTGCGGGCCGAGGTCCTGCCCGAAGTTCGGCTCGTTCCAAAACGACCAGAAGTGCACCCGCGGCAGCGCCGCATTGGAGCCCGCCGGCGTGAAGGTGCCGTCATAGCGCTCGGCGACCGCGTGCACGAACTGTCCGTACATGGCGGGGTTCGGCTCCCAGCTGTAGTAGCGCCGATCGTCGGTGTAGCCCGGCGAGCTCGCGGGCGGGTTGGTGCCCGACGCCCACCGCGGCGACCCACCAGTCAGCTCGAAGTCGACCGTGATCCCGTCCTGCTGGGCGTACTCGACAAGCTGGTCATAGGGCCGCCACTTCGACGCCGGGTACGCGTTCGGGTCTGACCCGTCAAACCCCTCCGGCGGCTGCTTGGCCGCCGGATCAGGCGCCAGCGAATACCACGTCACGAACACGCGCACGGTGGTGGCGCCCAATGCCCGAACCAGCGGCAGCTCGGTCGCCGGCGAGGCGAGGATCGCGTTGTCCTGCACCATCGTGATCTGCCTGCTCGAGACGGCCGCGTTCGACGTGACCAACGCCTTGACGCTGTCCCGTTCGCTCGATCTTGATCCGGAGCCACCGCAGCCCACGATCAGGAGCATTCCTCCCAGTAGAACGAGGGACGATGCCAGCCGTCGGGGACACATCCTCATGCTGAGGTTACGCGCCAAGACAGCTGCCGTCAGAGGCGGCCCAACGCAGGCATCCCGTGAGTATGCCTCAGGCAATCCCAGCAGGGGCGGTCGGGCGAGCGCCAAGCGGGAAGGGCGACGACTGGGACCGGGGCCCGTCGCACCGGAAGCAGGTCCTGTCGTGCGGGCGATCGGAATCGGGGCGGAGCGATCACCAGGCGCGGCCGGGTCCGGCGACTCGGTCGTCGCCGAAGCGCTCGCTGCGTGTAAGCCGCCCCCGCGGTGGATGCGATCGTCCATCCGACGCGACGGGTCCGCGACCGGGATCCTTGACTGAACGAATCGTTTGGAGGTCATCGTGAGCAGTAGCGTCGGCAATGAGATTCCTTCGTCATCGGCGCTCGCGCTGGCGGGCACCGCGGCACTGGTGACGGGCGCCTCGAGCGGGATCGGAGCTGCGACCGCGGTCGCGCTTGCCCGGCAGGGGTCGCAGGTCGCCCTCGTGGCCCGCCGCAAGGACCGCCTCGATGCGGTCAGGGAGAGAATCCGCGATCAGGGAGGCGTCGCGCTGTCGCTGGAGGCTGACATCAGCGATCGGAATCAGGCAACCGGTGCGGTGGAGCGGGCGGTGGCGGAGTTCGGACGGCTCGACACGCTGGTCAACAACGCGGGCATCATGCTTCTGGGCTCGGCGCTGCGCAGTTCCGTTGAGGATTGGGAGCGGATGGTCGCGCTCAACGTGATGGGTGCGCTCTACGTCATACACGCTGCGCTTCCCCACCTCGTGAGCGCTGCTGAGGATTCACCGCGCCTGGTCGCGGATCTGGTCAACGTGAGCTCCACGGCCGGACGAATCGCCCGACCGGGCGCCGGGGTTTACGCGCTCACAAAGTTCGGACTCGCCGCGTTCTCGGAATCGCTGCGCCAAGAGTGCCTCTCGCGCCGAGTGCGAGTGAGCGTCGTCGAGCCGGGCACGGTCGACACAGAGATCCTCTCCCACCTCCGCGAGGACGTCCGCCAGGCGCTTCAGAGCCAGATCGGATCGATCGAACCCCTGGTGCCCGAGGACATCGCTGAGGCCATCATTCACATCGTAACCCGCGACCGGCGGGTCGCCGTAAACGAGGTGCTCGTTCGCGCGGCCGCACAAACCTGGTAGCGACGTTGTCCCTCTGTCGCCAGCGCCGACGACCGGTCAGTCGCCATTCCGATCGTCGGCTCAGCGCCCTCGGCACGAGCAAAGCGGTCGTCCGCGGCGACGCTTCCGGGCGCCTGCATCACGCCTGCAGGGGCCACGCCCGACGTCTGCCTCACTGCTCGAGCGAAGGGATACGCTGCCGCGTCGGTTGGCGCAAGAGCACCCTGACCCGGTCGTCCGCCTCAGGCTATGACCACGCCGACCGAATAGCCTCCGATGACCACAGCCCCGGCCCGCTGGAGCACCCTGAACATGAACGTCTGCCCGGAAGGCGCGCCGGCCGGGACCGTCCCGGACACCTCGACCTTCCTGCTCTCCCAGGCATCCAGCTGATGGGCCTGCGAGATCCAGGCGAACGGAGTCGACCCAGCGTCGGCGCCGCTCAGCACGGCTTCGGTGAAGGACGGCAGCCGTCGCGGGAAGAAGGCGCTCGGCGGAACGTAGCCGGCCGACTCCCGGACGACCGTGACCTTCAGCGACAGTTGGGAGGTCGGGCTCGCCACAGCCGTAGCCAGGTCAGCCATGAAAGCCTGAATGGTGGTGAGCAGTGGCCACACGGGCACGACCAGCAGGCTGAAGAGAAGCGAGTAGGCACATCCGAACGGAATCGTGAACAGCTCCTGCAACTCCGCCGTCACCGCCGGCGTCTGCAGCAACAGCGACGCGGGATCGTTCGTCAACTGCTGCAGCAGCGTCGGGATCGTCCCGTCGGCGAGGTCACTCGCCAGTTGCTCGCTCGGTGGCTGATACAGAAGGATGTCAGGCCCGAGCGCCCCGAGCGCTGCATACGGACTGTTCAGCAGCTCAGCAGTCGCGTCGTCACCACCAGACAGGCTCTTTGCAGCCTGCTTCAACGTCTCCCAGTGGAACGCAAATCCAGGCACGGCCACACCCCTCCCGGCATACGTGGCGGTTATACTTCCGACGCAATCGACCAGCAGGCCCCAGCCCCTGGACAGCTTCCAAAAGCATACGGCTGGGTGCACCCTCTGTCAACGTATTAGCTCGTGTCCAAGCCCCGAACTTGCAATAAACGAGGCTGTCGTAAATGAGCGATGCCACACTAGTTCCGAGAGTGTTGGAGGGGCGTGACTCCCGCAGGACCAGATGACCTCGTCGTCGCTGACGCCACGATCCGTGGCAACCCCAGGGTCTTGGCACAGTGAGCTCAGCAGACCACAGGTTTGACTGCCGAAAGTTGTGGGTCTAGACTCCGACGAATCGGGGGTTGGGCTTGGCGCTCTTCGGGCCAAGCCCCGGCGCAATTCCAAGCCAACATGCCGCCTAGCGGGAGCATTTCTCGCCCACGCTGGCGCAAATCTGTGCAAATTGGCCACGCTTTATGGGGAGATTGTCATGACGAGGTCACGGAAGGTCGCGGGTTCAGTGCAGAGTACGCAGCGGCGTTGCCATCAGGTCAGAGCATCGTGGCTCGTTTTCGCCTTGGCGCTCTTCGCGTCGCTCACACTCGGCGTTTCGCTGGCTGTGGCTAACACCCCGAATCTCAAAGGGACGTGGGACTGCTGCGGAGCCGGTGGCGCAGCGGCGCAGGACTTCGTAATTACCTCAGGATCGGGCGCTCTTGCAGGATCGGCAAAGCTGCCGGGCGGCGAGGTGTTTGCAACGATCAGCGGCAGGGTCAGCGGGCACACCGTCAGGATCGTCACGACGTACAACAGCTTCGATCCAGGATACGTCGCGACGTTCGCTGGAACTCTCTCTGCCAGCGGCCAAAAGATCACAGGAAATTGGAAAAGCAACGTGGGCCAGTCGGGCACCTTTACGGCAAACCTAGCGTCTAAGCCCAAGAAGACGAAGAAACCCAAGAAGACGAAGAAGCCCAAGAAGACGAAGAAGCCCAAGAAACCCAAGAAGCCCAAGAAGACGAAGAAGACGAAGAAGCCCAAGAAACACAAGAAGCCCTAGGAGCTCGATCAAGCGACGCGGCCCCTCACGCATAGCCGAGAGCATTCTCGCGTCAAAGCGCTCTCCGAGTGTGTCGCGCGTAGGACACAGTTCTTGCACGAAATCAGGGGGACTCGACAGCGCTCCGCAGCGAGCTGGCTCTTGCTCGCGTTCTGCGGCCGAGCAGAGCCGCAGCCTCGGCTTCGTGGCCGTGTCGGCGACGCTCCAGCACGCTCGTGCGCGCCTTCGCTCAGCAGCTCGCGGACGTAGCAAGCCACCACGGGGGCGTGGTTGCACACCCCTCTCGGGTCAGACGGTTGGTACGGTCATGCCGTGTTGGCGTTGTCATGGAGCGGCGGGAAGGACTCGGCTCTTGCGCTGCACGAGCTGCGGGAACGATCCGGACCGTCTCCGCGCGCGCTGATCACGACAGTCACGGCCGACTACGGGCGGATCTCAATGCACGGCGTCCGACGTGAGCTGCTCAGCCGTCAGGCGCAGGCGGCCGGCCTGCCGCTGGTCGAGGTCGAGATCCCAGCCGCGTGTTCTAACGATGTCTACGAGCAGCGAATGGGACAGGCGCTGGCCGAGGCGCCGCTCGCAGAGGCCCAGACGATCGCGTTCGGCGACCTGTTCCTCGCCGACATCCGGGCGTATCGAGAGGAGCGGCTCAGCCGGGTCGGCAAGCAGGCCACCTTTCCGCTGTGGGGGCGCGACACGAACGCGTTGGCCCGGGAGTTCATCGCGGCGGGTTTTCAGGCGGTCCTGGTCTGCGTCGACCCGCGCCGGCTCGATCCGTCGTTTGCCGGCCGGCGATTCGACCCGGAACTGCTCGCCGATCTCCCAGCGGACGTCGATCCGTGCGGCGAGAACGGCGAATTTCACACGTTCGTCTACGCGGGTCCCGTCTTCAGCGCGCCGATCGCCTGCCACGTCGGTGCGACCGTAGAGCGCGACGGATATGTGTTCTGCGACGTGCTGACGGCCGGGTGAGAGCGCGAGACCTCCACACAGGGCGCGCGGCTCGAGGATGCGCCTTCTCACCAAGGAAGCAGTACCGAATGGCGGTGTGCGGAGCCGGCCGAGCGTGGGCGCCCTCCAGTGGGAGTGATGATCTCTGTTGCTCAGTTGGATCCGCGATGTCGGGGGCTCGCCTGATCGGCTCGACTGCCGGCGCTGAGCGGGTCACTAGGCTGGTCGCTCATGGCTGGCAAGACATGGTTCATCACCGGTACGTCGCGCGGCTTTGGTCGCGAGTGGACGAAGGCCGCGCTGGATCGCGGCGACCGCGTCGCCGCGACGGCGCGTGACACGAGCGCGCTGGACGACCTCCGGTCCGAGCACGGGGACGCGCTCCTCGCGCTGACCCTCGATGTCACCGACCGCGCGGCGGCGTTTGACGCGGTGAAGCGCGCCCACGAGCGTTTCGGCGGCTTGGACATTGTCGTCAACAACGCGGGCTACGGCCACTTCGGGATGGTTGAGGAGATCTCAGAGCAGGAGGCTCGGGCCCAGATCGAGACCAATCTGTTCGGCGCGCTCTGGATCACGCAGGCCGCGCTGCCGTTCTTGCGCGAGCAGGGCAGCGGCCACATCATTCAGGTGTCCTCGATCGGGGGCATCTCGGCGTTCCCGAGCGTTGGTATCTATCACGCCTCCAAGTGGGGGCTGGAGGGGATCAGTCAGGCACTTGCCCAAGAGGTCAAGGAGTTCGGGATCAACGTCACCCTCGTCGAGCCGGGAGGCTTCTCGACCGATTGGAGCGGTTCATCGGCCTCGCACTCTGAACCCAATCCGGTCTATGACGCAATGCGCGAACGCCAGCAGCAGCGGCGGGCGGGCAACGCCCCGGGAGACCCGACCGCCTCGGCCCGCGCGATTATGCGTGTCGTCGACGCCGATCCGCCGCCGCTGCGGGTGTTCTTCGGCACGGCACCACTTGGTATCGCCGAGAGCGATTACGAAGGCCGCCTGGCAACCTGGCGCGAGTGGCAGCCGGTGGCCGAGCTAGCTCAGGGAGACAGCGAGTAGTCGTCCAGAAGCGACGGCGATCCGGACGTTGCCCGACGGCAAGCATCGATGATCTGACCGCGATAGTTCGCCCCTCCGGGACTGGGCGGTCATCGCGGCGGGCACCCGGATCACCCACTCGGCGGCGGCAATCAGCGCCGCCTCCAAGCGCGCGGAGACGTGCCGGCGGTCCTCGATCGCCCACACCCGTTCCACCGGTCGACGTTCGCGGGCGGGCTGGACCCGGACGCTCGCGACCTGCAGCAGACGTATACAGCGTCTAAGCCGGCTGATGACGGCGATGGGGGTTTCCCGCATCAGACTACCTGTGAGTACTGATGTCTCGCTGGCCGCTCGGGAATACCGTCGTCACGTGCAGATGCAAAGTGTGATGCCGCGATCGATCGGCGCACGGAACCCACCTGCACCTCACCGGTCGAGCTTCAGCAACCGACGCTCAGCGCGCGCTGATCATCAGTTCGCTTACCCAGCTAAATGCTCGAGCACCGCAACGGCATTCAGTCACAACGAAAGGGCTCACCATGAGCAACGTCACGATTCGCAGTGCTACGGAGTACATCATCGGCAGCGAAGTCGCCGGCAGCGACGGCGTCTGCGGCGACCTGCAGCGCATCATCGTTGATCCTGCCGCACGAACGATCACGCACCTGGTGATCGAGCCAAGACACCGGCCAGGCGACGGGCATCTTGTCCCGGTCGAACTCGTGGACTGCGCCGGGAACCAGATCCAGCTGAGGTGCACCACGTCTGAGTTCCAGAAGCTGGAGGACGCTGAGGAGACACACTTCCTGCCCGAAGCCGGCAAAGCCAGTTACACCCAAGATCAGATGCGCTCGATCCCTGCTTACGGCGGGTTGGCCGGCGGGGGCGGGATGGCCGGCCTCGGACCAGCGCCCGCTACGGGCGGGATGGGCGTCGGCGGCATGGGCGCAATGGGCAGAGGACCGGTCCGGCAGGCGATCGTCACCGAAGACCAGGTTCCCGCGGGCGAGATTCAGCTATGCGGTGGCCAGCCGGTGCACGCCACCGATGGCACCATCGGACGCGTCCAAGGACTCGCTGCCGATCCCAGCGATCATCACGTGAGGCACGTCCTGCTGGACGACGGACACCTGTGGGGCAAGAAACGGGTGGCGATTCCGATCGGCGCCGTCACTGGCGTCGATGACGGCGTACGGCTCAACCTCGCCAAGGACCAGGTACGTGACCTGCCGGCCATCGACGTCCCGGACTGGGCATGACCCACGAGACTCGATCGCGAGCATCGAGTCCGGGACCGTAGCCCATCGGCGACGGCCCCGGGCCGGCCGGGCTTCAGCGACCAGGCGCGGTCGGCTCTGCAGGCGCATCGCCGCATTTGTTTTGCGCGGCGATCACAATCTTCGCGTCACGCAACGCCAACTAGGCCGGGTACCGACAGCGGTCGAGGGTTCCCCGCGTCGATGCCTCGCTATACGCTTATCGCGTGAAGCCGCCCGGAGGCCTGAAGCTTCAACTCGATGCAGCTCGCCGCGACGACCGACGTCTTCGTTCTGCTCCGGTGTCCGTCGCCAGTGTGGGTGGTGAGGACGAAATCATGCTCGTCACTGATTCGCGTGGCCGCCTGCGCTACCGGCTGACCGCAGGGGATTACAGGCTGCAAGTGCAACACGCCCCGGAAGTATCGTTCGCGGTGGCGGAGCACGGCTGGACTCCAGTTCGCGTTCGGCTGCACTGAGCGCGGCACGACTCACCCTCCGGCGCGACCCGTGCGCTGGAAGAGACGCGCACCGGCTTGCGATCCGCCGATGTTGCTCAGCGCAAGGGCCGGGCTGCGCTTTGCCGTGATCGCGCGAACGGGCTCGCCGAGATTCCCGATTGGGGGCCGCTGACCAGAAGCCCGAGAGAGTGATGGACGCTAGCCGTACGGCCAGGCCAGACCGTTCCCGAGGGGAGGCTGAGCCGGCCGCGGCGGAGGCAGCCGAGCCTAAAACGGGTTTACCTGACGGTGAGACGCCGGTAGCGTTCAGAGTCGAAACCATGCCCGTGCCGTCACCGGAGATCAGCGCATGTTCCCCTTGCGTCGTGAATCGTGGCGGACCCTGCGTTGATCGAGATGCCGATGACTGAACCCCTTCGCCAGCCCGCAGCGATGATCCAATCCGAACTGCTCTGGCCGGTGTTCTCGAGTGCGTGCCGGCTAGGTGCGGGGTGCGGGGTGCGGTGGTGGGCCCGGCGTGCGACCGGATGGAGCGTTCGGTGAGTGGTGACGAGCTCCGTGTCCTGGCTGACGAGCAGGCGGCATTGCGGCGCGTCGCGACACTCGTCGCGCGCGGGGTACCCCCAGAGGAATTGTTCGCGGCGGCCACCGATGAGGTCGGCCAGTTGCTCCCGGTCGATTTCGCGCTCATGGGCCGCTACGAGACCGACGGGACGGTCATCGCGGTCGCCGCCTGGGGTGCCCCGGTAGCCGGCTTTCCAATTGGCAAGCGGTGGGAGCTTGGCGGGAACAACCTGGTGACGGTCGTCCGAGAGACGGACCGTCCGGCTCGGATCGACCGCTATCCCGATAGCTCCTCGGGCTTGATCGGTGCCGTCGGCCGTGGGAGCGGCTTCAACTCGACGGTCGGGGCGCCGATCGCAGTCGAGGGTCAGCTGTGGGGCCTGTTCGCCGTCGGTTCGACCAACCCGGATTCCCCGCTGCCCGCAGGAACCGAGGCGCGCCTCGCGCAGTTCACGGAACTATTGGCGACCGCGATCGCCAATGCTGAGAGCCGCTCCGCTCTCGCCCGGTTGGCTGAGGAGCAGGCAGCGCTGCGCCGCGTCGCGACACTGGTCGCGCGGCGGACGGCCCCCGAGGAGGTGTTTACGGCGGTTACCGAGGAAGTCGTGCGGGCGCTTGGAGTCAATTCGGCGCGCATGGGCCGCTACGAGTCCGACGGTAGGGTCACGTTCGTCGCCGTCTCGGGCATGACCGGCTCGATGTTCCCCACTGGCGTCCCGTTGGTACTTGAGGGAAGAAACGTCAGCACGATGGTCGCGCAGACCGGTCGTGCGGCCCGGATCGACAACTACGCCGATGCCTCGGGCCTGATCGGTGACGCCTTTCGCGAGGGCGGCGTCCGCTCGGCGGTCGGGACGCCGATCACCGTCGAAGGCCGTCTGTGGGGCGTCATGATCGTCGGCTCGGGCCTGGAGAAACGAATACCGGCCGACATAGAGGAGCACCTGGCACAGTTCACGGAGCTGTTGGCGACGGCGGTCGCGAACGCCGAAAGCCGCGCCGGGCTGGCCCGGCTGGCTGACGAGCAGGCGGCGCTGCGTCGCGTCGCGACGCTGGTGGCGCGTGGGGTACCGCCGGAGGAGTTGTTCGCTGCGGTTGTG